>Ga0209426_1000517_pt1 | contig 37609 bp, 32 predicted proteins | sample Deesub1362B_J571_FD_187697 | JGI IMG/M metagenome (GOLD analysis project Ga0209426, IMG submission 187697) | Deep oceanic, basalt-hosted subsurface ecosystem from Juan de Fuca Ridge flank, Pacific Ocean, CORK Borehole 1362B_J2.571 (SPAdes)... ...
CAAATTATTTAATATTCAGGATGTCTTTGGAGGGTGGGCAAAGGCACAAAAAACTCATTTTGTGAATGGGGCGATTTTTGATCAGATTTATGCTGAGAAACCTTAGCTCAATAAAGTTATATCAGCCTTTTAGTTAGTCGTGAAAAGCAAATATGTCATGTATTTGCTTTTTTATTGGATGAAAAATGACAAGAAAACGGTTTTATCTATGGAAAGTTAAGAATTCTCTACAAAAAGTCGTTTGGTACTGGCATAAAACAAGGTGATAATGTGCAGTTACATTTTTAGCTGTTGATTCATTTCTTATGTCGCATATTTCTGTCTTACTTCATGAAACCGTTGATGGCGTATTGGCAGGTCGCGATACTGGCATTTATGTTGATGCCACGTTCGGTCGAGGTGGTCATACTAAACTTTTGCTTTCTAAATTAGATCAAAATGCACGAGTTTATGCATTTGATAAAGATCCTCAAGCGCTAGAAGTTGCTGCGCAATTAGAACAAGAAGATCCACGTTTTAAAATTATTCATGCCAGTTTTGCTGATCTTCAATCTGAATTAGCGAATATTGGGATTACTGAAGTCGATGGCGTTATGGCAGATCTTGGAGTCTCTTCTCCTCAGTTAGATCAAGCAGAGCGTGGCTTCAGTTTTATGCAAAATGGACCATTGGATATGCGTATGGATAATTCAAAAGGTCCTACAGCAGCCGAGTGGTTACTAGAAATTGAAGAAGAAAAATTAGCGAATATTATTTATCAATATGGTGAAGAGCGTTATAGCCGCCGTATTGCTAAAGCGATTAAACAAGCAGGTGAGCTTACAACTACTGCACAATTAGCCGAATTGGTGAAAACTGCACATCCTAAATGGGAAAAGCATAAGCATCCTGCAACACGGACTTTTCAGGCAATCCGTATCGCAATTAACAAAGAACTAGAAGATATTGAGATATTTTTGCCGCAAGCTGTAGAATTACTCAAACCTAAAGGACAGTTGGCTGTGATTAGCTTCCATTCTTTAGAAGACCGCTTAATTAAGCAGTTTATCCAAAAAGAATCTACTTTAGCGGAGGATACGGGCTGGGGCATGCCTCAAGCTCAGATTGATACCCGTCGTTTGAAGAAGGTTTCTCGTATTCGTGCGAGTGAAGCAGAAGTAAAAGCAAATCCTCGTTCGCGTAGTGCTTGGTTGCGCGTGGCAGAGCGCTTAGAAAAGAAAGGCTAACAATGAACAACAAAAATGATGACGAAGTTGTATCGAACACCAAAAAAGGTCTAAAAAAAGTTGTTGTTTATGCGGTGTTAGTTGCATCAGTATTTATCAGCGCCATGATGGTGGTATTTCAGGTGTTTGAATATCGACATGATTATCGTGACCTGAGTGCTTATATGCGTGAAAGAGACGATTTAAATGCTGAATGGGGGCGTTTGCTGATCGAGCAACAAACCTTTGGTGCAACTGCACAGATTGGTTCACGTGCAGTAACGCAATTGCGTATGTTTTCACCTCCAGCTGCGCAAACCGTTGTGATTTCTTTACCTATGACTACAAAGCAAGATAAATAAGGCATGCTGTATGGCAGATAAGCGAAGTAAACCAATACGTAAAAAACAGCAGTCTATCTCAGAAAAGCCAACTTTAGCTTTGGATATGTGGCGCTTTTACCTGCTTTGGGGAACGGTGCTACTGTGCTTTGTTGTCTTGGTTGCGCGTGCATTTTATGTGCAGGTCGTTAATAAAGACTTTTTACAAAATAAAGCCAATGCAAATATTTTGCGGACTGAACGCCTAGAGGCAATGCGAGGTGTAATTAGTGATCGTCATGGTGTGCCTTTGGCGATTAGCACACCCATCATGAAAATTGTGATTGATCCACGTGATTATTGGGAGGCGAAGCATCTTTATGATGAAATTACAGCTGAACTCCAAAAAGACCCAACTAATCGTAAACTCAAACGCCAGCTACCTGATAAAAACTTAAATTTAGACGAATTAGCAGACGCTGTTGGTATTGATCGTAAAGATTTAAGAAAGCAGATGAATGATCGACCTCGTTCACGCTATTTAGTTCTACAAAAAGAAATTCCGCCTCAACAAGCTGATTTAATTGTTAAGCGCAATTTTCAGGGTGTTTATGCTGAGAAAAGTTATAAGCGTTACTATCCACAACCTCAACCCAATGCGCAAATTATTGGTTTAACCAATAGTGAAGGTAAAGGGATTGAAGGTTTAGAGATGCAACTGAATAAGCAATTATCTGGAATGGATGGTGAGCAGAAAATCATCCGTGATAAAAAAGGTAATCGCTTAAAAGTTTCAGAAGTTATCAAAGAAGTTGAGTCAGGTGAAAATATCACACTAAGCATCGACTCTCGCCTACAGTACATCATGTATCGAGAATTGACTGCAGCAGGTGTTGCCAATAATGCACGTTCTGCGACGGCAATCGCTGTAGATGTAAAAACGGGTGAAATCTTGGCAATGACTAGTTGGCCATCTTATAACCCGAATGATAAAAATGGTTTAGCCAATAAAGATGCGATGCGTAACCGTGGTGCGATCGATATGTTCGAACCGGGTTCAACGATGAAACCGTTTACTGTTGCCGCAGCATTAGAAAGTGGTAAATACACACCAAATACGATTGTAAATACTGCGCCGGGAACCATGCGTTTAGGTTGGCATACCATTCGTGATACCCATAATTATGGTGCTTTAACACTGACAGGTATTATTGTTAAATCTTCTAACGTTGGTTCCGCAAAATTAGCGCTATCTCTGCCAAAAGACGCTCTGCCTTCATTTTTCCGTCGTGTTGGATTTGGTCATCGTTCCGACGTTAAATTCCCTGGTGAGAGTGCAGGTTTACTTTATTCTGGAGACAAGTTAAATCCTTCTCAATTAGGAACTATGGCTTATGGTTACGGGTTGAATGCGACTATTTTGCAGTTAGCTCAAGGCTATGCAATGTTGGCAAATCATGGGGTTGAAATGCCACTCAGTCTGCGTAAATTAGACAAAGCACCTGAAGGAAAACAGGTGCTTGATCCTAAAATTGCAGATCAAGTTTTGTTGATGTTAGAGCAGGTGACGATGCCAGGTGGTACTGCATTACAAGCCAACATTCCAGGATATCGTGTTGGTGGTAAAACAGGTACAGCACATAAATTACGTGCAGACCGTAAAGGCTATTCCAATAATGAATATCGTGCCTTGTTTGCAGGTGTTGCACCAGTCAGTGATCCTCGGCTTGCTATGATTATTGTCGTTGAGAATCCACAGGGACGCTATTATGGTGGTCTTGTTGCTGCTCCTGTTTTTGCTCGAATCATGCAAGAGTCATTGCGCTTATTAAACGTTCCTTTAGATAAACCTCTTGATACTCCACAAAATCCAATCCGTAGGTAGATTATGTCGATTACTTTTCAGCAGATACACCCAGTTAATATCGATGCGGTTTGGGTTTCACAGCCATTCAATGGCTTTTGTTTGGATAGCCGCAAGGTAGCCTCTGGGCAGATCTTTATCGCACTAAATAGCTATAGCCAACCTGAAAAGACCATTGAGTTTGCCCAAAAAGCTCTAGATTCAGGTGCGTTGGCTGTGATTAGCGAAAGTGCTTTAGGCTTAAAGAATGAGTGGGTGTGTCCCCAAGTGCGTTACTTGATGGGTGAATGGCAAAAGCAGTATCTACAAGCGAGTGAGCCTGTACAAGCATTGCGGGGCGTTGCTGTAACGGGAACAAATGGCAAAACAACAATTTCACGTTTGGTGGCTGAGTTAATTAGTTCTCAAGGTTTGGGGTGTGCCGTTATGGGAACGACGGGTAATGGGATTTTACCTAATCTCACACCATCAACACATACGACCTTGGATGCCTTACAGTTGCAAACTGCATTACATGATTATGCGCAGCAAGGTGCCAAATTTGTTGCGCTTGAAGCGAGTTCTCATGGTCTAGAGCAAGGTCGTTTAAATGGTTGTGATATCGAAATTGCGGTATACAGTAATTTGAGTCGAGATCATTTGGATTACCATGGCACTTTAGAGGCTTATGCCGAAGCTAAAGCATTGCTATTTAAATTTGCTACTTTAAAAGCGGTCGTGATTAATCTAGATGATCAATATGCTTCTATTATGCTAAAAGCAGCAAAAAATAACCCTTCACAACCTAAAATTCTAACTTATTCTTTAACTCAAACTTCTGCTGATTATCATATTGCTGATTTACAGTATCGTCTGAGTGGGGCAAGTTTCACGCTGATCAGCCCTGTCGGAAGTTATGCGGTAAATAGTCCACTGCTGGGTCAGTTCAATGTTGAAAATCTTTTAGCTAGCTTAATTGCTGCGGAGTATGCAGGTTTTGATCTTGCTGACTTAGTGAAATTTGTACCCGAACTAAAAGGCGCACCTGGTCGTATGCAGGTGATCCAAGACCATGAACGGTTATTTGTGGTGGATTATGCGCATACACCTGATGCATTGATTCAAGTGTTGACCACTTTGAAACGCCACGTCACAGGTCAACTTTGGGCTGTTTTTGGTTGTGGAGGAGACAGAGATCGAGGAAAGCGCCCACTGATGACACAGGCAGCCCTTGATCATGCCAATCCAGTAGTGCTGACTTCAGATAATCCTCGAACTGAGAATCCAGAACAAATTTTTGCTGATATGAAGCATGGTGTTGATTTTGATGGTCATCAAATAGATGAAATTCATGATCGCCGTGAGGCAATTAAATTTGTGGTCAAGCAAGCACAGGCAGGCGATATTGTTGTGATTGCGGGTAAAGGACATGAAAATTATCAAGAAATCGATGGTGTAAGACATTGGTTTGATGATGTGGTTGAAGTACAGTCAGCAATCGCTGCACAATCACATGTTTTAGATTCAGCTTATCCTGCGCAATAGGGAATATTATGCATACCTCCACAACCAGTACAGTTCCATTAGAGCCTTGGACTCCAGAACAATTACAAGAAGCAACTCAAGGTGAATGGCTTCATGGCAATATTCCTCAAGGTGCAATAAAGCGAATTTTGACGGATTCACGTCATGCAGAAGTTGGCGATGTATTTCTTGCGCTTAAAGGTGAGCGTTTTGATGCTCATGATTTTGTGGCTCAGGTCGCGACTCAAGGCTGTCAAATTGCGATTGTAGAGCGTCCAATAGATGCTGATATTGCGCAATTGGTTGTTAAAGATACACGTTTAGCCTTAGGTGATCTAGGAGCCTATCGTCGTAAACAGAATGCACATCTGAAAGTGATCGCATTGACTGGAAGTAGTGGTAAGACAACAACTAAGGAAATGCTCGGGAGTATTCTCTCTCGTTTGGCACCGACATTGATTACACGTGGCAATTTAAATAACGATTTGGGTGTCCCAATGATGTTGCTTGAATTGCGTAAAGAACATCAATACGCGGTTATGGAATTGGGTGCCAGTCACCAAGGTGAGATTGATTATACGTCTAATTTGGTTCAACCCCATGTCGCAGGAATCCTAAATATTGGTACTGCACATTTAGGTGAATTTGGAGGGCGTGAAGGAATCTGTCGTGCTAAATCTGAGATCTATGCGCACATTTTACCTCAAGGAGTAGCGATCGTTCCTGCTGCTGATGATTTTACTGCCAACATTAGAAATAGTGCTCAAGCACACTCAAATTTAAGCTTTGGTCAAGGTGGTGATGTTTACGCGACTGAGATCGAATTAAAGCCTCAATCTGTTCGATTTAATTTACATACCCCACAAGGTCAGCGTGTAGTTAATTTACCTTTTGCTGGTGAGCATAATGTTCAAAATGCAACGGCAGCTACAGCCTTTGCTTTGGCAATTGGTATCGAACTAGATGATATCGTAGAGGGTTTGGAACAGGCTCAGGGTGCGAAAGGGCGTTTGAATTTTATTCAACATCAAAACCATTTGTTCATCGATGACACTTATAATGCGAATCCTACTTCAATGCGTGCTGCTGCCCAAGTGCTTTTGCAACAACAAGGCCTCAAGGTCATGGTCATGGGTGATATCGGTGAGTTAGGTGATAGTAGTTGGCAAGAGCATCATGATTTAGGTCGCGATTTAGCTGCTTTAGCCTTGGATCAAATTGTTGTAGTGGGTGAATATGCAAATGCCGCATTACAAGGTTCATCCCACTCAGAAAAATTACACGCCTTTGCGACACAAGCAGAAGCTTTACCATTTTTAATTCAGTTAATTCAAACACATCAACCCCAGTCAATGAGTTTCCTCTTTAAAGGGTCTCGTTTTACCCACATGGAAACGTTGATGGCTGATTTGATGGAGAAAATCTAAATGTTGTTATGGTTATTTGAGCAACTGGCGGGCTATAACAGCTCATTTCAGGTTGTTCGTTATTTAACATTACGCTCGTTATTGAGCGTGTTAACTGCGCTTATGATTGGTTTGGTTTTAGGACCAATCATGATACGCAAGCTACAAGCTTTGAAATATGGTCAGGCAGTTAGCTCGTTTGCTCCAGAAAACCATGCTAAAAAAATGGGTACCCCAACGATGGGGGGAATCCTGATTCTGCTTTCAATTGGGATCAGTACGCTATTGTGGGCTGATCTTTCAAATCCTTATGTTTGGATTGTCCTAGGTGTCATGGTTGTCTTTGGTGCTGTTGGTTGGGCTGATGACTGGATTAAAATCCGTTATAAAGATAACGCTGGTTTGCCTGCTCGTAAGAAGTTCTTTTGGACTTCGGTTGCATCTTTAGGAGCAGGTGTTGCGTTGTATGTTATTGCAAAGCAACAAGATAGTGTTGTGCATACAGCAAATATGCTGGATTTGCTTATTCCGTTTTTTAAGAATCTTTCGATCCCACTTTCAGTTGTTCCTTTTGGATTAGCATTCATTGTATTTACTTATTTGGTCATCAATGGAGCGTCGAATGCAGTTAATCTAACTGATGGATTAGATGGATTAGCGATTATGCCAGTTGTTATGGTTGCTGCAGGTTTAGGCGTGTTTGCTTATTTGTCTGGTGACATTCGTTTTGCCAATTATTTGCATATTCCGTATGTAAAATATACTTCAGAGCTCGTGGTGATCTGTTCTGCAATGATCGGTGCTGGCTTAGCTTTCCTTTGGTATAATGCACACCCTGCACAAGTCTTTATGGGTGATGTAGGAGCATTAGCACTAGGTGCAATGTTGGGTACAATCGCGGTGATGGTTAGACAAGAAATTGTTTTTGCTATTATGGGTGGTGTTTTCGTAATGGAAGCTGTTTCAGTTTTCTTGCAAATCGGATCCTTACGCATGCGGAATAAGCGTGTGTTCTTGATGGCACCTTTACACCATCATTATGAAAAGCAAGGTTGGAAAGAAACGCAAGTTGTTATCCGTTTCTGGATTATTACGATTTTCCTCGTTGTGCTAGGTTTAATGACGTTAAAATTACGTTAAGCGAAAATTCACAAAAAAGCTGGTGGATACCGGCTTTTTTTTTGGAGAAAATAAATGAGTTTGCTGATGTGTCCTGTCTGTCGACACTCATTGGATTTGGTTGAAAACTCATGGCGATGTGAAAATGGACATCATTATGATGTTGCTAAGCAAGGCTATGTCAATTTGCATGTGGTACAGCATAAACATAGTAAAAGCCCAGGGGATACAGCAGAATCAGTTTTGGCTAGACGTGAATTCTTGCAAAAAGGTTTTTATGCACCTCTTCAAAACGCTGTTGTTGAGTTGCTACAAACATTGCAGCCCAGTTCTATTTTGGATATTGGGTGTGGTGAAGGCTATTACACAAGTGCAATGCAAGGTTGTGCAAAAGTCTGTATCGGTGTTGATATTGCAAAAACAGCAGTACAACGAGCTGCAAAACTGAATAATAAAGTCACATGGGTTGTTGGCACAGGTGCTACATTGCCAGTGAGGGACTCTGTAATTGATGTTTGTAGCAGTCTTTTTAGTCCCATCCCGCAAAGTGAAATTGGGCGGGTATTAAAACCAGAAGGATATTTGATTGTAGTAACGCCTGCACCGAAGCACTTGTTTGCATTGCGAGAAGCATTATTTGAACAAGTGAATTTGCATGAACCACAAAAATTCGTCGATCAGTTAAATGATGAATTTGATTTAAAGCAAGCACAGGTTATAGAAGCGTCACTGCGATTGGAACAACAAGATTTGAAGAATCTTATTGCGATGACTCCATATGCATATAAGGCAAATCCTGAGCGTAGAGCCCAATTAGAACAGCAAAATGAATTTGAGGTTACGGCTGCTTTTCAGATTTATTTATTTCAGAAAAGAAAGAAGCCATCAAATTGATGGCTTCGAATGAATTATTGTATTTGATTAATTAGGTTTTCAATTCCATCCCGTTCCTTTTTAGGCGCGGGGTTTAGTGAATCATTATTCATTGGAGGTGGTTGTCTATTTGCTGGAACAATAATTTGTTCTTCACCTGAAGCATTTGTTCCTGGTAAATCAGAAAAATCATTCTCAACAGAGCGTGTTTGTGGTGCTGGTTCTGGGCGATACAATGGTCGAGCCAATGGTGGAGCGGCACGATACTCTTTTTTATCTTCAGTTGATTGGATCTGTAGTTTATCTCGTGAAATTGGATCTTTAGCATTTTTATCTAAATGTACCCATGACGATGGTGTGTCTTTGAGTGCATTTGCCATGAATGTTGTCCAAATTGGTAGGGCTGCAACTCCACCGTATTCTCTACGACCTAATGTGCGTGGCTGATCAAAACCAACCCAAGCTACCGCAACTAACTTTCCATTAAAACCTGCGAACCAAGCATCTTTTGCATCATTGGTTGTACCTGTTTTACCTCCTAAATCATCACGACCAATTTTAAGCGCTGCACGACCCGTACCATGTTGAATTACATCGCGTAAGATATTCGCCATATCATATGCTGAACTTGATTTTAATATACGTTGAGCTTGACGATAATCGCTATTGGTTTTGGTGTCGACTGCAGAAGTCGTTGTTTGTGCGTCTGAAGCTGCGAGTGCATCATCTAAAGATTCATTAGTGATCTCTTTGGTTTTAGCTTCTTCTACAGCTTGTTGTTCTGCATAAGCATTTGGATTGTTGATACATGGGATGCAGGCATATTCAGGTTTTGCCTCATAAATAACTTTACCTGTTGCATCTTCAATACGTTTGATGAAATGTGGTTGAATTCGATATCCACCATTTGCAAAAGTAGCATAACCAGTAGCCATTTGAATTGGTAATACCTGTGGTGTACCTAAGGCAATTGTGTAGTTGCGAGGAATCTGTTCTTCTTCTAAACCAAAGTCCATAAACAGCTGTCTAGCTCGTTCAATTCCTACATTTTGCAATAAACGAACCGAGACCGTATTTCGAGAAAGGTAAAGCGCACGACGTAGAGGGATCATCCCAAGATAGCGTCCATCAGAGTTCTTTGGTGACCATTTCCCAATACGGATCGGGCTATCATTTACCATGCTATAGGGTGTCATACCTCGTTCTAAAGCGAGTGCATAAACAAAAGGTTTAATGGTCGAACCAGGTTGTCTCCAGCCTTGCACAGCACGGTTAAATTTCGATTGATAAAAATTATATCCGCCAACAACTGCTTCAATTGAGCCATCATTTGGGTTTAAGGCGATTAATTGCCCTTGAACTTTTGGAACTTGGACCAGTGACCAGGCTGATTTGTCTTCATTAGGACGTAAGCGGATAATGTCCTTTACCTTCACAATTTGGGATGCGCGAGAAGGCGCACCACCAACGCTATTCGCATTGCGATAAGGACGTGCCCATGACATGCCTGACCAATTTACGGTGACAGTCGAGCCATCTTGCATCAAAGCTTCAAATGAATTGGTATTTACTTTGGTTACTTGCGCTGGAAAAGTATTTGCATATGCCATAAATTGATTAAGTGGTTTGTCGTGATCTTCAGGACCACGCCAGCCATGTCGTCGATCATAGGCCTCTAAACCATCTTGAATGGATTGTTCGGCGAATTTTTGTTTGTTGCTATCAATCGTTGTGTAAACTTTATAACCAGAATCAATCGCTTGTTCACCAAAATGTCCTACGAGTTCAGAACGAACCATTTCACCGACGTAAGGATGAATATTACTCACAGAGCGATCAATCATATTGAGATTGATCGGTTCAGCAACTGCTTTTTGATACTGTGATTGATTGATGTAACCTAGCTGTAACATTCGACCTAAAATCCAGTTACGACGCTCTAAAGCACGTTCAGGATTTACGACTGGATTGTATTTCGATGGTGCCTTAGGTAAACCAGCAATCATCGCCATTTGAGCGATACTGAGTTGATCTAAATTTTTGTTGTAATAAATTCTGGCTGCCGCAGCAATTCCATAGGCATTTTTACCTAAAAATATCTTATTTACATATGAACTTAATATTTCTTGTTTGGTTAGATTTTGCTCTATTTTTCGTGCTAAAAATACTTCGGTAAGCTTACGCTTAAGTGTCTTTTCTGGGCTTAAATAATAGTTTTTCGCAACTTGCATGGTGATTGTTGAGCCACCAGTTTGCACGTCAGAACCTGTAATTGATTCAGTGAGTGCTCGACCTAAACCTTTGAAACTGATGCCATTATGTTCGAAGAAAGAGGAGTCTTCCGCTGCTAAAAAAGCATGAATAAATGTAGGGGGGATTTGCTCATATTGAACTGGAATGGATAGCTTACCACCATATTCTGCAATTAACTTATTATCAGCTGTATACACCTGTAATGGCTTCAATAATGGCGCTTTTTTAAGAGAGCTCATATCTGGCAAAGAGGGTGCTAGATAGAGATACATGCCATAAAAACCCATTGGAAGTGAGACTAAGATAATAATAAGCATCAAAAAAAATGGGCGAACAATGCCAGAACTGGATAGCTTTTTCATAATAAGTAAGTTTTAATAAGAGCGAATGGCAAACTAATTGTGGTCAGTATATCCTTTAGACATACGGATTGTTAGATGAGATATTGTATCCGTATAAATTAAAGACCAAAACAAATTAGTGTGTTGTATTTTTGGGGATAAAAAAATAAATAGGAAAGTACTGTGCTCAGGTTATATCGTAAACCAAATAAGGGGTTAGTGGGTGTCGATATTAGTTCGACAACTGTTAAGTTATTGGAACTCTCTGTTAAGAACGGTCGATATTGGGTTGAAAGTTATGCATTGATGCCACTACCTGAAAATAGTGTGGTTGAGAAAAGCATTTTAAACCCAGAAGCAGTTGGCGACGCGCTTGAACGAGTTGTTAATCTTGCAAACCCTCACACTACCAATGTGGCTATTGCCGTGCCTACTTCGATGGCCATTAATAAAATCATTGAGATGGATGCTGACATGACGGATGATGAACGGGAAGTTCAAATTCGTATGGATGCAGAGCAATATATTCCATTCCCATTAGATGAAGTTAGTTTGGACTTTGAAGTCTTAGCTGATCGATTGGCAAATCCTAATCGTGTCAATGTGTTATTAGTCGCTACGCGTACTGAGAATGTTGATTCACGTGTTGAAGTTCTGGAACTAGCAGGTCTAAAGGCAAAGATTGCTGAAGTCGAAAGTTATGCGATGGAGCGTGCTTTTAGTGTATTCGCTGATACGCTACCTATGGGTGCGAATACAGTGGGTATTCTAGATATTGGGCATACGATGACGACGTTATCGGTCATGCAAAAAGGTAAAATTATCTATACTCGTGAGCAAGTGTTTGGTGGAAAACAACTTACTCAAGACGTTCAAAATCGTTATGGTTTATCTTTTGAAGAAGCTGGTCGAGCTAAAAAAGAAAGAAGTTTGCCAGATGATTACGATACCGAAGTTTTAGAACCATTTCTTGATGCAGTTGTACAACAAGCTGCACGTTCGCTGCAATTCTTTTTCTCATCATCTCAATTTAATGAGATTGACCACATCCTGTTAGCAGGTGGTAATGCCAATATTCCAGGTCTAGCTAAACTGCTGCAACAAAAGCTAGGTTATCGAGTAACGATTGCCAACCCATTTTTACAAATGGGCTTTTCTCCCCAAATCGATATCAAAAAAATAGAAAATGATGCCTCATCCTTGATGGTGGCATGTGGATTAGCATTGAGGAGTTTTGATTAATGGCAAAGATTAACTTACTCCCTTGGCGTGATGAGCTAAGAGAACAACGAAAGAAACAATTTATTGCATATTGTGTAGGGGTTGCTGCATTAGGTGTGGCATCGGTTTTGGCAGGATGGGGTTATCTTGATTACAAATTAAATGATCAAGAACAAGCGAACCAACTGATTGTGAGCACAAATCAAAATCTTGATGCTCAATTAAAATCCTTAGATGGCTTGCAAGAGCGACGTAATGCAATTATTGAACGGATGAAACTCATTCAAGGTTTACAAGGTCAAAGACCTGTCGCTGTACGTTTAATCGATGAATTGGTGCGAGTTACTCCGCCTACCATGTATTTGACTAAATTTACACGTACAGGCGATAAGTTCACGATTGAAGGTAAAGCTGAAAGTCCAAACACAGTAGCTGAATTACTGAGAAATCTTGAAGCATCACCTTGGTATCGCAACGCTTTTATGAATTCCTTTTTAGCGGCTGAAGAGAAAAAAGACAAAACTGTCAGCTCGCTTATACCTCGTATTGAAGAAAACTATGGAAGTTTTGTTGTAACTGTTGATCTTGGTGAAATAGGCACAACAGTTGAAGCTGACCCATTAGCAGAAACGGTCGCATCAGGAACAGTGGGGGCAGCACAATGAGTCAAGAAGAATTAAATGAACTCAATCAAGATGTTGCTGTAAAGAAAAAGAAAATGACAGTAGAGCAATTCTTTCAGCAATTTAATACGCTTGATATGAATAATTACGGTAGCTGGCCGCTATCTGTAAAAGTGACATGTTGGATTTTTGTTTTTTTAGCTGTTTTAGCACTTGGTTACTTTGTTGTTATTAAATCTCAGCTTGAGCGTATTGCTAATGAAGAGGCTAAAGAGCAAAGTTTATTGAATGAATTTAGAGAAAAAGACTCTAAACTGCGTAATTTGCAGCGTTACCAAGCTCAGTTACAAGAAATGGAAGCTAATTTTAATCAGCAACTAGAACAATTGCCGAAAGAAACTGAGATTCCAAGTTTGGTTGAAGATATTAACTTGACTGGTGTGAATTCGGGGTTGAAGTTTAAGAATATTCGCTTAGAAAATGAGGTTAAGCAAGAATTCTTTATTGAACAACCGATTAGTATTGAAGCAACTGGCGATTATCATGCATTTGGAGCATTTGCTACAGGTATTGCTGCACTGCCTCGAATTGTAACTTTACATGATTTCACGGTTGAAGCTTCAGAAGATAAGACGAAGAAGTCAGATATTCCTGTTGTGAATTATTCTGTTAAAGCCAAAACCTACCGTTATGTGGGGGCTGATGATGCAGCAAACACTGAGGTTGGAGCGGCGGTACCTCCTCAGAATAATCCACCTAGTCAAGGAGGAACTAACTAATGAATAATTATAAATTATTATTTAGTTTTATGGCTGGGCTTGTTTTGGTTGGGTGTGATTCAAAAATTGACGCCGTAAACCAAAAAATGGCTGAAATTCGGAACGAACCTGCTTTACCTATTGAGCCAGCACCGGTATTTAGCCCTGTACCATTATTTAACTATTCAGCACATCAATTGAAAAGTCCATTTATGCCAAGCTCATTGGCGGCTGAGTTAAAGATAATGGCGGGTAAACGCGTTTATCCAAATTTCAATCGTCAACCGCAACCACTGGAAAGTTATGCGTTGGAATCCCTAAATATGAAGGGTAGCATGCGTGGTAAAACCAATGAAACGATAGCACTGATTCAGACCCCTGATCGACAAATTGAGCGGGTGCAGGTTGGAAACTACTTAGGAATGAATCAAGGTCGAGTGGTAAAAATTAGTCCGACTCAGATTGATTTGGTGGAAATTGTACCAGATGGGCGTGATGGTTATGTGGAGAGACCAAGAACACTCGTTCTAATTGGTATGGCACCATAAAATTAAGGGAATAAAAATGAAAAAACAGATTAAAGATTCTTTATTTGGGGAAGCGAAGACCATGAATCATGCATTCCGTCAATTTTCTATGGCTGCGGTTGCAATTGCTATTTCGCAAGTAGCTTCGGCACAGGTGGGTATTACAAATATTGTGCCGATGAACTTGGGTGATCAGGGTACTGAAATCAGAGTCATGTTTAATGGTTTGCCTCCTCAACCACAGGCCTATCAACTTGAGCAGCCTGCTCGTTTAATTTTAGATTTTGATAAGGCTCAGCAGAACTTAAAGCAAACATCCATTCCTGTTTCAACCAATGAAGCAAGTTCAATCAATGTGGCTGCAGATGATCAGCGTGCTCGTTTAATCGTGAATTTAAAAGACTCGGGTGCTTTCACAACCCGTGTTGAAGGTAATACTTTTGTTTTAAAAATAAATTCTGCAAAACCAACATTAATCAGTAATCCTACGGTTGCTACTCGACAAGTTCAACAAGGTGTTTCCAATATTGGTTTTCAAAGAGGAAATCAAGGTGAGGGGTTAGTTGTTATTGATTTATTGGGAGGTAATACACCAGTAGATGTACAGCAACAGGGGAGTAAAATTGTTGTTCGCACTATTGGAAATAAAATTCCAACACACTTAGCACGTCGTTTAAACACTAATGATTTTGCGACCCCAGTAGCAAGTATTGATGCTTATAATGATAAAGGAAATGGGGTTATTACTATTCAATCTGCGGGTAGCTATGAGTACATGGCTTATCAGGCAGAAAACAAACTTACAATTAGTTTAAAAAGACCAGAAGATAAGTCACCGAATAAAGCTAAACCACAAAGCTATACTGGAAATAAAATTTCATTAGATTTCCAAGATATCGAGGTTCGCCGTGTTTTGCAGTTGTTAGCAGACTTTACCGGAATTAATATGGTTGCTGCTGATACTGTACAGGGAAATATTACACTACGTCTTAAAGACGTTCCTTGGGATCAGGCTCTTGATATCGTTTTAAAAACAAAAAACTTGGATAAGCGTCGTAATGGAAATGTAATTTGGATTGCACCAGTTACTGAGCTAATCAAAGCGGAAGAGGATGAAGCGAAAGCAATCGCTCAAAGTGTGAAACTTGCACCTTTGCAAACAGAGTATATTCAATTGAGTTATGCGAAAGCGGCAGATATTGAAAAACTAATTACTCAGGGTAAAAATAGCTCAGCTAATAGTAATCAGGGAAGTAGTGGATCCTCTTTAGGTGATAGCGTAGGTAGTTTATTGAGCCCACGCGGAACGGTTTCGATTGACCCACGTACAAATACTTTGATTATAAATGATACATCTCAAAAGATTGATCAGATCCGTAAGATGATCGATTTGCTTGATGTATCGGTTAAACAAGTGATGATTGAAGCACGTATTGTGCGTGCAAGTACAGACTTTACCAAAGAGATGGGGGTAAAGTGGGGGATATTGTCGCAAGGTATATCTTCAAACAATGATCTTCTAGTTGGTGGTAGTGATACAACTTTATGGAATCTCCGTGATCCAGAAAAAGATGAGGATACAGGTGGTTGGAAATATGAGATTGAACGTCCAGATAACCTAAATGTAAATTTAGGTGCTGTAACTCCTGGTGCGAGTCGTATAGCTTTTGGCTTGATTAGTCTTTCAGATTTTATGTTGGACTTAGAGTTATCAGCAGTTCAAGCTGATGGCTATGGTGAGGTAATCTCAACTCCGAAAGTTTTAACTGCTGATAAACAAGCTGCAAAAATTGAATCAGGAACTCAAATTCCATATTCATCTTCTACTGGTGGTGGCGCAAATGCAGTTCCAAAAACGGAGTTCATTAATGCGACATTGAGTTTGGATGTTACACCGAGTATCACCCCTGAAGGTAAAGTGATGATGAAATTAAACATCACTAAAGATTCACCTGGAAATCCAACACCTACAGGGCAGCTGGCGATTAATAAAAATACAATTGATACCAATGTCGTGGTTGATAACGGTGAAACTGTTGTTCTTGGTGGAATTTTTGAGCAAGAAAATATTAATTCTCAGACCAAAGTTCCATTCTTGGGTGATTTGCCTTATGTTGGGAAATTATTCCGTAGAGAGTCTAAACAAGACAATAAACGCGAGTTGCTTATTTTTGTTACGCCGAGAATTGTTAATGACACTTTGACAAGAAATCATTAATATATTTTCAATAGTCGCAATGAATATAGGTGGCGCGTTGCCAAGCAAAGCGTTTGAATCCCTACCAAATATTTATTTGGTAGGGCCAATGGGGGCAGGTAAAACAACAGTTGGTCGGCATTTAGCAGAATTGTTAGGTCGTGATTTTATTGATAGTGATCATGAAATCGAACGTAAAACAGGCGCTACCATTCCATGGATATTTGAAAAAGAAGGTGAAGTGGGATTTCGTTTACGCGAGACAAATGTATTAAATGACTTAACTTCTCGTTCATCATTAGTTCTAGCAACAGGTGGTGGTGCAGTTACTCAAGCAGAAAATCGTCAATTCCTTCATCAGCGAGGAATAGTTGTTTATCTTTATACGCCTGTAGAACTTCAACTGCAGCGTACCTATCGTGATAAAAATCGTCCATTACTTCAAGTTGAAAATCCTGAAAAGAAACTTAGAGAATTGCTAGAGGCGAGAGATCCACTCTATCGCGAAGTTGCTCATTATATTATTGAAACAAATCAAGGTGCAGCAAGAGATTTAGCTCAAAGAATTCTTCAGTTAATTTTATCTAAACAAGTCAAGTAATTTATTTAGTGGTTAATGCTATGCAGACGTTACATGTAGAGTTGGGGGATCGTCGGTATCCGATTTTTATTGGTAATCATTTAGATCCCAAGAGATTACTTGAACCTTATCTGCACGGACGACAAGTGATGTTGGTATCTAACACAACTGTCGCACCTTTATACGCGGAGCATTATGTTAAAGCTTTAGAGCAATTAGATAAACAAGTTGCAACTTGTATCTTACCTGATGGTGAGCAGTATAAAGATATTGAGCATTTGAATCTGATTTTTAATGCTTTATTAGAAGCGGGTTTTAATCGAGATTGTACAGTGCTTGCCTTAGGTGGTGGTGTTGTAGGTGATATGGCTGGTTTTGCATCCGCTTGTTTTCAACGTGGTGTAAATTTCATTCAGGTTCCTACAACTTTATTGTCGCAAGTGGACTCGAGTGTTGGGGGTAAAACAGGAATTAATCATCCACTGGGTAAAAATATGCTGGGTGCTTTTCAGCAACCACAAGTGGTGCTGGCTGATATGGTGCAGTTAGACACTTTGCCTGATCGAGAGTTGTCGGCTGGATTGGCAGAAGTGATTAAATATGCCTTACTTGGTGATCTTGATTTTTTAACTTGGCTCGAAGAGAACATGGATGGGTTGGTTGCTCGAGATGCAAACCTGTTAGCTGAAGCAGTTTATCGCTCTTGTGCTCATAAGGCTAGAATTGTTGCAAATGATGAGAAAGAGCAAGGTGAGCGAGCTTTGTTGAATTTAGGACATACATTTGGGCATGCAATAGAGTCTTATTTAGGTTACGGTGTTTGGTTGCATGGAGAAGCTGTTGCTACGGGTATGGTGATGGCTGCTGATTTGTCTGAACGTTTGGGTTGGATCTCAAGGGGAGATCTTGAGCGTACAAAAAAAATCATTCAACGTGCTCGTTTACCGATATCATGTCCAAAAATTCCTCTTGAAGAATTCTTAGCTTATATGGCACATGATAAGAAAGTTTTGAATGGTCAATTGCGTTTGGTTTTGTTGAAACAACTTGGACAAGCAGTGATCACTAAGGATTTTGATGTTGAGCTGATGAAACAAGCAATTCTTGCAAACCAAAGCGCGTAATTAAAATTAGGGTAATATGGCTGTGTCACGATCAATTTGGCAAAATATTCAACAGTATAGCTGGCTTTTTTTCTCTATCGCTTGTTTGGTGGCTGCACTGATATTTTGGGCTGTAACGGATCGTGATGCACTTGTTGAGGTGGATCACCCTTCTAAAAATGAAGCACAGGTTGAAATTAAGTCCGAAAAAGTAACAGCGACTACGAATTTAGGTGCATTAACGAATGAGGTTAAACCACTAGATCTGACAACTCGTGTTGTTGTGTCGAATGAACATGCACCTGAATTCCGTGGAACAAAATTTATCAGTGAAAATCAACGTCAATGGGTTGTTGAAATTTTTCGTAGTTCGGATGAGGCAATTGTTAAAAACTTTTTGTTGAGTCGTGCAGATCGGAATAAATTTAGTTATTTTCGTTTGAGTGGTGATCAACAAGTTGAACAATATGTATTGACATATGGTCTTTTCCCAAACGCTGAAGAAGCTAAACGTCAATTTTCCCAACTTAATTTAGTTCTACCAAAGTCAATACATCCGACCATTCAGCAATTATCTACTTATACGTCTTATGTAAATGATTTAGGCTCAGATGAGTTAAAATCAGCTTCGAATCAGTTATTTGAAGTGCGTTTGAAGCCAGCAGCATTACCTAAGATAGATGAAACTTTGTTGATGAGTGGGCAGCAGGCGAAGGGTTCATCAAATACCGCTACAACTCAGAGTGTAAATACATCGACAACTGTGACTACAACGGTGACTCAGCGCGATGCACAAGGTAATGTGGTTAATGTTAGACAAAGTCAGTCTAATCAACAAAATAACAGCTCAACTCCTGAAAAAATAAGAGAAAATTCAGATTCTTCCGGAAGAGAGGTAACGGATCCGTTTAATTAATATTGCATTAAAATGGTGCAAAATAGTTCAAAATTGTTGCATTAAGCTTTTTTTTGGTGCAATTTTGTTCTAAAAGGAAACGTCGCATATCTTTATAATTTTTAGTTATTTTAACTTTTTTAATGATTTAGTAAATTTATAATTTTGTGGCATATTTTTTGCATCGTTGTGGTGCTAATTTATCTGCTCATTGCTCTTTTTAGTGCTAAATGATTCATTATTTTGGTGAAATGTAAAGTTTTTGTGCTTTACAAAGAAGTGTGAAGGTGTAATAACTAAAAACACTTTGTATGGTGAAATGCGCTGAATCTCCTAGCGGAACAGCGTATATTGCAAATCCGCCAGAAAAAATGTTTTCGCGAAGCATTGAACTTTATATGAGTTGATCGGCAATATCGCAGAAAATGAATTGATTGTTTGTTGCTCGAAAGAGCCATGTTGAAAGAAGGGTACGCTATGCACATGCCATCGCCTAATACTGTAGCTCCCGCTCAAGGTTTATATCAACCTGATGAGTTTAAGGATAACTGTGGTTTTGGTTTGATTGCCCATATGAAGGGTGATTCAAGTCATCATCTTGTGGAAACCGCAATTCACAGTTTAAGTTGCATGACGCACCGTGGTGGTATTGCCGCAGATGGTAAGACGGGAGATGGGTGCGGATTGCTATTGGCTATGCCGAAACAGTTCTTTCGTGACGAAGCTCAGAAGTTAGGTACTAATCTTACTGAGATTTTTGCTGCGGGTACTGTATTTTTAAATATTGACCCTGCTTTAGCTCAAAATGCCAAAAATATTCTGAACAAAGAAATTACAGCTGAAGGTCTTACCGTTGCAGCATGGCGTGTTGTGCCGACAAATAATGATGCTCTAGGTGAAATTGCGTTGCAATCACTTCCAGCATTTGAACAAATTCTAGTGAACTGCCCTATGGGTGTTACTGAAGTTGAGTTTAATCGTAAACTCTTTTTAGCGCGTCGTCGTGCTGAACAACAATTACAAAATGATCCTTTATTTTATGTGACTACTTTAGCCACAACAGTGATTAGCTATAAAGGCTTGATGATGCCTGCTGCTATTGCTGACTTCTATACTGATTTGGCAGATGAGCGTCTAAAATCACATATCGTTGTATTCCATCAACGCTTCTCAACCAACACATTGCCGCGTTGGCCATTGGCTCAGCCTTTCCGTTATCTTGCACACAATGGTGAAATTAATACCATTACTGCAAACCGTAACTGGGCTTTGGCGCGTACTCCAAAATTTGAAAACCCATTACTTCCAGGCTTAACTGAACTAAATCCAATTGTTAACCGTACTGGCTCAGATTCTTCAAGCTTAGATAATATGCTTGAAATCTTAGTTGGTGGTGGTATGGATTTATTCCGTGCACTACGTATGTTAGTTCCACCAGCTTGGCAAAACGTTGAAACCTTAGATGCTGACTTACGTGCTTTCTATGAGTTCAACTCTAAGCATATGGAAGCTTGGGATGGTCCAGCAGGTTTGGTTATTCAAGATGGTCGCCATGCAATCTGTATGCTTGACCGTAATGGTTTGCGTCCAGCACGTTGGGTGATCACTAAAAATGATTACATCACACTTGCATCTGAGATCGGTGTATGGGGTTATGAACCAGAAGATGTGGTATCTAAAGGCCGTGTAGGTCCTGGTCAAATCCTTGTTGTAGATACACTGACAGGTAAAGTTCTCGATACTAAAGATGTTAGTAACCATCTTAAAAACATGCGTCCATATCGTGAATGGTTACGTGATCACGCAATCCGTTTGCAAGCGAACCCGCAACTTGAAGAACAATTAGTTGATCAAGGTTTAACTGGCGATGCATTAAAAGCAGCTCAAAAAATGTTTATGGTAACATTTGAAGAGCGTGATCAGTTGTTACGTCCTATCGCAGAAAGTGGTCAAGAAGCTGTTGGTTCGATGGGTGATGATACGCCAATGGCAGTATTATCTCGTCAGGTACGTCATGTATCTGATTATTTCCGTCAACAGTTTGCTCAAGTAACTAATCCACCAATTGATCCATTGCGTGAATCGATTGTGATGTCATTGGAAACTTGCTTAGGTCGTGAGCAAAACGTATTTGAACAAGGTCCAGAGCACGCTGACCGCATCATTATTTCAAGTCCTGTATTGTCAAACTCAAAAATGCAGCAGCTTCGTGATGTGGAAAAAGAGCGCGAAGGTTATGGCGTTGTTGATATTGATTTGAACTATGCTGAAGCAGAAGGCTTACAAGCAGCAATTGCTCGTATTTGTGAAGAAGCTGCTCAAGCCGTTCGTGATGGGAAAACACTGATCGTATTAACAGATAAGAACCTCCGTGAAGGCTTCTTACCTGCGAATTCAGCATTGGCAACAGGTGCCGTACATCATCACTTAATTAAAACTGGTTTGCGTACAGATGCAAACATTTTAGTTGAGACAGGTTTTGCCCGTGATCCACACCAATTTGCAGTATTGCTCGGCTTTGGTGCTACAGCGGTTTACCCTTACTTGGCTTATGATGTAATTAATGACCTAGTTGCTAAAGGCGAGTTATTGGGTGATCCAATCCACGCACAAGCAAACTTCCGTAAAGGTATTGAGAAAGGCTTGTTGAAAGTTCTTTCTAAAATGGGTATTTCGACAGTTGCTTCTTATCGCGGTGGTCAATTATTCGAAGCGGTAGGTTTATCTTCTGAAGTTGTTGATAAGTGTTTCCTTGGTGTACCAAGCCGTATTCAAGGTGCAACATTTGCAGATTTAGAAAACGATCAGAAAAAATTGGCAACAACTGCTTGGCAGAACCGTAAGCCGATTGATCAAGGTGGTTTACTTAAATTTGTATTTGGTAAAGAGTACCATGCTTTCAACCCTGACGTGATTAACTCACTTCACAAGGCTGTTCGCTCAGGTCAATACCAAGACTTTAAAGAATATGCAGAGTTGGTGAATAACCGTCCTGTGGCTACGATTCGTGACTTATTCAAATTAAAAACGACAAATTCAATTGCGCTTGATCAAGTTGAAAGCATTGAAGATATCCTTCCGCGTTTCGACTCCGCTGGTATGTCTTTGGGGGCATTATCTCCTGAAGCACACGAAGCAATTGCAATCGCAATGAATACAATTGGTGGTCGTTCGAACTCAGGTGAGGGCGGTGAAGACCCAGCGCGTTACGGCACGATTCGTAACTCGAAAATCAAACAGATTGCATCAGGTCGTTTTGGTGTAACACCAGCGTACTTAACTTCTGCTGAAGTTTTGCAGATTAAAGTGGCACAAGGCGCAAAACCAGGTGAGGGTGGTCAGTTACCAGGTGGTAAAGTGAATGGCTTAATTGCACGTTTACGTTACTCGGTGCCAGGTGTGACTTTGATTTCACCACCGCCACATCACGATATTTACTCAATTGAAGATTTGTCTCAGTTGATCTTTGACTTGAAGCAAGTAAACCCTCAAGCAATGGTATCGGTAAAACTGGTATCTGAGCCAGGTGTTGGAACGATTGCAGCAGGTGTTGCAAAAGCTTATGCTGACTTCATTACCATTTCTGGTTATGACGGTGGTACAGCTGCATCTCCACTATCATCAATTCACCATGCAGGTTCGCCTTGGGAATTAGGTTTAAGTGAAGCGCATCAAGCACTTCGTGTAAATGATTTGCGTGGTAAGGTACGTGTTCAAACTGATGGTGGTTTAAAAACTGGTTTGGATGTAATCAAAGCAGCAATTTTAGGTGCTGAAAGCTTTGGTTTCGGTTCTACACCAATGATCGCATTAGGTTGTAAATATCTTCGTATTTGCCACTTGAATAACTGTGCAACTGGTGTTGCAACTCAGCAAGATCATTTACGTCAAGAACACTATATTGGCGAACCAGAAATGTTGATTAACTTCTTCAAATTTATTGCAGAAGAAACACGTGAATGGTTAGCTGCTCTAGGTGTTGCATCACTTAAAGATTTGATTGGTCGCGTTGATTTGCTTGAAGTTTTACCAGGTGAAACTGAAAAGCATGCTCATCTTGATCTCAGCGCTTTATTGACTTCACATCCATCTGCTGAAGGTAAAGCTCAGTATTGCCAAGTTCAAGGTAATGCGCCATTTGATAAAGGTGTATTGGCTGAGAAAATGGTTGCTGAAATGCTACCAGCGATTGAAGCAGGTACAGGTGGTTCATTTAATTTCACTGTTGGTAACTGTGATCGTTCAATTGGCGCACGTATTTCAGGTGAGATCGCACGTCGCTACGGCAACTTAGGGATGGAAAACAGCCCAGTTGTGATGAATCTTGTAGGTACAGCTGGTCAGTCACTTGGTGTTTGGAACGCAGGTGGTCTGCATATCAAACTTGAAGGTGATGCGAACGATTACGTTGGTAAAGGCATGGCGGGTGGTCGTGTTTCGATCTTCCCACCAAAAGGTTCACCGTTCCAAACACAAAATACTGCAATCATCGGTAACACTTGTTTGTATGGTGCGACTGGCGGTAAGTTATTTGCTGCTGGTACTGCAGGTGAGCGTTTCGCTGTTCGTAACTCAGGTGCTTTTGCGGTAATTGAAGGTGCTGGCGATCACTGCTGTGAATATATGACAGGTGGTGTGGTAACTGTCTTAGGTAAAGTGGGTCATAACTTTGGTGCGGGTATGACAGGCGGTTTCGCTTATGTACTTGACCTTGATAATGACTTTGTAGACTACTACAACCATGAGCTGATTGACCTAAATCGTATCTCTACCGAGTCGATGGAAGATCACAAAGAAAATCTACTACGTATCCTTGATGAACATATCAAAGAAACAGGTAGTGCTTGGGCATATAAAATCCGTAATGAGTTCGACTTCTATAGTCGTAAGTTCTGGCTTGTAAAACCAAAAGCTGCTAATTTGCAAACGCTTTTGAAAACAACCCAAGCTGATCCACAATAATTCCACGACTGCAAAGACATAGGCAGGTGCAGAGATGAGAGACATCGCTGCGCCTACCCACGGAGAGAGACATGGCAGAACGCCTCAATAATGACTTTCAATTTCTGGATGTACCACGTCAAGATCCAGAGAAAAAAGATATTACTGTCCGCAAAGCAGAGTTTGTGGAAATTTATAAACCTTTTACAGCGGAAGTGGCTGCAAACCAGACTCATCGTTGTTTAGGATGTGGTAACCCATATTGTGAATGGAAATGTCCTGTACATAACTACATTCCAAACTGGTTAAAACTGATTGCTGAAGGTCAAATTTTCCAAGCAGCTGAACTTTGCCACCAGACCAATACATTGCCAGAAGTTTGTGGTCGTGTATGTCCACAAGACCGTTTATGCGAAGGTGCTTGTACTTTAAATGACGGCTTTGGTGCAGTAACGATTGGTAATGCTGAAAAATATATCAACGATACTGCCTTTGCTCTAGGCTGGCGCCCAGATATGTCTGGCGTTAAATGGACGAATAAAAAAGTTGCAATTATTGGTGCAGGTCCAGCAGGCTTAGGTTGTGCAGATATTCTTGCACGCGGTGGTGTAAAACCAGTTGTATTCGATAAACGTCCTGAAATTGGTGGTCTACTTACATTCGGTATTCCAGAATTTAAAATGGAAAAAGATGTGATGAAACGTCGTCGTGAAATCTTCACGGGGATGGGCATTGAGTTCCGTTTGAATACTGAAATTGGTGTCGATGTAACGATTGAACAGTTGCTTGCTGAATACGATGCAGTATTCATGGGTATGGGAACATACACTTATATGAAAGGTGGTTTCCCTGGTGAAGATCTTGATGGTGTTTACGATGCATTAGATTTCTTAATTGCGAATGTAAATCGTTGCCAAGGCTGGGAAAAAGATCCAAGCGAATACATCAGTGTAGATGGTAAAAAGGTGATTGTTCTTGGTGGTGGTGATACTGCGATGGACTGTAACCGTACTTCATTACGCCAAGGTGCACATGATGTGACATGTGCTTACCGTCGTGACGAAAGCAACATGCCGGGTTCTGCGCGTGAAGTAAAGAATGCCTATGAAGAGGGCGTGAAATTCCTATTCAATCGTCAACCAATTGAAATTGTTGGTGAAAATGGCAAGGTAACAGGCGTAAAAGTCGTGACTACACAGATGGGTGAGCCTGATAGCCGTGGTCGTCGTAGCCCTGAGCCAGTTCCTGGTTCTGAAGAAGTTTTACCAGCTGATGCAGTATTGCTTGCTTTCGGTTTCCGTCCAAGCCCTGCGGATTGGTTTGGTTCTGCGAATGTGAGCTTAGATGGTTCAGGTCGTGTAGTGGCAGCTGAACAGCAAGAGTTTAAGTTCCAGACCTCTAATCCAAAAATCTTCGCAGGTGGAGATATGGTGCGTGGTTCTGATCTTGTGGTAACTGCTATCTGGGAAGGTCGTCAAGCTGCCGAGGGTATTTTAGATTACCTTGGTGTTTAATCCAGAAAATATTGTAAAACACGTCTAAGTAGAGCCTGCATTATGCAGGCTCTACTATTTTCACCTTATCTTTTTGGTAGTTTTGGCAAATCGTATAAGCTATTTTGCCCTATGCTTGACTATCCTGTGGCGCAATACTCAAAGTCAGTATATAAAATGTGCAGGCAATAAAGATGGCTCTTGTAAATGCAAATTCAGAGAAAATTATTTAAATTGCCTCAAGGCATTGGGGATTACCGTACGACGGTTACAGTTCTCCGATGATTCTATGCAATGATATAAAGATTTCAACAAATAAATGTTACACAGAGAACAAAAAATCACATTACAATGAATTATTGAAAAATATAAAGAAAAACCTGAGGATAAATTTTTATGAAAGTGATCAAACTAACTGCGCTCGCAACTGTATTGGCAAGCACCTTATTGTTCACAGGCTGTGGCTATAACACCTTGCAGGTGAAAGATGAGGCGGTCAATGCTTCCTGGTCTGAAGTACAAAACCAGTATCAACGCCGTGCTGACCTTGTGCCTAATCTTGTCAATGTAGTGAAAGGCTATGCCAAACATGAAGAGCAAGTCCTCACAGAGGTTACGCAAGCTCGTTCGAATGTTGCGGGTTTAAAAGTAGATAAAGAAGTTTTAGAAGATCCAGCGCTATTTGAAAAATATCAACAAGCACAAAGTCAATTGACAAGTGCATTATCTCGTTTGATTGCTGTTTCTGAAAATTATCCAGATTTAAAAGCCAATGAACAATTCCGTGATTTACAAGCACAATTGGAAGGTACAGAAAATCGAATCGCGGTTGCTCGTAACCGTTATATTACGACAGTGCAAGATTACAATTCATATGTGCGTCAGTTCCCACAAGCAATGACAGCAAAAGTGATTGGGATGAAAACCAAGGAAAACTTTAAGGCAGACTCATCTGCACAACAGGCGCCAACAGTTTCATTTAATTAATCGTTGAAATTGTTTTCGGCTTAGGAGGGGCGTATGTTGATCAAGTTAAAGCAAAAATTAAAATATGTTTTAACCATCATTTTTGCAATGCTTTGTTTTCAACATACAACCTGGGCTGAGACCGCCACTGCGACAGATCATAGTGATGTGATTGTTGCTGGAAAAATCATTCAAGATCAGCAGAAAAATACCTCTACATCATCGCAGTCAACACAAGCACCCGTATTGCCAAAAGTTGCCAATGATATGGAGGAAGGTGAATTAATTCGAGGTTTACCAACTTTAAATCAGCCTGTTATTGATCAAGCTAAGGTGTTGAGTGAGACTGAAATACAGCAACTTAACCAAAAAATTCTGAGTTTATATCAACAAGGCAAAGCTCAAATCGGTGTAATTATTGTGCCAACAACAGGACAAGAAGCCATTTTTGACTTTGCTTTGCGTACAGGCGAAAAATGGCAATTAGGTTCAGCCAAGCGTGATAATGGTTTATTAATGGCGATTGCGATCAACGATCGTAAAATTCAAATATTGACAGGTTATGGCTTGGAGGGTGTATTACCTGATGTAGTATTGAGCCGAATAATTCGAAATCAGATCACGCCTTATTTTAAACAAGGTCAATATGCACAAGGGATTTCGTCAGGTTTGGATGAGGTTACCCGTATCGTTAATCTTGATCCAGAGATCGCTCAACAATCTGCTCAAGAGCTCAAAGAGAGACATGAGCAGGCAATCCAAGCACAACAAGCGAAAGATAATACGTTTACGATGGCGCTATTTATTTTAATTGCGGGTGTCATAGGATCGTTCATTGTCGGTAAACGATTAAGTGCATCTACTGCTGCTGTTGCTGCAACAGTTGCAGGTTTGGTAAATGGTGCTGGTATCCTTATGAGTTTGCTGCTTGGTATAGGTATTTTCTTTTTATTAATCACATCACTCGCCCAACTGATTTTTCAAGCTTTCTTGTCTAGTGGAGGACGCGGAGGCGGAGGTGGTGGATTTGGCGGTAGTGGTGGTGGCTATAGCGGTGGTGGTGGTAGCTTTGGAGGGGGAGGTGCCTCAGGATCATGGTAACTAAAACAGATACAACAGAAATTATTACGCAACCCAAGCTAGATGAATCTGTAGAACCTAGTGCAAAACGCTGGTTAAAGCATTTTTTTTATGTTTCATCGGCACATCGCTATTTTAATAAACAAGATCGACAAGAGATCGCAAAAGTAGTACAGCAAGCAGAAAAAGGTCATGTAGGCGAAATTCAGGTGGTAATTGAAGGTCATATACCATGCTCACAAGCTTACTATCAAAATACTCGTTTACGTGCTCAGCAACTCTTTGCAGAATTAGGTGTTTGGGATACCGAGTTGAATAGTGGTGTGCTGCTTTATTTAAATTTGTGTGAGCGTAAAGTTGAGATTTTGATTGATCGTGGTTTGAAGAATGCAACACAAACACATATTTGGACTCAAATCTGTCAGGAAATGATCAGCTTTTTGACTGCGAAACAATATCAAGCTGCTGTTAAACATGGCGTGGAGCAGATTGGTTCAGTGCTTGATGACTTTTACGGTAAAAACAATAAAAATGAAGTGAACAATGAGCTTCCAAATGAGCCATATATTCTAAACTAAGCCTTTATTAAGCTGTTTTATCAAAAATCAATTCAATCTATTTCGATTAGACCGATTATCTTCCGATAAATGGTCTATTTATTCATCATTTTTTAGAAAAAATAATCAGTGAAATTCTGTGATAAAATTCACTGTTTATATCAAAAACCAATAAAAGAATGAGTAAACACTGTTGGATGAGGGCTTAAGTTTGGATTTTGGTGACATATTTTGTCACTTACTATTTTTTTTTGTCAAAAAAGATGGTGTTTGGTTTGTGTTTAATAAGCTTTTAAGTCACTGTTTTTTTGAGTTAAACTTAGATAAGCTAAGGATTGGCATAGAACATGCTAAATACAAAGTAGCTGAAAAAAGCTTATAAAAATTTATACATTGGAGAAATGTTATGAAATCAATGCAAAAGGGTTTTACTCTGATCGATACTCCATAAGTGTCCATATAAAATGAACAATCCATAAGTAAGTCAATATGGACATAAAAATAATAAATTTGATATGAAAAATCACCATTATCTTTTTCTACTTTTTTCAATCTCCGTTTTTACTCATGCTCAAGAACTAGACTTAATTCAATATTCAGATATTTCATCAATTCCTCAAATTGTTTTGAATCCAAAAATCCAAACAGAACTTCAAACATTGTTAAAGCATGATTATCTAAAATTTCAATCTAATTTTGACAATTACTCAGCGCCATATTTACTGAAAACAGATGAGGCGCTGTATTATTAAGGTCGGTCTGGAAGCACTTTAGATGCTTCATCCGCGATTGTGTTTAAAGATGGGCGATTGTTTGCTGCAATATATTTTTCCAATACCAAGACTTTAAAATACTTTAGCAACGATGCCAGTTGCTCAGAACAGTTACATCCTGCGATTCAAGTTTTTGCTCAGCAGCGTGAAATTCAAGGTATTGAATATGCAACAGCTAGAGCCAATACCGCTTTAAAATATAATTTTAGCCCCGCTTCAAAATGTGAAACCTATTTTAAAAAAATAGGAAGATAGCTGTGTTAGCGGCAGTGTAAAAATGCCCCCCTAACAGCATTTAAAAACTGCTCCCCCCTTGGTTAATATAGTGGTCGATTTATTGTTCGTGTTCCATCATTGTTCATCAAAAACTTGCCTTGGAAGCAGCATGGCGTGGTGTAAGTATGAATCATCAGGTGTCGGCAAAATTAGCTTATGTGACTATTTCTTGTTGTCTAACAAGTAAGAATAACCGGTATGCTACGAACAGGAATAGGTGATCGTTTTATCTAGAAATTTGTATGATATTGTTAGATTTAAGGCTTGATCAGTAAAATTAGAGCTTGAGGTGATGCTATGACGTTATTGGAACAGCAGGTAGTACCAGCAGCTGTATTGGGAAAGTCAGTACTTAGGGCTGCTAAACTACTTTCCCTTAGTCAGTCTCAGCTCGCAATAGTGCTAGATATGGATGTTGAGGCAATCACTCAATTGCAAAACCAACCTGAATTAGATCCAAATTCTAAACAGGGGAAATTAGCACTGTTGCTGATTCGTCTATACCAGGCTTTACATGCTTTGACAGGTGGTGATCAGGCTGCGATGAAGATTTTTTTAACGTCCGAAAATAGAGTCACTAGCGGTATCCCAATTCATCAAATAGAAACGATGAGTGGCTTGATTTCTGTTCTTAATTTTGTTGAAGCCCTTGAGTGACAATATACTCCTATGGACTAACTTACAATCAACTTTCACAAATTATGTTGTGTAACGCATGTAACAAGTTGGAATTATTTAAAAAAGGATAACTAAAAATGCAACCGACTGAATTAAAACAATTACCAGACTGGCTGTTAGAACAGTTACCCCAAATAACTGAACCAGCAATTTTATCACTGCGAGATACGAAACTTATCGTCACTTACCCTGATCGTATGGAAGCAATTCATGAAAGCTTAAAAGACGTACAACACCAGATCCATCATGTCAAACCTACAGATTTACAGATTCTACCAGAGGTTTATCAATATTTTGGTGAGAATAAAGAGAGTGGTTGCCTATTTTTTAAAACCTCTGAGCATCTTTCTAGTAGTTTGTTTTCCTACACCGATAAAAATAAATTTGAGCATTTACAATCTGCTTTACAGACTGCCTTTGAAAATGAGCAAGCATATCTCGCAAATCCAACAGACTTTTTAACTGCCTATCATTTTATTGATACACACCCAGCTTTTTGGACGGTTATTGGTGATGTACCATCATGGCACTGGAATACATGGGGGCATTGCCAAAATGTTTATCACGGTGCATATAATGATGAAGATAATGGGAAATTAGTGATTTATTTAGAGACTGGCTCACATCTCAATAAAGTAGAAGATGGTGGTAAATTATACCAAGAGCATTATCATGACTATCGTTTAGATGTTTGGGCAGATACGTTTGAACAGGCGTTTATCAAGTTGGCGGCAAAGGTGCATAAGTTTTTTGACTATCAAGGTGTTGAGCGCCCAGATGTGCCACATATAAAACCAGCATGGGTTCTGGAGCTTGATGAGCGAATTGCAGAATTTAAAAAATGGAAAGATGAGGAGCTGTGAGTATTCACTATTAGAGGGGAACGTCCACGAGCTGTTAAAGTATGTCTTTTAAAACTTCTGCTAATGTTTGACCATTTTGACGCTTGATCAATCTAGCAGACATACCAAATTCAGTTGGACCACTGTAATCAGCTAAAGGAGTATCTCCAATAAACAAAATGTCTTTGGCGTGACATTGTAATTTATCAATTAAATATTGATAAATTTGTGACTCTGGTTTAATTGCTCCAACCTCATAACTCCAAGCATAAGCATCAAGAGAAGGTAAAAATGAAGAAACAACTTTTCCATATGGCATCGCTAAATTGGAGCATAATGCCAATCTGAATCCCAGTTTTTTTAATTCTTCCAAAGTTGATAAGGTATCTTCATACAGTCTAATAGAGCGTAACTCTTCATCTAAATCATGCTCAAGTTCTTGCAGAAATTGGTCTGGAATATTTACTGCTAATAGCTTTGCAAGCTCTGCCAAATTTAAATTATGGGACATAATAAATTTGGCATCATCAGGTTGTGGTTGTCGCCCATTGTCTTTTAGCCATTTCATTAATTTTCTATATGGGGAACGTCTTTTCTCTATTTTTACAAGTGTACCAAACACGTCAAAAATAATGACTGAAGGCTCAATATGGCCTGCTTTTATAAATGATTCCATATTTTTACAACCAATTAAATTGAATTTCACTTTTTATTGAGATTACCATAAGAGCATTGCTATAAAAATTAAGGGAGATATTTGATATCTCCCTTTGATTATTTTATTCACTGAAATTTGCAAACATAATTTTAGGAAAATTTTTCATAAAGTGGCGTCTAACATGATTGAAGTCACTGAGATCATGTTGATTTTTTTCAAAATAATTCACCCAGGCTAAAGTGGCATCTTGGTCATTTAAATTGGGGTTAACATTCAGAAACAAAGCTAAATCAAACGTACGGTCAATATTAAACTCTTTGATTAGTGCAACAGCAGTTGAACGAACTTCCTCTGAAACAGAGAATTTTGGAGAAAAGTAGTTATTCATAGCTGAACTTCCTTAAAAAACTATATAATGAAATTTAGAACGGCTAATTTGGTTTTTAAAAAAACAATATAACCTACTGCAGGTTAAATTAGCACGATGAAAGTTATTTATCAAGTTAAATTAACCTGCAGTAGGTTAATTTTTTAATTTAAAGGTTGTTATGATTAGATGTAGGTTGTCAAATTTAATGGGTGAGCGAAAAATTTTAAAGTTAAGTGAGGTAGCTCAAGCGACTGGTATTAATCGTAATACGCTAACAAGTCTTTACTATGATCGTGCAGTACGAATTGAACTTTCAGTCGCAAATACCTTATGTGAATATTTTAATTGTAATATGCAAGATTTATTTGAATACAGTGAAGACTCGTAAAGCAGGGAACCAAGTGGTTCATAATTTATTGATAAATTTAAAAAAAATATAGAGTCAGTAAAGTTTTATGTTAGTGATAGCTTAAATTTTGATTGATATATTTTTTTGCTAGAAATATAGCATAAACTCTACCTAGACAAAAAATTACAAGACATAAAATTAATGTTGACATTAATGGGATCAAAGGCTCCATTAAATTATGTTTCTGAAACATAATACCCGCAAAATTTGGTAAACGTCCCATAATGAAATAAAATCCACCAATTACTAAGGCAAAGATTACCCAACAAATCGCGATAGCATGTTTTTGATAGCGAAAAAATGTCTGATTACGGAATGATGAGATACATTGATTACAATAAGGAAACCTCTGATAGTCTTCATAAGAAAGCATCCCATCACCATTTTTACATGGTAATGAGTGATTAATTGTTAAATTGCCGCCACATACATTGCCTGTATTTGAATGACCGACAGAAACAGAATTATTTGTCATAAGAATCCTAGCTATTTATTTAAGAGTTATATCTCTTCCTGCAACATTCCCAGTATTTGAGTCACCGACCGTAACAATATTACCCTTAGGTGGTTCTGGAGTATTTTGAGTTAATAACCCAGCCAAGATATGTCTTTGTACAGTTTCTGGTGCTTGCCGAAATAATTCAATCAGCACTTTTTCTTGTGTTGCCAGACTTAAAGACTCTCTTTTTCCTGTTAAAACGTAATTAATATCAAAGCCTAATTCCGTAAGTTTAGCAAGATATTCTGCATCTGGAGAGCGTTTGCCATTTTCATAATTAGACTGTGTAGGAATTGCTACACCAACAAATTCAGCTACATCTTTTGCTTTTAAATTCAACCTATTACGTTCTTCTGTTAAAAAAATCTTATTCATTTGAATAAATCCTGTTGATTTTAGTTAATCGAACGATTAATATTAATTTGTTAGCGATACTAACATAGTGTAACACGCTCGAGAAAATCATGAACTAACACTCAAGGGTAAACGATATGAAAGGAAAGCCATTCTTGGTTCGGCTACCGAATCCTGAAATTCGTGAGGCTTATCAACGATATTGTTCAGATCATTTAAGAAGTCTTGATGCACAGTCTTCAGTACTGATTATGAGAGAACTTAAAATCCAAGGCTATTTGAATGATTTGTCAAGTATAAATCAAAAAACGCTACAAAAGAGATAGATGCTGTGGGCTAAATTTTAAAAGTAATTATTTTCATTCGGCAAAAAGTATAAAAGCCCATGCGGGAACATGAGCTTTTATGAATGTCTTGATTGGCGTCCAGACACTTCGATTTTGATGGATAGGGGCATTTTTGTCAATCCTATATCAAGGTCACTTTTTGCCTGTTTTTTAATAAACAGGAGGCTCAAAATGAGCACAAAACTTAAAAATGGTCAGTCACGCTACCAATCAAAAGCTAAAGTTGTGACCATTAAAAAATTTCAGTTATCGACGTTGAGAAAGGTAACTGATCATTTAAATGATGCAGCGTTCGAAAAACATGGTGATGCGTATCTCGAATTCCCTGTGATTATCCAGGGAGATGGCAGCCCTTCTGAAATTTTTAATCTGTACTTGCTGAAAAAATTACAACAAACAATACAGTATGATTTTAAAACATTTTCTTCAATTGCTAACCAATTAATTGATTTTCAGCGATTTTTAGAAGATGAAGAGCTAGATTGTTTGAAATTTCATAAACTAAAACAGTTGAATGCGATTTTTAAATATCGTACTCGTCTTATTGAGCAGGCAAATGCAGGTCTAATTTCAGCTCGCTCTGCAAGTAATCGAATTAATGCGGTAGTGAATTTTTACCGATTTCTCGTTACAGAAGATTTGATCGATCATCAGTGCTATGGCATACCGTTTAAAGACGTTTACAAATATATTGCTGTAGATAATGAATTTGGTGCACGTCGAAAAATGGCAATTAAGTCACATGATTTTGCAATTCATGTTCCAGCCAAAGCTCCAAATTCTGAAGCGATTGTGGATGGTGGTGAATTAAGCCCTCTCAGCGTTGAATCGCAAACTGTCATATTAAAAGCACTGCAAAAATCATCACGTGAATATCAGCTGATGTTCTATCTAGCATTATTCACAGGTGCCCGTTTACAAACGATTTGTACTTTACGAATAAAAAGCTTAATTGGTTGTGAGCTTGATAGTCATGGCTTTATTCGTCTGCCTGTTGGAGCAGGGACAGGCATTGATAGCAAATTTCAAAAGCCAATGACCTTATTGATCCCCAATTGGTTAGCGCAAGATCTTAAAATTTATATCAATAGTGAGCAAGCGAGTCAGCGTAGACAGAAGTCAAACTATGGCGAATCGGATGAAAACTATGTGTTTCTCACAAAATTAGGGACACCATTTTATACAAGTAAAGTAGAGCAGCAAGAGTTGACCGAAAAGATCAAAAGCTCTGACTCATTTGGGATGAGGCTTAAACTGTATGAAGGTGAAGCCGTTCGTAGTTACTTAAAAGTCGTGTTGTTACCCGAAATTCGCCTGATTGATCCGCAATTTCCAAGCTTTAAATTTCATGATTTACGTGCCAGTTTTGGTATGAATCTACTGGAAAGCCAGTTACAGCATTTACCTGAAGGGCATTCAGCTATGACAGCAGTTGAATATGTGCAAGCTCGGATGGGTCATCGTAATATTAGTACGACTTTGCAATATTTGAACTATAAATCACGGTTGCAATGGCGCAGTAAAATTCAGCATGAGTATGAGTCTAGCTTGATGAAATACGTCAAGTCCTCTGTGGATTTAGCAGGAGATTTGTCATGAATTTTATTCGTACTCCATTGTTTGTACATATCACTGATATTCATAAACAGATTACTGAGCATGAGCGTTTAATACTCGTGCTCAAAGATAAAACGGCCTCATTTTCCTTTAGAACTTTAGACATCGGTACATTCTTTTTTGCTAAAAGAGCATGTTCTTCCGATATATCAGACAATGAGCTTGTCGCTTCTTTTGATGGAAAAAGACGCTATTTTTTAAAATATTTTACAGATTATCTACTGCAAATGGATGGATCGGACCTATCAAAAGGGTTGTTCTATTCCATCATCAAGATGTTTTTGGATTGGATTGATCAACAAAAGAAAATTTTTGATTTATCCGATAAGGACAGCATGATCGATGCCTATCGTCGCTATAGTAAATCTCTGGTTGATCGGACTTTGCTTGCGGACACTGATGAAGATAACTTGGCTGCGCATACCGCAAAGCAGTATCAGCGTTATGTTGCAAAGCTGATTGCATATGTATTTGATTGTCATGAAATTGATATTTCTAGTCAAGCGATGCAAGTACAAGCACAGCATTATGATGTTCCTGTTTTACCGATTGCACAGGAAGATCATCAGAAGACGTATGCAACTTTGTTGAATGTCTTTCTTGAAATTTATCGTATTGTGATGCAAGGCGCAGATTTTCCAGCACATTTTCAGTCCGTGGATCAGGAAGAGTTCTATTTTTACTCAGGTTTTCATCATCAAACTGAAAAACAACATATTCAGTTTGATATGCACAGCTATTTATCTAAATATTCAGCTATTCCCGATTTTTCAAAAATGCTGGTGGATTTCGGGCTTGCTGAGGATAGTGAACATCGAAAACGTTTACGTGAAAATCGTAATCAAGCTATTCGCAACCTTGAGGAACGTAATAAAGACAAACGACATATGGAGCGAGAGCGACTTGCTTCATATGGTCTAGTCATCGGTATGTTACTCTTTATTGCACAAACGGGGGCTAATTTAGACACAGCTCAGCAGTTACAGCTGGATACGATGGAAATCTTGCCCTCAACTCAGGGACGGAGATTTTCGGGCACAAAAAGCCGTGCTGGTGGGAAAGAAGTTCAGCCTGAGTTTGGGGTGAAATTTGAACCTGTTTTTAGACAAATTTTAGAACTTCGAGCATGGTATATCCAAGATGAAACCTGTATTTTTGTCTTTCCACAACGTAATGAAATTCAAAGACTTGTGCCGATTGGGAATGGTAAGTTGCAATTACTCAAAAGCTTTTTACAACGCATTTTCCCTCAAATGGTTTGGATTACTCCACAACAGTGGCGTAAGCACGTCAGTAGTCAGTATGTCGAACTAAGCGATGGCGATTTATTGCTTGAAGTCGAAAAAATGGGACACTCACTCGATACTGCGAAGAAAAACTACAGTCGAACTTCATTTAAAGATGCAAGCCAACAGATTTCACAATTCTTTTATGAACTGCGAGAAGTTGCAGTGTCACAAACTCGAACCGTTGAGCGTATTCCTGTGCAAATGCTAGATGAAACTATTGATGCTCAAGCCTCACCTGTCGGTGCATGTGCCTCTATCCATCCACAGCCTGAAAAAGCTATTGGGTTTACTGAACGAGCCCCTACACCCAATTGTCAGCAATTTGAGCATTGCTTATTCTGCCAACACTATGCAGTCCACGCTGATGACGAAGATATGCGTAAGCTTTTATCACTGAAAAGCCTGCTCGGCTACGTTAAGCAAAAAGCCACGGACTTAATCAAGTGGGAACAGCAGTTTGGGGTTGTGCTACATCGAATTGACGAAGTACTCAAGGAGTTATCAGATACTTATGAAAATTTACGTGATCATATTTTTTCAATTCAAGAAGAAGTAGAAAGCGGTGATTTAGATGCCTATTGGCTCAATCATTTTGAATTGCTAATTGATTTGGGGTGGATATCATGAGTTCATTTAATTCATATCTATATTCATTGGGTATTGCTGAGCAGTTCTTACCTGATGAGTACAATCTACTGAATAATCAGCTGACTGTTCCAAGTACTTTTGTATTATCGCGAATGAAGAGTGGTGAGATATTGTCAGTTTATTCAGACAATATCTGGGATCTTTCTCCATATTTACCGAAGTGTGATTGTCGCCTGAATTTTGATAGTTGGCTTGAAAATGCCCGAGAAAATGACTTTCTTTACTGTCAAATTCGGGCAGAAATGAAAAAAATCAGTTTTGCTTTGCTTTATATAAAATCTGGTAAGTCGATTATTAAAAGTATCGAACAGCGGCATACGGTTTTACGCCAGTTTGCAGCAATTGCATATAAAAATGGCTGTACATTGCAGCAGTTATTTAGCGATGTTTCTTATATATCAAAAGTAAATGATGCTTATGTTGGGGTAAGCTATCAAAAAGCCATTCACATTAAAGCATTTATAACGGATTGTTTTGCCTTACAACAGCAATACCCATTGCTCATTCCTGCGTTTAGTACATATAAGCCAATAGAGCATTTAGCAAAGTTGGCTGCTCAACTCAGGTTGCAGTCAGGCAAAGTAGGCCCACAAACCAAAGTTGTTCCTTCACGGCTTTATATAGCCTTAATTAATGCTTTAGCAGATAAATTGAATGAATTTAATCAAAACGCATCAGCACTTCTGAAATGGTTTCAGCGCAAGCAGCAGGATGCAAATTTTGCTTTGATGCCGACAGAATTTAAGCGTAAAAAAAATGCGGTAAGTTTTGCTGATGCTCGAGATTTGCTCGGTTTAACGGCACTGTATGAAAATAATCAGATTCAAAAACATGCCAACCTCACCCGTTATATGACGTTGATTCAAGGCATGGCCAAGTTGTGGATTCATCTGTTTACAGGGATGCGTGATAATGAAGTGAATCAGCTGTCTTCTGATTGCTATCAAACTATTCAAAGTAATGAGCATCTTGTGCATGTCATTATGGGCTATACATCAAAATTACACGGGGGTGGCAACAAGTC
>Ga0209426_1000518_pt1 | contig 37531 bp, 20 predicted proteins | sample Deesub1362B_J571_FD_187697 | JGI IMG/M metagenome (GOLD analysis project Ga0209426, IMG submission 187697) | Deep oceanic, basalt-hosted subsurface ecosystem from Juan de Fuca Ridge flank, Pacific Ocean, CORK Borehole 1362B_J2.571 (SPAdes)... ...
TGAATGATAGATCTGCCCCCGATCCGGAAGAAACGGTAAGAAGATCCTGCCAGCTTCCTTGCACCCGGTCCCATCCCCTTACCGTTAGCTGAAAGCCGGCATCTCCGGCAGGCACTTCCAGATCCCACCCTACTCTTATCCACCGGGTGGCGGGTCCAACGGTTCCGCTTTCCAGAATGCCGGACGAGTAGCGCAAAAAAGAGAGCGTGTCTCGCACCACAGCTGCACCCTGGCCCCGCGGTGACCAGACCTCGGGCACTGTGCCGGGAGTTGCCCCTTTTCGCCCGATAATCGCCCACGAGTCGCGGAAGCCCACCTGCCGTGTCCATTTGCTCCCGATCAGTTCCAGAGCCCGGTAAGCACGCTCCGTCATGCTGACCGATCCATCATCCATGATCCCCGCCATAATCACCGTGCCTTCCGGCATCGATTCAATAAAATCCGCCATGGCATTGGCTGCGGCCGTATCGGCATAGGTGTCGTACAGGTACGGGCCAGCCAGTACAGTGCCGGTGGTGGGAGAAATGGCCACTACATGGTGCCCGCGGGCCGCCCTGTTTAAGACGGTATAGTTGAGCAGCAGCTTGCAGTCACTGCCATCCTGAAAACCGGCGGAAACCACTTCCAGAAGCACGGCCCTGGACGGGTCCAATGCCAGCTGGATGCTATTTCCTTCCCATGTCAGAGATTCGGCCAGGCCGCTTCGGGCCAGATCTTCCGCAGTTTCCATCCACTGGAACGAGTCTGTATCGGTAACGTAAAAATCCCCCGAAATCCAGGCGCTGAATGTACCCTGCCATTCTGTCCGGCAGCGCCAGAAATAATGTCCGGGCACCAGATTTTCCGGCACCCGCCAGCGGGTCACAATCGGGTTTTCCGGAATCGGACCCGAAGCTTGCTTCCAGTCCGACGAAAAATCGGGTACGGTGTCCAACTCGAAGTAATAGGCCCGTGGAGGCGAACCCAAAATTTCTGGGGTGTAGACCTGAAGCGATGGGCGGGAATTGCGCAAAACAGCATGGGCCTCCGGAGAAGCCACTGCAATGGAGGTGGAATACACATAAAAGCGGATTTCTGCCCGGTTATTTGTTTCGCCCAGTTCATCAACCCGGTCGTCCGGGTCCAGCAAGATTTCGATCATTCCGCTACCAACCAGACCGGCCAGCGGCAGTTCCACCTGAATATCGGTTGCGTAAAGAACGGGAGGTAGCTCCACCCAACGGCGCGCCCGTTCAGTTCCCTGCTCATCTAGCAGGCGCACCTGCACAGCAAAACTATCTTCCGGTACCAGCCCGTAGTTGTAGATCCGGGCCGATAGCACGAGGCTGGTATCCTCCTGGGTGGGTTCTTCCGGGGTCAGATTCAGAGTGCTATCGGCAATGGCCAGATCCGGCTTTTCCGGTACGGCCAGTTCAAGCAGCGGGTCGCCCAGAAGCGTGTACTGGTCGATGGAAGCAACGGTAATCCGGGAATACCCCAGAAGGTCCCAGAGGTGCAGGCGGGTAAGCGTGGTGGCTTCACCCAGCGTCCGAACCGAATCTTTCAGTACCAGCCGGAACAGCTCATTGATCAGCACCCTGTCCTGGAAAATGTAGCCCCAACCTGTAGTTCCCCAAAAGCCGATGGCTCCGCGGTGCTGAACTTTCAGAAAAAGTTCCCCAAACGTGGTGATGTACGGATTGGCGAAGCGGGCTGTGTGGCAGGTCATGCTGGTGATGAAAGGCATGCGGTCTCCGTTTTCCAGCTGGTAGATATCCTCGTTCATGAGCATCAGGTCCCAGGTTTCGCTGCCGGCGTGTCCCAGAAAAGAAAGCCAGAGGGCTCCACGGTTGATGGCGGCCATGATTTCGCCGCGGTGTTCGCCTACCAGCATTTCGTCGGATTCCTTATAGATACGCACAGGGTTTCCGCCAAAAGGCGGTGCTTCCACATAGGTGCTGATGATCTCCTCGGCCTGTCCGCGGAAGAGGTTCTGTTCCCAATCGTTGAAGCCGCCGTTCAAAAAAATGATATTTTTGTGCCAGGGTGCCGGCGGCATCGCCTCGTAGGTCTTGATTTTCCGCACCATCTCCGCCGCTTCAGCGGGCGTTTCGGCCGGCAGGCGACCCACAAACAGATCCGGGAGAAAATCCCCGTACCCATCCAGACTTACCAGCCGGCTGTCGGAAACGGGATTGCCGTACGTGGGAACAAAATTTTCTTTTACTGAATTGCGCCCCTGTTTTTTGTAATCCCAGGAAGCATCCCCAAAGAGAAGGACGTACTGTGGCGCCGGGGGCTGCCAGCTGTTCACCGCATAGGCCAAAAAGGATCGGATGGCTTCAGGATCCATCAGGCCGTAATTGAATTCATCCAGAACATCCTCAATATCGGCCACCACCACCTGAATTCCATTGCGTGCAGACCGGTAGGAAGCCAGTTCCTGCGCCGCGGCCCAAAAGCGCCGATGGGTTATTATGATCAGGTCGGCGCGTTGAGACGGACTGCGCAGATGGGAGGGCTGGTCCAGCACCATCCGGGCCGGCCGTCGAATGGCCCCTTCTCCCACAAGCCAGTAGCGGGTTCCCCCGGGCACCGAATCGGAAAATACCGCATAAAACCGGTCTCCGGAGGGAACAATTGAAACATCACGAAGGAACACCTGATTGGTTATGTCGTAAAGGACGACGGCCCGGGAATGGAGGTTCGTAATGTAGTATTGTGCCAGCCGCCGATCAGCCTGAGGCGGTGCCACAAAAAAAAGGTAGTCTCCGCTGGCCACCGTCTGGCGCGGGTGAACAATCTCCATCCAGTCAAAATAAACGGCATCATAGCGTGCTCCGGTATCTTCGAGGGAACGGATAATCACCTCGTTGCGGCCCAGTTTGAGCACTCCTTTGGGAATTTCCACAGCCAGCCGGTAATCGCGCTGCCCATCAAAGCGGAAGTCAGCAACAAGGGTCCCGTTTATTTCTACCTGCAGGTGATGGTCCGGTGAAACTGGATCGTTGGTAATCCCGTGAAAACGGGCCAGAAAACTGTCCGGTAGTGCGGATCCCTCGGCATAGTTGTAAGCCGTGATGAAATAGCGGAACTCATCGCCGGCGTAGATGCGTTCCCAGATCCATCCTTCGCCCGGAGAGCGGTCCGTATCGAAAATGGCCAGTGCGTAATCGCCGCTGTGGTAAATGTTGTCTTTCTCCTCATGCTGGCGGTGCGGGAAAGCTTTCATCAGATCCCCGCCGCGCGGTCGTACGCTCCGCTCTGGAAAGCGCACCGTCTGATCCGCCTGCCAGGTAAGCCAGTACACCAGGGTGTCTGAGTAGTCATTGTAATACTGATATTTTCCCCGGTTGCGCTGCCCCGGGAATTCCACAAAACTGCTGTCGTCGAATACGCCAGCAGCGGCCACCACCCGGACCGGTATCGGTTTTCCCTTTAGAAAAATCTGCAGGCGTTGCGGCTGAATATCCGCCAGATTTACACCCAGATTTCGCAGATCGCGGCCATACACGCGGTAGATCCCGTCTTCACTCACCAGAAGTTTTATCCAGGGCTTGCCGGGATCGTACCAGCGGTAGGCCGTATCCTGCGCCGCTTTCCCGAACTTGCCAGCGCGGACGAACCTGACATCCCGGCCGTTCACCGCACGAATTTTCGCCAGCCGGCGCAGGAAGGAAATCTCCCTTCCGGAAACCGGAAGTACGGGCGGCAACACCTCCGAAATCTGGATACGGATGGTCATTTTCCGGATAACCTGGAGTGTCCGGCTTGCAGAATCATAACGGAACGGGTGGATCTGAAAAGCATAGAACGGCAGTCCGAAGGCAAGGCGCTCGCCCGCAAATTCGATTGCGCCAGATGGCACGTTCTGCGGAAAAGAAAGAGTATCCGGGAAAAAAGCGACGCTCAGCGGCGAAAGAAACTCCAGCGAGTCTACTTCCGCTTCCACGGTAACCTGGCTGCCAGGCGGCAAAATCAACGAAAAGCCGGTTTGTGGCAGGGCTGGCCGGCCGGCCGACGGCAAAAGGATAGCATCTGAAAAAACCGGGATCTTTCCATCACGGGTGAGCGGATAATCGGGAAAGTCTTCTGCCGGCCGCAGCTCAAAATGCTCCAGCTTCCATCTCAGCACGTATGCGTGGGAAGAACGGTGGACGATGTCGATCCGGAAATCTCCGTTCTGCTGAGCCAGAGGAGAGGACAGAACCGATGCAGGAACCACAGCCGAAAAAAACAAGCATATTGCCGCAAGGGTTAAACCGGAGCGGTTTCCGCGGCGACGGACATTCATTTTCATCGGACCGACTCAATCCATTCAAATAGCGGTTGCAACGTGTGTTCCCACCTGTATTTCTCTTCGATGAGCCGTCTGGCGTTGTGCGTGATTCGCTGGCGGAAACTGTAGTCCTGCATCAGCCGGATGACATGGTCGGCAAATTCTTCGGAGCTGCTGGCCACCAGAAGGTGTTCGCCGGGCAAAGCATGAATGCCCTCCAGCCCTACCGGTGTGGTTACAACCGGCACCCCTGCCGCCATAGCTTCGAGAATTTTATTCTGAATGCCAGCCCCAACCCTCAGAGGAGCTACGGAAACAGCAGAATCCCACAGATAGGAGCGGACATCGTTCACCTTCCCGGTAACCACCACACCTCCACGATCGGCCAGGGCACGGATCGCCTTCCGCGGACGATTGCCCACCACATAAAACACAGCATCCGGAACCTGTGACTTCACCCTAGGAAAAACGTCGCTGTAGAAGTAAAGCACAGCATCGGTGTTTGGATAATAATGGATATTTCCGTGAAAAATGATCCGGTTGGGACGGTAACCATTCACACTGAAACGGAAATAGAAGAGGTTCACCCCATTGGGAACAATCATCACACGATCCGTGTCCGAATTGCCCACCAGATGCTGCTTATCTACTTCAGAAACAAGCAAAACGCGGTCAAAATTCCCGATTACCTGTTTTTCGTATTCAAACACCCGGTTCTTCTCCACCCGGTAAATCCAGTAGCTGGGCGAAAGCCGGCTTACGTGAGGATCTGCCAGAAACCGGGTGTAATTAAGGGACAGAGCATCGATCAGATCGACCACTTTGGGAACGGAGTCGATCTCCTCGACCAGATGGGCGGCCCGTACCATACAGGCGATGATGAGATCGTAACGCTCACGGCTGAGCTCTTCAAAGATCGCTTTTTTCAGCCGGCGCATGTTGTAATACTCGACCTGCAGCGGCCGCCCGGTCAAAAAGGCCCTCATTGTACGGAAATATCCGCCGATTTCCTTGTAGGGAACCGGAACAAGCTTCAGACGCGGCACAGAATTGGCCAGCATCTGTTCCTCGGCACGCGAAGGACATAACGCCAGCAGCGTTACATCATACCGTTTGGTGAGTTCCCGGAGAAAATAGAGGGACCGCAGGCGGTCTCCGGTTACAGGTGGCATCGGCCATCGTGTTGCAATATACAGGATCTTCATTCCGACTCCAGCTCCCTCTTTGCTCCCAACCGTCCCAGCAGCGAATCCCGGTACCCCGTCATTACGGCCTGCAATTGCTTTTTCTTTTCAAAAAAGGTATTGCGGTGAAAAAGAATCACGACCAATCTTAGCAGAAAATAAAGAAAGAATTCGGCAACGCGCGCATAGATCCGGAAAAGGTTGCCTCTGTACGTACGGAAAGCCCAATAGCGGTTGCGGGTCTGGTAATAAAGGTAATAGGGAGAATAGCGGCCTGCCTCTGTGCCTGCTCCCACTTTGTGCCACACCTTGGCCGCCGGTTCGTACCAGATTTCCCAGTCTGCACGAAGAAGCCGCAAGCTGTAATCCACATCTTCAAAGTAAGAATAAAATGTCTCTTCAAGCAGCCCCACCGCCTGAAGGGCCTCCCTCCTGATAAGCAGTACACAGCCGGTGGCAAATTCGATGCGTCTTGGTTCGTTCCACTGGCCGCGGTCCTCTTTGCGAAACCCAAAATGCCGAACGGAAAGCCTCCACGGGTAAATAGCACCACCGGCATACCAGAGTTTTCCAGGCGCGTCGTAATAATAGATTTTCGGCACCACCGCCCCAATTCTTTCGTCCGAAAAAAGGCGCCGGTACATCCGGAGAAGACAGTCACTTGCAAGTTCCGTATCATTATTCAGCAACAAAATAGACTGCGGCTGCCAGTCCATCACCTGGCGGATTCCCGCATTGTTTCCTGCCGCAAAGCCGATATTTTGAGGCAGCGTCAACACCTCAACTTCCGGCCAGTTCCGGAACCGTGCAGCCACGGCATCGCCCGATCCGTTGTCAACCAGCATCACCCGCCAGCGGATGTGCCGGTTTGTCCGGAGAGAAGCGATGCACCGTTCTGTCAAATCCAGATCCCGCCAGTGCAAAATGATTATCGCAATATCCGGACCAGAAGAGAGTTCCTCCGGCAAAGTTGTTCTCCTCTTAGCGGATTATTGAGCCACGCTGCCCCGCACACATAAGCACGGATGCAGATCCAGCGTCCGAAGCTTCGTGTTTTTCCCATCAGGAATGATATTATATAAATCAAAAAAACCATTCTTTCATCTGTTTTTGCCAATTTTCGAACAGGAAACATTTTAAGATAGCGATATTTCACAGCAAATGGTAAAAAGACGTGCAGATTTTTCACTGCAGATAAAAAAATTTTTCCCATCTTTCAGATATTTGGGCTATTTTAAGGTATCCTGTGTGACGAATGCGGATGAAAACATGAATATTCTGATCCTGACCGATTTTTTTCCAAATGAGACGGTACCTTATGAGGCCAATTTTATCGGCGAGATGGTAAAAAGGCTGGCCAACCGGCACCATGCCGCGCTGCTGGTGCCCCAGGTGCTCTATCCCCCAATTCACCGTTACCGCATTCTTAAACGGCGCATCTCGCCACATTTCATCGAGGAACACTACGGCATAAAAGCAATCGTTCTCCGTTACCCGCATATTCCCGTAGCCGGAGAATGGTTCATGCCTTATATCGCGCTCATGCCCCTCCGGCAGGCCGTCCAGCGTCATTTCCCCGATACAGATATCATACACGCCCACTGGGCCTACCGTTCCGGGTTCTGGGGAGCCTGGCTGGCCCGCTGGCTGAAAGTCCCTCTGATCCTCACCGTCCACGGGTCGGATGCCAACCTGTGGTTGCAGGACAGAAAAAAAAGACGGAAAATCCGCTTCGCCCTGCGCCAGGCCGACGGCATTATTGTAGCCAGCCAGTATCTGGAGCAGAAAATTCGCCCCTTTGCCCCACAGGCCAGAATTGCCACCATCTGCGGCGGGTTCGATCCGGACCGTTTCCGCCCTTCGGCAACGTCCTCTCCAGAAATATCTTCTCGTTCTATGGCCCGCCTGCTATGTATTGCCAACTTTTACCCGGTGAAAGGGATTGACCGTTTGATCAGAGCGGCCCACATTCTCCATAAAGAAAACCGTTCATTTCATTTAACCATCATCGGAGATGGTCCCGAAAAAATAAAATGTGAAAAGCTTATCAAGAGTCTGGGACTGAGAGAGATCATCCGTCTTGAGGGCGGGAAGCCGCATCCGCAAATTCCGGCCTATCTGGCAGGGGCCGATTTTCTTGTGATCCCCAGCCTGGAGGAAGGAATTCCCATCGTGATGCTGGAGGCACTGGCTATGGGCGTGCCCGTCATAGGCACCCCGGTGGGGAAGATGCCAGAACTCCTTGCTTCTGGCGAATACGGCATTCTGGCCGGCAGCAGCAATCCGGAAGACCTGGCGGCCGCCATTGCCACAGCTCTTCAAAAAAAATTCGACCGGGCGAAAATTGCTGCCTTTGCCCGGCAGTTCAGCTGGGACCATGTAACCATAAAGGTCGAATCGTTTTACAAAAACATCCTGTCGGATTTCTATGTCGCTGGGAAAAAGTAGCCTCTTAACATTTGCCGCACGGATTGGCTATTTCCTGCTTCAGGGCGCGGCCGCATTGCTCTTGGCCCGGTGGCTTGGGCCTGAAGGACGGGGAATATACGCCCTCACCATCCTTGTCCCCCACATCGCGGGTATGATTATCCTTCTGGGAATGAACACCTCAAGCGCCTATTTTATCAGTTCAGGCAAGCTGTCTGCTCCACAGGCACAAACCGTCTCTTATACCACTATCCTAACAGCAGGAACCATATCTTTTCTTCTTCTTTATGCTCTGTCGCCGGTTTACGCACGTACTTACCCGGACGTTTCCCTTTCCCTTTTCCGGCGAGCGCTTCTCACCATTCCGTTCATTGCACTGTACAACGGAATCCTCGGGATTCTCCAGGGAAAAAACCGGTTTTTGCCGTACAATCTGATTTTTCTGGCGAATCCTTTCTTTTTCCTATTCTTTTTCGCCCTGTTTTTTCTGGGACTGCACCGCGGGCTAAACGGAGCCATTACAGCCTGGCAGGCCAGCTTTTTTTTGACCGCTGTGATTGGCACGATTTTTCTGACACGCGGCGGTCTATTCCAGCCAGCAGGGTGGGACCGTTTCAAAGAGATGCTTCGGTATGGCTTCCGTGTCTGCCTGGCGGACCTCCTGGCATTTCTGAACTACCGGCTGGATGTGCTGCTCATCGGTTTCTTTCTCGGATCCAGAGAGGTGGGTTATTATTCTGTGGCTGTTGTTCTGGCCGAGACGCTCTGGTTTCTGGCAACAGCTCTGGCAACCACCCACTTTCCTCATTTTTCCAGAAAACCGCTTTCCGAAGCTGGTCAGCTACTACGCCGTGCCTTTGGGATTGTCTTCTGGATCACCCTTATGATGACGATCATTCTGCGCCTTATCGATGCGCTTCTTTTGAAAATTGCATTTGGGCCGGCGTTTCTTCCGGCACTTCCGGCATTGCATTACCTATATCCCGGTGTCATCGCACTCAGCCTCGCCAAAATTCTGTCCAGCTTTATCTCTGCCCGCGGGAGACCTGACATTCCCATGTGGGTATCTCTGGCCGGTGTGCTGGCAAACCTGCTGCTTAACCTGAGCCTGATTCCCTCTTACGGGATCATGGGAGCAGCCCTGGCCTCTACCCTCTCTTATTCACTGATGTTTTTTCTCGAATTCATCTGGAGCATACGAAAAACCGGTATTCCCGTCTCCGCTTTTTTTAAATTCTCTCCATTGCTGCCAGAAATATATGCCCGCGCACGGTCTTTACACCGTTAAAATACATCCGCTGAAGGGCAAAAACCCAACCATGCGTCTGCCAGACAGAAACAGAGATCAAGTCCAGCAGAAAAGAATTCTTCTCACCGCCATTGCAGCTTGCATAAAAGTATAGCATCTGTTCAGAAGTCGTGCTAAATTCGCATGTAAAAGGGACGATCAATACGTTGTTAGATCATGGATAGCCCACAAAACCTGAATACCATGCGGATACATGCCTCCTTGCTTGTGGCACTGGCTGCGTCGGTGAGCCTGGGCATGGTGGAAACGCTCCCGATTGCCATTTATTTTGTAGCTTTTGCAGGGATTCTGGTTCTGGCTTCTGCAGCCCTTTTCCGGAGCGAGCCGCACTACCCGATAATTGCCCTGCTGCTCATCTTCTTTTTCTTTTTTCCCTACGAAAGTGTAAATCCGACAGTACGTGCCACAGGCGAGTACTTCTCTATGTACCGCCGTTTGATCGGGCCGTTCCACACCTGGCATCTGTTCCTGTTTTGGTCTCTGCTCATGCTGGGTGCTCAGCAGGCACTGAGAGGAGACTGGCGTTTCCGCGGAATCCCCGTGGGATTCTGGCTATTGATCCTTGGATTTTATGTTTTCATGTTTCTGTGGGGGGGGCTCCATATCCGGGGAAATGTGTTATCTTACGGCTACACAGATACACTCAGGCCCTTTGTCTCATTCCAAATTATTGTAACCATGTTTATGACTTACTTTATCACAGCCAATTCCATCCGAGATAAGACGGACCTGGAACTGGTCACCCGCATTTTGAGAATTCTGTTTATTGCGCTTACGCTCTACGGTATTGTCCGCAGCGTTCTGATCCTGGCAGGGATCGTTCAAACTACCTGGATCTTCGGCTTGCCCATCATTCTCTACGATCAGATGGTTCTGCTTTATCTGGCAATTGGATGGGGCCTGGCAGAATACTTGATCCGGGCCGATAAGCCCGCCATTTCAAAATGGGTCCTGATGATCATGATTCTTCTCATACTCACTTCCACGCGCCGCTTTAACTACATCATCCTCTTTCTCACCGGCATACTGACCTTTGCGGCGACCCGGATTGCTTATCCTACGACAGCTCGGGCGCTGCTGCGCAGGGCAGCCACTGTGCAGGTACCTGTGGCCCTCACCGGCATTCTTCTGATCCTGCTCGTTCCCTCCTGGTGGGAAAGCGTGATGTTTTCCATTCAATCCATAAACTTCCTGAAAAACAACGAATTCATTACCAACAGCGATGTACGCCGCTTTGCCCTGATGAATCTATTCCAGAATATGCAGATGCGGCCCTATTCCTGGCTAGTAGGTTTTGGATTGGGCACAACCTGGAAACCCATCGGCTACCAGCCGCTGGACGTAACATACCTGAGTGTAAATGCAGCCTATCTTGCCAAAAGTGTTGGCTGGCTGCCACAGTTTTCGCTGCCTTACCTCAGTCTGTTTTTCCGCTACGGCATTGCAGGAGCCCTGTTCTACTGGATGCTCTGCACTGGACTGGCATTCTCGCTTTTCCAGAAGTTGAAACGCGCCTCTATTCCTGCCCGGCTGAAACCTCTGGGAATTGGAGGAACGGTCTTCATTCTGCTATTTTTGCCAACCATCGGAGACGGTTTCAATCCCACCGCTCCCATTTTGCTTGGCTTCCTGATTGGATATTTCGAACGGCTGGTGGAGCTGTACCCGGCCGAAAACCACCCCACACCGGGAGCCGGACTACCGTAGCCTCAGGCAATCCGTTTTTCGAAGGTCTGTGAACCGGATCGGTCTGCCACAGAGCAAACTTTGAGAACCCCGGGAACCAGTCCGTTCCGCAAAAAGGCAATTTACCTGTGCGATTTTTTGGGCACGGTGTAGAATTCCGGAAACGACACGGAATTTTCAAAAACGGAACACGAAACCGCGGAAGGAACCTGTCAGTCAAGGAGTGAGGTACAAATCTCCGCCATTTTCCGCAGCACATGGCGACGGTGGAACTGCGGACGGATGTGCAGCACGCTATCGCGGTACCGGTTCCGGAGGGAGCGTCTTTTCAGAAAATCACCGTACACGTGGTCCAGCATCCGGGAGAGCTCTTCGGGATCCTCATCATCGGCTTCCAGGCCGATCTCGTACTGGCGGACAAACCGGCGCGCTTCCCCTTCCGGCCCAATCACCAGAAGCGGCTTTCCGGCCCCAAGAGCATCGAACACCTTCAGCGGTAGAATGAATTCCACTTTTGGCAGCCGTCCCACCAGAACCAGCGCCCAGTCCACATCGGTGAAAAGGGCTGGCATCTCCCGGTAACTGACATAATCCCGCGTACGCACCACATCCTTCAGTCCAAACATTTCTATATTGGCCCGCAAGTCCGATGCATCGGTTCCACAAAACTCAAAGAGGAAATGGTTCCGGGCGGAAGGGTTGCCGCGAAAAAACCGTTGAAGCGCTTCAAAAAGTGGCCGTGTCTTTCTCCAGGAAAAAAGCGTTCCTGTATGCAAGATCTTTATTCTGTCCGGCTGCAGTGCCTCCTGCGGAGCGGCTGTGCCCGATGCACCAAAATCGTACCCGTTGTGCAAAACAAAAACCTTTTCCTTAACCCTGTTCCCGTATTTCTGCACCAGGTGGTCCCGCATACTTGCCGTTGCAATCGTGATGGCATCGGCGTACTCCACAACTATTCTTTCCAGGATCTCTTCGAGACGGGCCCTTGTCCTGAAGGCATAGGGATTGTAACTGTAGGGATACTGATCCCAGAGATCCCGAAAATCGGCCACCCACGGGAGTCCGGATTGCTTTTTTATCCAAAGCGCGGCCAGGTGGACCGAATTGGGCGGCGAGGTGGATAGGAGCAGCCGATACGGCCTCCGACGCAACACCGCAGCAGCCTTTCTTACCGCAAAAGGAACCCAGCCTGTGAATTCATCGGGAAAACAAATGAGGGTATTTACCCAATTCCGGACCAGCAAAATCAGCTGGCTGCGGAGGGTTGCCGTTTTCCCATCCGTGGCCTTTCCGGGCCGTTCAAAACGGCGTTTCAGGTAGGAAAGAGGCAAAAAGGCTGCCGTCCGGTAAACGGCCGTGGTACCGGGCACCCCTTCGCTTAACCCCGTATCCAGCGCCCAGTGGTAGGCATCCCGGACCGTCAGCACATCCACATGAAAACCATACTCGGGAAGATATCGGGTAAAGGCCACCATTCGGGCACTCCCCGGACCCGCCAGCGGCGGAAAATAGTAGGAAACTCCCAGAATATCCGCTCTTTTTCCCATTCTTTGTAAGCGCACCTGATGTACTGTTCGGCCCAAAATGCGTTCGTTCCTAACGGAAAGGTGGAACGGCCTATTCGTTCCAGCTCACACCGAGGAAAACCTGTACCTCCTTGCCGGATCCCCGCATTTCTTCACCGATGGGATCGTTTTTGCGGGAAATCCATTGAAGCGCAAAAGTTAGGAAAGCGTTCCGGAGAATCTCATAACGCATTTCCAGGCCTGTGGTCTGGGTTTCTTCAAGAATTCCTCCGAGAAACCGGACATAAAGCGGATCGTTTATTGTGTGAGGCTGGTTCATATCTCCGCCGGCATTTTCCCCGGGACGATTGGCTCCGTGGCGGTACAGCTGCCAGTTTCCCTGCAGAAAAAGGCGGCGCCGCGGCTGCCAGCGAAGGGCCATATCCACTACTTCGCCGTTGGGCCCCGCCCAGTGTCCAAGGGTGGACGTAAAATGTTTGTAAATGTTGATGGGAAAACGGTGGCTGTAAACAAACGGACGGATGCGTACCCACTCTCCGTGCAGATCCAGATTGGCCAGGCCAAACAGATCGTACCGGCTTCCTCCGACCAGAAAAGCCCACTTGTTTCCATAATAACCGGTGCCCAACCGTCCGGTTTGGAGATCATCCAGAAAAATCTCACCGTACAACTTCAGTTTCCAGCCAGGGTAAAGGGTAACATCCAGTCCCATAACCGCATTGTCCTGATCGCCCAGATTGTGTTCAGCAGACCAGTAGAAATTGAGGGGGTTCAGATAGCCGATTTCCAGGCCGCGTTCACCCCAGACCACCAGCTCGTGCAGGCCCACAACGGCCCAGGAAACTGGAGCGAATTCCAGCCGGTGCCCCACGAAAAATTTGCTGGCATGGACAATCCGTGTGGTGGTGCCGGTCTCGTAAGTTCGGGCCGCGATGGGTGGGTAAGACTTCAGCACGCCCATCACCCAGGTATACAGTACCTTCTTCCAGGCGAACTGCATCTTCAGCTGGTCATAGGCGGTGGCCCAGTCTGACAATGCCAGTGCGCCGGTGCGCCCCGGCCCCCAGCGGTTCCTCTCGCGTCCCAACATCACCCAGCGGTCAGGTCTGCCAACGTAAATCCCGGATTGCGTCTCGTCGAAAAATACCAGGCGGCCACGGGCATTGGCAAGCCCCACGCGCTCAAAGGACCAGTTTGGGTTGTAGGCCGGGTACTCGCCCCCCCATTCTGTGCCATCCCGAAAATGGAAATAGAATTGAACCCACTTTCCCCACCAACCCCAGAACCAGATTCCATGTCGTTCCCGGACAATAGTGCGGTCCGGCCGGTAATCATAATCCCTGCGTCGCGAATGGAGGTGAAAAACGGGATTCAGGAACAGGCGGAAATCTCCGGAGGAAATTTCGGCAAGATCCCGCCCGTTGGCAAAAAAGAAAGGAAAAATCCGCCGGACCAACGGAACCCGCCGCGTCAGAAAACGCAGATGAGAATCCTCCGATCCGGAAGCTTCCACGCCCAGCCGGTCGAACTCTTCCCGCAGCTCGTACTGCAGGAACGCCAGCTGCTGCCTTTCGACCCGCGTCAAATCCGCAGCCTGGCTGTTCTGGATAACCGGTACAAGGGCCTTCGCAATCTGGTAACGCGTATAGGGCTTAGTGTTGGGAAACAGTGCCGGAAGCAAGTGTTTGGCTTTAAGCCGGTCCAGAAAAGAATAAACCCAGTGATCCAAGGAGAAACTGGGACTCTGTGCCATTCCCCCCGAAACACCCAGAACAAGAAGCCCGAACACGATCATTCCCCATAGCCGGTGTTTCATGCCCGAAGCCTTTCCTCAAGAATTCTCACAATCTTCTCCGACGCATGCCCATCCCCGTAGGAAAATTCCCGTTCACCGGCCGGATGAAAATCACGTATGGCTTCCAGAATCCGTTCAAAAGAAGGGCCCGTAAGCAGGTTCCATCCTTCCTCCACCGTCTCCACCCACTCCGTTTCCTCACGCAGTGTGATACAAGGAACCCCAAGAATGTACGCTTCCTTTTGCATTCCCCCGGAATCCGTCAAAATCTTGCGGGCGCTGGCCTCCAATAGCAGCATTTCCAGATAGCTCACCGGCTCCACAAGCAGCACTTTCGATCCTTCAACCACTTTTTCCAGGCCGAATTCCTGCATGCGGCGGCGGGTGCGTGGATGCACCGGAAAAAGCACGGTTTCACCGCTCTCCACCAGGGCACGGAGAATGGCACTCAGATTTTCCCGTTCATCGGCATTAGAAGCCCGGTGTACTGTAACCAGGAGGTATTCCTTTTCCCGCAGCCGGAATTTCCGCAGCGGGTCCGTCTTTTTCCGAGCCAGGCGGATAAAATGCCGGAGGGCATCCACCATCACATCGCCCACCAGAAAGGTCCGATCTTCCAGCCCTTCCCGCCGCAAATTCTCCACCGCTGTTGGTGTGGGGGCAAATAGAAAGGTGGAGATCCGGTCCGTCAGGATCCGGTTGATTTCTTCCGGCATAGCCCAATTGAAGCTGCGCAACCCAGCCTCCACATGCGCAACGGGAATATTCAGCTTCACCGCGGCCAGCGCTCCAGCCAGAGTGGAATTGGTGTCGCCATACACCACCACAACATCCGGTTTTTGCTGGAGCAAAATCTTTTCGATTCCGATCAACATCTCACCGGTCTGAACGGCGTGAGAATCCGACCCCACCCCGAGATTGCTATCTGGTTCCGGAATTTCCAGTTCGTCAAAAAATACCCTGGACATACCCGGGTCATAATGCTGGCCGGTATGCAATAGGAATTCCTGATGACGTGAGCGGATAACCCGAGACAGAGGCGCCAATTTAATAAACTGAGGGCGGGCTCCCACAACAGAGAGGATCTTGAGGCGCTTCATTCCTCCCACCCCTGGTTTTCCAGAAGCTGTTCCTCCGGTGTGTCCCGGAATACGCGGGCGGGAACTCCGATGACCACTTTACGGGCCGGAACATCCCGGGTAACCACCGCACCTGCCCCCACCACCGCATCTTCGCCAATTACCACGCCCGGCAGAATGACAGCCCCCCCACCGATGCGGCCTCCCCGGCGCACCGTAACCCCTTTAAAATGCTTGAAGCGTTCCTCCGTGCGGCCCAGGTAGTTGTCGTTTGTGGTCGTAACCATGGGTGCAATAAAGCAGAAATCTTCCAGTTCGGAGTAGGCCGTAATGTAACACCCCGTCTCCAGCTTGCACTTTTTCCCGATACGGGTCAGATTTTCGATGGTCACGCCGCGGCCCACAATGGTGTATTCGCCAATGGTCACGTTTTCACGGACGGCGGCGGTGTCTGCAATCAGCACATGGTGCCCAATTTCACAGCCGGCGTAGATCACCACGCCGGCACCGATCAGGCATTCTTCACCAATCTGAGCCGGAGGAAGAGCAGACTTATCCTGAAAAATGCTCCGCCTGGCACGCATGGGCTGCTTGCCGATCACCGTATGATCATCGATCCTCACACCGCGTCCAATCCGGGTGCCTGGATGAACAACCACATGGGCACCAATCTGGCAGCCCTCTCCGATTTCTGCGTTCGCACCGATCACCGAATAGGCGCCGATCGAAACGTCCGCACCGATGCGGGCAGATGGATCGATGATGCAGGTTTTGTGAATCGTAGAACTCATTGCTCCGCTCAAGAATGGTTAAGATCCACAGGTTCGCCGTGTTTTTTCAGGGATTCCTGGGCCGCCGTCAAAATTTTTACGACCCGCAGGCCATCGTGGCCATCGCTGGGCGGCTGTTTCCGCGTCCGCACGCTCTCCAGAAACTGTTCACATTCAATCCGGAGCGGCTCCCGCATTTCGATATAGGGTATGTGAATATCCCCTATCCGGAGGGTTAGCGATTCGGTATACGACGTGTACTTCTCCGGCAGTTCCACTCCTTTATCGTAGATGCGGATTTTCTCATTCGCCTGCATATCATCCAGAACAGCCATTTTGCGGGATCCCACAACCGTCAGCTTCCGAATTTTATGCGGGTCCAGCCAGCTGACATGAACATGGGCCATGCGGCCATCGGCAAAATGGAGGCTTAAAAAAACCACATCTTCGATTTCCGGCTGCAAAAAGGATTGCCCGGTGCACACCACCCGGACCGGCTCGGCTTCCATGAACATGAGGGCCACAGCGATGTCGTGCGGCGCCAGGCTCCAGAGTGCATTCTCCGTGTGACGGATAACCCCCAGGTTTACCCGCGTGGAATAAATATAGTAAAGATCGCCCAGCTCTCCCGAATCGGCCAGCTCCTTCACTTTGCGATAGGCCGGATGGTATTCCAGCAGATGCCCAACCATCAGAATCCGCCCATTCCTCCCCGCGAGTTCCACCAGCTCTTCACTCTCCGCCACCCTGAGGGTCATCGGCTTTTCAACAAACACATCTTTGCCATTGAGGAGGGCTTCCCGGGCAAACGCAAAATGTGTATCCGGTTCCGTAGCAATGATCACGGCGTCCACATCATCTGCTTTCAGAACCTCCTCTGCCGCCACAGAACACCGGACTTCCGGATACTGTTCGCGGACCTTCGCCAGCACTTTCTCGTTCAGATCGGACACTGCAACCATCCGTGCGCCCGGAATACTGGAAAAATTGCGGAGCAGATTCTTCCCCCAGTTTCCCACACCAACCTGTCCCAGCCGGATAGTGCTCATGCCTGAATTTTCCTCTTTTTTGCGAACCCTGAAAGCCTGCTCAGATCCTCCCGCACCAGTGCCCAGAATCGGTTCCAGCGGGAATACTCATCCGGATGCTGCTCTTTCAGCGCCGCCTGGTAGTGCTGGAAGACACTCCGGCCTACGCCGATCACAATTCCCAGTACAAAGCCCGTCACGGCAATAAGAAGCCGGCGCGGACGCGACTTCCGCTCCGGTACCCTGGCCTCGTCCAGCACCTGAATGGTGGGAGTATTTTTGGCCTCCTCAATGCGGGCCTGGTAATACTGCTGGTTCAGCAGTTCGAAAACCGTCTCTTTGATTTTCACTTCCCGCATCAGTTCAGCTAGCTGCAATGCTACCTCTGGAGCCTCATCGAAGGCAATATAGAACTCCTCCCGGTTGACCAGCGGCTGCCCATCCCCGTACTGCAGCATCCTGTACTGCCTTTCCAGTTCAGCTATTTCAGAGCGCAACTCCCGCAGTTTCGGATTGTCCGGTTTCATGGTTTTCTGCAGCACGCCCAGCTGTACCTGTTTGGCAATAATCTGGCCTTTCAGTTCGGCCGCCTGGTTGATAGCCGCTTTCAGCTGCTCCGACAGATCGATGGTTTTGTGCTCCATGCGGAATTTTGCCAGACGCTGGGCAGCTTCCTTCAGCTCTTTTTCGGTCCGCCGCAGCTGCTCCTCAATATATAGACGGGCACTGCGGGCCTGAGAGGCGTTTTTCTCGCGGTTGATGCGGTCCAGCTCCTCCACGTAAGCTCTGGCCACAGAGGCCGCCAGTTCCGGATCCCGTGCTTCAAATGTCAAAATAATCATCCCCTCCCGGGTAAGCACGGTGGAGGTCTGGGCTGCAAGCCGCCTGAGGGCTTTTTCTGTGCTTTCAATCCCCCACCGCTCTTTTAAACGGAAGCGTTCCAGAATGCGCTCCTTTACCGTCCGGCTGCGCAGAATTTCCACAAGAATCTGGGAACGATTTTCCACCTGTGGCAGGCCCAAAAACGGCAACACCGGCTGAAGCGCCCCCAGATTGAGGCCCGAGGAGGCCTCCGACACAGGCAGAAGGGTGGTCCGTGCTTCGTAATATTTGGGAAGCAGATAGCTTACCCCGTAAAAAACAATTGCTGCCAGAATCGCCAGGCGCAAAATTCTAAACTTGTCCCTGTACAGCGGAATGAGATAATCTGTAATGTGCTGCTGCAAGGTAGCGTTCTCCTTTTACTTGCCCATTGCCGATTTTACCACCAGATAAAGCGTAGCGCCCTGGGCTGCCACGGTCATAAACTGGCGAAAGAGCAACCACCAATCGCGCTCGGGTTTTTCGGGAATCCAGATCGCATCTCCCGGTTCCAATTTTTCTACTTCCGAAGGCTTCAGCCACTCACCGGTGCGGGCCCGGATAACCCGTACCTTATTTTTTCGGGCGTTCCAGGCAAATCCCCCAGCCAGACGGATATAGTCTTTCACTCCAAAATCTTTCCGGTAGGGGATATTTCCAGGGAAAAGGACCTGCCCGGAAACCGTGATGTAGTCCCGCTTTTTTGGCACCACCACCACATCGCCATCCTTGAGCAGGATATCCTGGGACTGATCCCCTTGCAGAAAAAGCCTTTCGAAATCCACAGCCATGCGGCCCGGCGTTTCCTGCATCTTCTGCTTGTAGTAGGCATATTCCATCTCGGTCATGTCCGCGGGATTCATTTTTTTGAGGCGCTCAAATTCTGGATCGACCCGTTCCTCCTCTTGCCCGCGGATTACCTTCGCTTCTACCAGGTTGGCATCCGCCGTAAAACCACCGGCGCGGCGGATCAGTTCCGAGAGGTGCAGCTCGCCACGGTTGATTGCGTAGTAGCCGGGCCTTCTTACCTCCCCCCGAACCCAGACCCCCCGCTTGCGGTGCCACTGGGACGGGCTGCGGATAATTACCCGGTCATCGATCTGCAGCACATGTTTGCGGGCTTCGGCCCAGGGCAGAATCTGCACCCGAATTCGGAAACCGTTTTCGTCAAACTGGGCAATCTCAACGGAATCGAGATCAACTCCCGGTCTAAAACCGCCGGTTAGCGGGAGGATTTCCCCAAGGGTTTCTCCGGGAATGAATTCATACTCGCCCGGGTGAAACACAGCCCCATAAACCCACGCAACGTACCGGCGCGGCGGCACAACGATTCTATCGCCCTCCCGCACAAACGGGTTACGCGTGAGGGTTCCGGTGCGATAAAAGGCGAATAAATCCGTGCGGATGGTATCGTCATCCCGTACCAGCAGGATGTTCCGCTGAGAGGCGCCTTCCTTCAGTCCACCAGCCCGGCGGACCAGATCGGATACCCGTTCCACGGCGGAAGCCAGGTAGGTTCCCGGTTTTTCCACCTCTCCGGTCACATGAACCCGAAACACGCGAACCTTTGTTAAAGTAAAGGTCACATCCACATTGGTAAAAATGCGAGTAACTTTCTCCTGGATCTGGCGGGCCACTTCCGCCAGCGTCAGGCCGGCCACCGGCAGGGACCCAATACCAGGCAGGATCAGATTCCCCTCCGGTGTCACGGTTAAGTCGTACGAGAAGTCTTTTTCTCCCCAAATCCCCAGGTTGAAGGCGTCTCCAGGCCCCACTTGGTACCGAGAAGGTTCAATTTTTCCCGGAAGAGCCTGATATTTGAGCTCCTCCGGAGACACCGGTACAGCCACCGTCTGATCAGGTGACATCTGCGATTGAGCCCGGATAATCTGGAGCCAGAGAAAAGGTAACAATATTCCCCAAAAGAGAGCGGCACGCCTGGGAGAATGGATCATTTCACAAACATCCCTGTTTGATTCAGGCCACTTGTGACTCGGTCGTCTATGGGCTTCCGGCAAACTCGCCACCAAGCCCCGCTCCGATTTCAGATTTTTTCCGCTTAACCTCTTGAAAAATCAAATCTGTACCGCAACGGGACTAAATATAAACAGAATTTACCTGTGAATCAAATGCTATTGGGAACGCTGGATCTTTTGTACAGGAAAAGAGAATCTTTCTGTCTGTTCCGTCCCCCGGGAAAAGGTGCAAAGCCGGGCATTTCTACGGCACCTTTCAGGAAAAAAGCGCGATAAGTGGATTTGACACAATCGACACGCACCCCGCACGTGAAATTGAGACCGCCGGCAAAAGCACTGGAAAGAAACAAATTGTTTGCCTGCCCGGTAGGAAACAGGGATGCGCTTTTGCAGGCATCTTACACCACAAAATTGCAAGTGCCCCCCGGACGGCTTCCCATAGCCACCGGGAAAGTCCGCATCGGCTGCAAAGCTAATCACTCTCCCTGTCCTTGCGCAAACGCAGCTTCCCTGTTAATTTTCCGGTTCGAGTGCCTTTTTTAGCATGGGAATGACCTGATCAAGGGGCAGCGCTCTCACCGTTCGCCCGCGGTACCCGGTCATGGTTTCGGCCCTAAAAAGGGAATTATAAACGGCCTCTTCAGTGGCTTCTACCACGGCCAGAAAAAGAGGGCTCATTTTGTCGTTCGGGAGATCGTCCAGTTTTCGCGGCGACCGGCCAGTGGTGATCCGGTTGCCCGGATAGGTGGAAAACGCAATCACATAATCTCCGGAGCCGTTGCTCATAAAACTCCCCGTGCGGGCCAGTCCCAACAGTGCCCGTTTGGCCAGGCGTTTCAGGTTGCGCGGAGAAAGGGGAGCATCGGTGGCTACCACGATAGCACAGGAACCATTCCCTTCCACCTCTCTGCGGTACGCGTAATGTCCCAGTTTCTGTCCAACCGGCACGCCAGCGATGTGCAACACTCCCCCATAATTGGTCTGGACCAGGACTCCCACTGTATAGCCGCCCAGGGTTTCCGGCAGCTTCCGGGAGGCAGTGCCAATGCCGCCTTTGAACCCGAAACAGATGGTACCCGTCCCGGCCCCCACATTGCCCTCTTCAACCGGGCCAGACTTTGCCGAATGGATGGCCTCAAACACCGCTTCACGGTCCACAGCGCGCTCCTGAATGTCATTCAGCCAACCATCGTTGGTCTCTCCCACCACCGGATTAATCGAACGGACCTCTTTATTTTCCGGTAAGCTCAGCATATAGTCAATTAGAGCGTCCGCAACCCGGAATACATTGAGGGTTCCCGTCAGGGCAATGGGCGTTTCGATTTCCCCCAGCTCTTCAATTTGAATTTTGCCCACCAGCTTCCCAAAACCGTTACCCACATAAACAGCTGCAGGCACCTTTTCTCTAAAAAGGTTTCCTCCGTGCGGCAAAATAACCGTAACCCCGGTCCGGATTGAATCGCCAATAATCAGCGTTTTATGTCCCACAAGTACCCCTTCCACATCGGTGATGGCATTCCACTTTCCAGGAGAAAAAATTCCGACCCGGAAACCGGCCTCTCTGAAGCGCGGGCGCTCCCCCGCCACAACCGCTGTGGCCAGTAATACCAGAGCGATTCCCAGCAAACTCAAGCAAGAAGAAAAATCCAGGCTGCGCATCGTTTCCCTCCTTTCTGATTATTTTTACCAAACATAAGCTCATTTACGAAAAACACAAGCGGAAAATAAATCCCGTACATCTTTTTCGTGAAAAAGATCTTTCCACATTTTCTCATGTTTTTCCAAGAGGGTTTGCGAAGACCATGCCGGAAAAAATGTCTCAAGGCCAGAATCCATACGCATCAAAATACGCCATTTCCAAAAAGCCCGTTACTTTCCCAAAAATCTTCTTTTTCACTGGACGACCTCAGGAAACCTTTGCGTTCTGTTTTCATTTTGGCTATTTTGTGAAAAACAAAAAATCACAGTAGAACAGCAAAAAAGGCAAAAAATGAAACGTTTCTTGTTTGTCTTGTTTGCAGTGCCGGTTTTTTTCCGGACAGAGATTGCCTATTTGCAACAAGAAGTGGATTGGGCAAAAATTGAACTACAAGCGCTGGAGTTCATTCTCCCGGAAAAAGCCTTGAAATTTTACCAGAGCCTGTCCGATTCCGAAAAGATAGAATGGGCCACCCGCTACTGGAAGGCTATGGATCCGACACCCACCACCCCGCACAATGAGTATTACGAAGAGTTTCGGAGGCGTGTGCGATATGCCTATCAAAATTTTCACAACCTGGTTCCTCCTTATTTTATGGACGATCGAGCCAGGTACTACATCCGTTTTGGACCGCCGGACGACCAGGTCATCTCCAGCGGATTAGGCAAGAAATACCGCAGCAATATTACCTGGGCCTACTACACTATGAACCTGTTCGTCGACTTTGTCGAATATGATGCATTCGGCTACCGGGAAGTTCCGGACCTTTCGGTCGCGGTGCAGGGATATCCTGGAGCGGAAAAAGCCCGCATTGCCAGCGAACTGTATTTGGAACGTGCCGACCTTTCTCCACGTTACCTGGCCTTTCAGGACGTAAGAAATGATTTACAATATTTTTCGGAAGTTCAGACCTTTACACAGGACAAAAAACTGGCCCTCGAAAAGGCTCCACCTGTCCGATTTGAGTTCAAACACAAAGCTCTTCCCTTAAATGTTCATATTGCAAGTTGTGTATTTCGCGGACGCGGGGGAAGATCTCGGGTAGAACTTTATTTCTCCATACCCCTGGATGAACTCAGTTTTCAGCCTGATCCAGAGAAAGCTGCATGGGTAGCAAGATTACAAAAGTCCATCATTCTCTACGACCAGCTCTACCGAGAACAGTTTCTGGAGTCCACCGAGCTCCCGCTGTACGTGCGCCAAACGGATAACCTCCGGGGCCGGGCCTATGTTGGCCAGCACAATTTCGAGCTGGAACCGGGGACATATCAACTGGCTTTGCGGATTGAACACCGAACAGGAAACCGACTGGCCATTTTAAAATCCGGCTTACGGGTCCGAAGCTTTCCGCCGGGAGAGCTGTCGGTAAGCGACGTTCAGTTCGCCCATAAAATTTTTCTGAACGCAAAAGGCAAGTACGTGAAGGCTAACGGCATTCAGGTTGTCCCGTACATTTCCACTACTATCCTTCGGGAAAAACCCGTCCTGATATACTTTGAAATTTACGGATTGACCCTGAACCAGAAGGGCAGAACGCGCTTCAAAGTCGAGTACCGAGTTGAGCACCTGGGAGAAACCACCGTTCTCGCCGAAGCCGCCGCCCGGATTGCCAGCTTTTTCAGAGGGCACCGGCAGGAACCCGTGGTAGGAACCCGATTCGAGACAGAAGGACAGTCTGAATTTGAACAGATCTATTCCAATCTGGACCTTTCAAACGTTCCGGCGGGCAAAAAACAACTGGTCATACAGGTCACCGACCTGATAGCCGGAAAAACAGCGGAAATTCGGAAACTTTTTTATTTGAAATAAAAGCACCAAACCGAACATTTTGGAAAATGCACAAGCCAATAATCCGTCCCTACAACATCGCTCGTGATTAACGGGTAAGAACTTCCTTAGAAACTCCTTTCAACAAAAAAGGGCATCGCAGTCGCCATCCTTTCCATATCTAAATCACAACTTCGGCCCAAAAGACTTTGATTCAATTGACAGAAGCAACTGAAACCTGTCAAATTCTTCTTTTTGATAGCTTTGTATGCGAGCATGACTACGATCCCAAATAAAAAAGGGGCCTGGTTTGCCAACCCAGGCCCCTTTTATACAGGACACGTATTAATCTACAGCGAAAACCGGAAGCTGAACCGGTGTACGGTTGTCAGGAGTCCAAGGTCCGTATAGGCATAGTCCAGTTCCACCGAGCTTCCCATTCCCGGAACCTGAAAACGGAGGCCGCCGCCGAACGTAAAGCGGAACGTGTATTTCAGCACCACTTCTTCCTTTTCGGCCAGCCGCTGTTCGTCGAATTCTTTGGGCCGGTAATACAGGCCCCCGCGCAAATAAAGGAGGTTCCGGAAACCGTACTCGAAACCGAGATTACCGATAGGAGCTACGTCGCGCGGATCGGTGAAATCCGCATTCACAGTAAGGGTATTCGTTTCTCCTTTGAGAACATCCAGGGAGAGGCCGAAGCGGAAAGTCAACGGAATGGGCCACGCCTCGGTTTCAAGACGGGCTGTTTTTTTCGGCACTCCGAGAATCACCTCATCTGCTTTGGCCTTCACCAGCTGGTCTGAGCCATATAGCCGCATATTCCCACCGAAGTTGGTAATGGACATACCGATCCGCATTCCATGGAAGCCGGTCACAAACTGTGTGCCGGCATCGATGGCAATGGTGCTGGCAGAGGAGAAACTGATGGTTTCCCGTACATATTTGAACTTCACACCCACAGAGAAGCGGTCGGTAAGTTTCCGGGCGTAGGCAAACCCCAGTGCCATGTCGGAAGCACTAAAGTAAGCCCCTGTACCATGGGGTTCGGACGGTGTGGTTCGCTCCATCTCTCCCATGCTCAAGTAGTTCAGGCTAACCCCGATTACGCCCAGATCTCCAAGATTGTGGACCACGCCGAAGAAACTGTGGCTGATATCCAGAATCCAATTGGTGTGTGCGATTCCCACTTCCGTACCGGAAACGTTGGAAATTCCCGCTGGATTCCAGTAAAGAGCCGTAAAGTCGTTTGCCTGCGCCACAAATGCTTCCCCCATGGCAGCAGCCCGTGGGCCAACACCGATCTTCAGAAAGTTGGCAACGGAAGTGCCGGTGTTGTCATTGCCCGCCAAAGCCAGCGACACCGCCACCAGGAGGACAGTAAGTACGCTCAAAATCTTACGAATCATTTCAAGCCTCCTTTTTATCGATTGCTTCCCAATCGCCTTCATTACTTGATGATCGCAAACTTGCCAAGGCGCTCACCTACGCCATCAGCCTTGACGTGGAAAATGTATACGCCAAAGGCGACTTCCTGATCGTTATAGGTCCAGAGATTCCAGGCATGGACGGAAGGACCGCGCCAGCCCGGATCACCCGGCTCGTGGTGCAGAATGGCCACCAGATCGCCAGAAATTGTGTAAATGCGGATGGTGCAGCGCTCTGGCAATCCATGAAACTGCAGCTCCTTCACCCACTCCTGTTCAGAGAACTCGAACGACGATGTAACAACATACGGATTGGGAATAACGCGGATCTGATCCAGATCTTTTTCCGTAGCAGCAATCTGAACTCCGGTAGCGGTGAAACGATACACATCGTTGGGCGAAAAGGTCTTGTTTGTAATGATCCGGAATACATCGCCCACATGCCACCTCGAATCGGTGGTGAACCGGAAATAGTAGTTGTAGTCATCTGGCCAGACGCTGATGTACTGGGTGCTATCATACGGCGTATTTACCGGAAAGATATAATCCCTTTTATCAATATCGAATGTCTGATCCTTCCGGTCATAAATGTCGCTGTTGATTTGCATATTGGTGGTAATATTCCATACTTCATACGGTACATGTACAGGACCATAGGGAGAGGTGTACTGGAATGCAATGGAACCGCGGTCGGTGAAGCGAATCTCGTAATCATCGGTCATGCCGGAGCCGTTCTCATTCTCAAAGCCCCAGTATCCTAGCCAGAGCGAATCGCCTACAACCGCACCGGTTTTATCCACATTGATCCCCTTTTCCGCGTCAATGGCAATAAGACGCATCCCATTGAAAACCGGCAACTGATCCACATTGGGATCGTCCGGCTGAATAACCGGTACCGGTCCCATGACCGTTTTCCCATCCAGGGTAACTCGAACGAGGGTGCCAAGGGCAGAATCCACCTCAAAATGCACTTCATAGGTGCCGGAGACCACCTCATAGGGATTGAGAATTTCAACCTTGACTACCCCGTCCGAATTTCCACTTACGTGTTCCACTTCGGAGACCATGGCATTCTGAAACCCCGCTTGCCGAGCCTGAGGAACAACCCGAACGGTGTTATCGCCCGGAAGATCCGGGTTTGTTTTCCGGGAGTTTTCCAGCGGCGGAATCACCAGGTCTCCCAGCTTATCATCGCTATCGTAGGCACAAACGGCGTACCAGTACTCCACACCATTTTTCAGGTTCTTATCCACAAATTTGTGCTGCAGTCCGGTATCGTCTCCAAGGTAAAAGAAGGGATCGGCTTCGCTGACCCCGGTAATACCGTTTTTCAGATCGAACTGAGCCAGCGGCACGTATCCAACTACAGCACCATTTGCGTTGGTAATGGGATCACCCCAAGTACGTCCGCGATCCGTGGACCGGTAGATACGGTAACCTTCAAAGCGGTTATTGCCGGTCAGCGGGTCGACGGAAGACTCAGATGGTTCAGCATCCCAATACAACGTTACCTGCTGATCTCCGGCCACTGCCACGACATGTGGTTCAGCAGGCGGCTGAGCTGTGCGGTATTCTTTATCATAAAGTAGCTGGCAAAGAGTTGCATTGGCCATTAGCTCGGCCTTGTTGGCCCCAAAAATATTGGCAAACGTAAACGTGACCATCTCACCGGGGGCAATATCAATGGGTCCCGAAGCGTGCAAAGAAGTAACGTCTGGGCCATATGTATTGGGCGTCCCTGTCCAATCGTTGGGATGCGGATCAATGTTATCCGGCTGATCGATCCCACGTGCCAACCAATCATAGACGGATGCATTATCGGGCAAAGCAAGGAAGTCATCATATGTCTCGCAGACCAGGGTAGTCTGCCCTAGTTGCTTGCCATCAGGTCCGACCGGAGTTTCCAGGAATTTCAGCCCCTGCCAAGCCACTCCTTTTTCCACATAGCCGGCGGATTTATCGTCGCCGTCCCAGATATACAACATATTGCCCAAGATGGAATCTTCATCCGGGGAGATGAATTTGGCAAAGTCGTCCATCCATTCGCTGGAGCCCTGTTCCGGGGCATCCATGTCGGTGTGAACTCCCACATAGGCTGCTTTGATGGTATCCGTACCGATATTTTTGATATAAAATTTGAAAACAATAAAGTCGTCAGCAAGGGGGCTGGACCACTGCAAAGCCCGGCCATAGGTTTTGATATGAAGGGGCAGATCGTTTTGGGCTCCAACCGCTTCGTCATCGCCAGCTACCCAGAAAGCCTCCGCATCGGCCGCCACATCACCATTGGGCATTACCCCTGGGAATCCCAGCGAACCGATTGGACCGCTGTCTTCCGGCCAGACGGCTGGCCAGGAATTCCGCCGATTGCTCATGGCAATTCCGTTGGCACCGATGCCGGAATCGTAACCGGGATACGGTTCATAATGGTTTTCGTTGACATCTTCATAGGCGCCCAGCGCGCCGTTGGAAATCCGTTTTTCCCCATTCAAAATCCCCCCCACAATGAGGGCTTCACACCACTGATAGGTAATTCCGGATCCAATAGGATATTCCCAGGTGATCATCTCACGCGAATATCCCAGGCGGTTTGTATTCTGGATCTCCGTCCGGACTTTTCCAACATCCAGAAGACCGAGTTTCCGGTCTTCAAACCCGGTAGGTTTGAGCAACTTATTTTGCCAGCCGCGTTCCTGACAGATTTTTTCGTAATATTCCCATTTGGTCATGTTGGGCCGCTCCTGTGCAAACGCCACAGTCAGGGCAGAAATCATGAAGAGAATGACCACCGGAGCGATCAAAAAGAGCCATTTGTTTCGCTTCATCATATTTCAACCTCCATCTCTTGGGGTCTTTTTTTCTTAGAAACCAACAGACAAACCGATCTGCAGGGTTCTCGGCTGATCGTAGTAATGAGGCCGATGGACCCAGTCTTGCGTATCGTCGAAGTCCAGTGTTGCATCCGGTTTTCCGGTGCTGCCGAACACCTGCAGAACATTTTTCTTATTAAACAGGTTGTAGATATCTACATAAAAGGTATACTTGAGCCCCATCATTTCAAAAATCTTGGTGGCTCGCAAATTTACCACCATGGTCCAGGGCATACGGGCACTGTTGGGTTCATCCAGACGCAAACCACGGGCACTTAGCGGGGTGTAGGGCAGCCCACTGCCGTAGCTACCCACAATATTTACGCTCCAGTCATTGGGTTTGCGGAAATCCAGAACGAAGTTGACTGTATGGGTCTGATCCCAGTCCATGGTGATCATCCGCTTTGGCGGATACGTGTTGTACACGGAAAAGGAATACCAATCTGCATAATGAGAGGTCACGTCGGGAGCATTCCCTTCCGCCTTGGAGAAGGTGTAATTGACCTGTCCGCCAAAGTAGTTAGAAAAGCGCTTGCGCAGCTGAATTTCGATCCACTTGGCGTTGGCATAATCGAGATTGACAAACCGGTGATAGGCTGCAGGGGTAGCGCGGTAACGCCGCATCCCCACGTAATCGAAGATATCTTTGTAATAGAGGGTTACATCCAGGGCCCAATTTTCAGCAAGCCGGGTTTCCACACCCAGTTCATAAGCAATGGTTTTTTCCGGCTTCAGGTTGGCATTCCCCACCCAGCTGTAAACGCCGTAAACCGACATATCCGGATACGGATAGTTCTCATAATCAACATTTTCAAAATAATAGAGATACTGATACTGGGGCACCTGATAGAAGTGACCGTAGGCAAAATGGAGCACCATTCGGTCGGTGATGGGATGCGCAAATCCGATACGCGGACTAATGTGCAGCTTTTTATCCGCATCCCGCAAGGTAGAACCGGTCGGGTCAAACGGATTTTCGAAGTATTTGGCTTTCGTGTCCATGTAATCCATTCGCAGACCGGCATTGACCACCATACCCCAGTCTTCGAATTCCATTTTGTCCTGAATGTATGCAGAAGCTTCCACCGGCTTGTGATGATAGTTCTGCACGGCCGGCTTGGGATCATACGGAGCCGAGATGTCCAGCAGCTTCAAATCAAGGAACTTCACTTCAAAACCGGTCTTGATCTGATGAATCCGGGTAATCTGGCTGGTCAGATCAAACCTGAGGTTGTTGATGATGTTGTTGCGTTCAATCCAGTCATTTCCGCCACCGATGTACCAGACAGAATCCACAACATTTCCCTGCTCATCGCGCACATATTCCCACCAGCCAGCCAGGAATTCGTATTCCTCATCCCGACGCGTCCGTTTGGCTTTCCCGGTATATGTGCCATCCTGATTTTTGATATGCCATTTTCCATTTTCATCCTGATAGCTGAAGAAATCCTTTTCCGTCCACCCTTTCATCCGGTAATAGTAGTTGGTCGTAAAGCGGGACCCTTTCAGCGTATAGAACGTGCGCGGGCTAAGGGTCTGGGTCCAAGTAAAATTGATCATGTAGTTATCGCGGAAGTTGGTCTCCAGCGCACCCGGAATGTATTTGAATGCATGGGCGTAATCTTTCCACTCCATATCTGTGAAAACAAACCCGAGGGCAAGCTTTACACCCTTCAATGGCCGGAAAACCATCTTCCCGTTCAGTTTCAGCTCTTTCCGGTAAGGGAAGCCGGTCCATCCAAGATAGGTATCTGTGTCCACATATTCGCCCGACACATAGAACGTCTGGTTTCTCCCCAGCAGCGGAATCGGGCCGCCCAAATAGAAATCGGCGCGGTATGTGTCAAAATCGTTCACCTTTACTTTTTCTTTTTTCCAGTAATCTGGATGGAATTTATTCTGGCCATAAACGACCGGGGCCGTTCCTACCATCCTGACCAGTTCCCCCTGACGCGTGATCCAGTCCTTTCCGTCTTTCAGGTATTTGCGATAGGTTTTAAAGGTATGGGGATTGACATTTTTGTCGGTACGGAAACGCAGGCGTCCCTCGTATTCAGGCCCACCTTCCTTGGTCACGATATTCAGCACTCCAGACAGGGCCTCACCGTATTCGGCGGAAAACGTACCGGTCAAAGTGGCCAATTCAGCAATCCCCACATTGGCCACGCTGCTTCCCATGCCCCCCACGAGGGGTTCTTCCACGTAGAAACCGTCAATCATGTAAGCCATTTCGCCGGTACGGCCCCCTCGAACGTGGATTTCCCTTTCACCAGGTAATCCGGTACCGCTCTGCACAAATCCAGGGGTAATCACCATAATTTCACTGAAAGTTTCCACAGGCATGCTTTCAATTTCATCACTTGTGGTCACGGAAGCGGTAGCGGTCTGATCCCGCCGGATGAGAGGTCGCTCAGCTACGATTTCAACCGCCTCTCCCGCGATCACCGTGCTGCTCAGCTCAAAATCCACACGAGTGGTACGGTCCACAATAACCAGAACGTCTTTTTTCACCACATCCTGATAGCCGATCATCTGTACCCTTACATCATACCGTCCCGGCGGGATGTTGATAATGAAATAATATCCGTCCGCATCAGCCGCCGCACCCATCTGAGTACCAACCAGAATTAGGAAAATAAAATTTTATCCCCAATAGACTTCCCCCGAAATTTTTTGCAGGGCGAAACCACACAATGCCCAAATTCCGCCGGACACAGAGATCGCAAAAGATACAGAATGTGTGCTTGCGGCAAGTGCTTCAGAAAGCGCAATTGGGAAGGAAATTCAGATAGGAATCCGCTTTTACCTCAAGCGTCGGGAAACAGCAAGCCAATTTCCCCCATATTCGACCGTCCGCCCCAATTCAGCGCACCAGCACCATCTTCCGCGACTGAACAAATTTTTCCGTCCTCAGAATGTACACATAAACTCCGCTCCCGCAGAGCATGCCCAGCTCATCCCGCCCGTCCCAGATAACCCGGTATTTACCAGGCTGCGGTACCCGTACCTGATACCTCCGGATCAACCGCCCTACGAGATCATAAATTTCCAGCACCACCTGCCCTTCTTTTTTGGCCATAAACGGAATAGATGTGGACGGATTGAAGGGATTCGGATAATTCTGCATCAGGATATAATCACTCACCACGTTTTCATTGCCGGAACGCGGCGCAGGGGGTTCGGGATATTCTACTTTGCCCCGCCCGATGGTTTGAACCAGCACAACATACATGTTGGAGGCATCCGTTCCATAATTGCCGCCCAGATACACCCAGCCAGGCGCAAAATTTTTGCTGTAACAACGGAAACGTACACCCTGGTCGTCCTGAATGATGTAATCCGTTTCATTCCAATCCTTCAACCAGGAAGGAAGATTGCCGATCCTTTCATCATAGCCAACATACACAATTACGCTGCTGGAAACCCGAAAGGAGAGGAAGCGGTCTCCGGTAGAAAACTTATCGTTATTGGCCGTTTTGATCCAGGTGAGATTTTTCAGATCGGCTGGGATGGAAGCGATCCGGTAATCGCGGTCAACATAATAGGGATTTCCCTCCTGCAAGGTGGCCGTCTCGTAGTATGTCGGCGTGAGCGAATCCACCCGGGCAGGGCGCAGAAACTCATAGGCCAGAGAGTAGTTTTTGGGAATTTCGTTGCCCGCTTGATCCGTCAATCCCTTCAATTCGATAACATACCGGATGCCATATTCATGCTTCTCCGTGCGCAGCGTTACAACCCGTTCCGATGAATCGATGCTTACACCCTGAATTGCTTTTTCGGGCGTGATCCGGTAATTGGACGGATTCAGCACCGTGGTCCGGTCCATTTTTTCGCTGAAATAAATCACCAGCTCTGCCAGAGAAACCAGCTCCATTTTTTCTACATACGGCGGCTGCAGGTCTTCAAAACTGTAAGTGAAGGAAAAGGGCTCGGCCATGGGTACACCCTGAAAACTCTTCACCCCCTCCACTGTGAGCTTGTAGGTAATCTGAGATTGATGTTCCCCCGTCCGCAGGGTCACCTTTTGAAGAGTGCTATCAGCCACCACATCCAAAATGGCAACGGTCGGTTCAATCCGGTAATGGGATTTATCCGTGAGGGAAGAGTAATCCATCTTTTGAGAGAAGAAAATTTCCAGCGTCTGGTTATCCTTCACCCGGACACTGGCCACCGTAGGTGTCGACTGTTCCTGAAAGGAATAGGAAATGGAAAACGGTGCCGGCATCACGTTCCCGTGGGCATCCGCCACATTGGCAATTGTCAGCACATAGGTTACTGACTGCGTATGGGCTTCCGTGTGCAAAACCGCATGCTGGAGATCGTCGCTCACATCAATCTGGCTGATCCGTAACGAAGGCTGAATAGAATAGTTGCCGATATTGCGGATGGAATTGGCATTCATGGGTTCGCTATAGCTAACCACAATCATCGTCGGGCTGACCAGCTCAATGCCGCTGACGAACGGTGGAATGGTATCGGGGAAACGGTATTGGAATGTTTGCTGCTGTTGCATCGCCACATCCTGGCGGTTTTTTACATTGCGGATCGTAATGGTGTAATCTGTTTCGATCTGATGTGTGCTGGTGGTGATGGTAACAAACATTCCTGTCCCGTCGATAACAATTTTAACAATCTGTACAGCAGGTTGAATAACATAATTTCCCGGGTTAGTGGCACTGACCGCATCGACCGGCTGATCAAAATACACCCGCAAGGTCTGCAGATTGAGCGCCACCACGTCGGTTACTTTTGGCGGCGAGGCTGGCTGGTTCGGGTTGGAATTGCCGGATGTGTCCTGAGCCGTCCCAATGTAAATGGAAACTTCCTGCGAAAAATCACTTTCATTGAAGGCGGTATCGTAGGCCGTTACCGCAAAGTAATAGGTGACCCCGGCCGCCAGATTATTGATGGTGTATTCGGTAACATTCCCCACATCAATTACATGATCGTAAGAGCGCGAAGCTGTTCCGTAATAAACTTTGTATCCTTTCAGATCCGGTTCGGTATTGGCATCCCACGAGACAATCACACTGCCCGTTCCTCCCTGCCCAGCGGCAGGAGGAACCACGAAGAAAAACCATCCCACCACACACCAGAATCCCAATCGTCCCATCCGTTTGCCCAATTGCCAGCCTCCCATTTTTTTCATATTCTTTTTTCCGCTTTCATCTACTTCAAGAAGCATGCCATCCACCCAATCACCGCAACCCACTGATATTCAATAGGATTTTTATTACGCCTTTATCACCAGAAGCCGCAAGCTACGATTTTGAAATAACAAAATTGAAACTGGACGGAATGATGCGAATCGGGCATTTGGGGAAGCGCGCAGACCGCCTTTCTCCGCGGAATTTTCCTTTGAAAGGCCGAACTGGCTTTCATAATTTGGAGAGTCCGGAAAACAAATATCCGGTCGGGTGGCCAAAACCACCGGACAAATGGAATGGAAATTCACTGGAGCAAGCTACATTGGGGATCCCAGAATGATGCGCTCTGCATTCGAAAGAAAACCAGAGCCGGGAAAACACCTGTCACCTGACCCGACACCAGCGGGCGAACAGGTGTCTTCGGGAGAAATTTTCCGTATGTCTGCGCTGCGGCAAAAAGAATGGCAACGCCTGGCCAATTTGCCGGAAGAAACAATCCAGCTGATTGTTCAACGGCTGCCGGTACGCATCCCCCGCCATCTGATGCGGATCCCTGAACCAGATCGCAGTGCTGTTCTGCGCCAGTTTTTGCCCCATCGGAATGAGCTCGACTCAGATGGTCTTGAGGATCCCCTGCAGGAAGAAAAACACCGGCCCGCCCCACTGGTCATACACCGCTACCGAAACCGGGTTCTCTTTCTGCGAACCAATCTCTGTGCTGGCTACTGCCGCTACTGCACCCGCGCCCGGATTGTTGGAAAACCGCCACATCCCACGAGACGGGATGTGGAAGAATCCCTGGCCTACATAGCCGCCCATCCTGAAATCAATGAAGTCATCCTCTCGGGCGGCGATCCTCTGGTGCTCTCCGACCAGCAGCTTCATAGCCTTCTCCAGCAGCTGCGGAATATCCCCCACATCCGGATTCTGCGGGTTGCAACACGCATTTTTCTCTTTTTGCCGCATCGGGTCACAAACAGGCTGGCTGAGCTTCTGGCCGAATACCAGCCCTTATACGTCGTCACCCAGTTCAACCATCCTGCGGAATTCCTGCCGGACGTGGACCGTGCCATCGCCTGCCTGGTAAACCGCGGCATCCCCATCTTAAACCAGAGTGTGCTCCTCCGCGGTGTAAACGACGATCCCCAAACCATGCTCAACCTGGTTCAAAAGCTCATTGAACGCCGTATCCGGCCTTACTACCTCCACCAGCTGGATCCGGTTCAGGGAAGCCTGCACTTCCGCGTGCCCGTGTCCAGAGGGAAGGAAATTATCAATCACCTGCGGGCCAACATTGGCGGATATGCCGTCCCCACCTATGTTTTTGACGATCCGAATGAACCCGCCAAAAAACTTCTGTACCCGTAAGCCTCCAGGTTGGCTCCCCAGAACCGGGCCAAGGACCCCATCCCAAAAATTTCCCCATGCAATTTGAAAGTTACGCGACAGATGCAGCCGGCCTCCTCCGGAATCCTCAGCCCGACTCCGTGCCGAGCCAGTTCCGGATGGTCCGCTTTTGTTAGAATTCCAACGGAATCATTTTCATCGAGGGAATTGAACAAAACCTCCTCAGAGGCCTCGATGGCGACAATCCCCAACCCGGGTTGCGCTTATTCTGCCAATCCTAGCGAACGCGGAAAATTCCTTGGTTCACCCTATAAAAAAGAGAGGTGCGGAGCAAAATGAGGAGGATGTGGAACAGTTTGGGCCAAAAAAGCTATCCCCCTGGACACATCACCTGCAGCTGTTGTTTTTGCAAAATGTTTTGCCGGAACAATGCATAAGCTTCTGCGTTTTGCGCGTGCATGTTGGATGGAATACCGCTACTGAAGGATTGCGTAGCCGTTTTCTGGCGCTCAGTTCCGCCCGGTCTGAAAACGTGCAGATGCGTTCAGACATTACACCGATTCAAATGTGCCAAATAAAAAAGGTGGAAAGCCCCTTCGGTACCTTCCACCTTTTCTCAGTAAAAAAAGAACCTGGCAAAATAGGTATCAGGACATTCGCACTGCCCGGTTCAACCGCTTCTCCACATCCTTCCAGGAAATAACGTGGAAAAAGGCCTCCAGATAGGCCTTGCGGCGGTTCTGATATTTCAGGTAATAAGCATGTTCCCACACATCCACAACCAGAAGCGGTACCACACCCCAGGCTGTTAAATTCTGGTGCTTTTCCACCTGCAGGATCAAAAGACGCCGTCCCGTTGGTTCGTAGACAAGGGCACCCCAGCCGCTTCCTTCCACACCGGCCGCTGCGGCAATGAAATGCGCCCTGAAGCGGGAAAAGTCGCCAAAATTACGCTGAATAGCCGCGGCCAGGGCACCGCCGGGTTTCCCGCCTCCTTCCGGTGACATATTGTTCCAGAAAATGCTGTGAAGGAAGTGCCCCGAACCGTGGAAACTGACTTTCCGGGTCCAGTAATCCACCTGCGAAAAATCGCCTTTCCTCCGCGCTTCTTCCAGAGCTTTCAGGGCTTTATTGAGCCCGCGCACATATCCCGCATGATGCTTATCATGATGCAACCGCATGGTTTGCTCATCGATATAAGGCTCCAGCGCGTTGTACGCATATGGAAGTGGCGGCAGGGTATATTCGCCTTTCTCATTCTGCAACATAGCTTCTGGTTCGGAAGAAGCCCACAGGGATTGTGCCCCCGCCAGCGCCAGGGCACCGGCACCCGCAGCTGCAAGATTGGTACGGATAAACTCTCGGCGCTCCATCGTATCCTCCCTATATTTTAATTGAATTCTGTCTCAATACTAATTTAATGGACAAACAGCAAAACCGCCAATTTATCAACCCATCATGGATAGTCCCGGTGACCGGTTGCGGAATCCGTCACAAAACATCAAATAAAAACCGGTCCCAATAGCCCCGCAACCGATCTTCCTCCGCAGCTTTTGAAGCGGGTAGGTCAATACCGGAGAAAATCTGCGGATGCACGATGCAGAACAGCAACTTTTCACTCCGCCAATGGGCAACAGGTTTTCTGGAAGGATGGTCAATCGATTGGGAAATTTTGGGATTGTTTTATGGCGGGTCAAATTTCAACACAAAGGCCATCCAAAGCCAGCTGCCAGGCACAGAACAATCGAAATAATCCGGCAGAAATTTGCTCCTTGTTCTTATTCATCGCTCTTATTCATCATCCTCCACCAATGGCCAAATCAAGCTATCCCTCTATCTTCTGTAAATTGCCGCTATCTTTCAGTACAGACGCATACGATTTTCCCCATCAACATCTTTGACTGGCTGGGTTCGACGGTATTTTTGTGAGAAGATCCATTCTCCCCAACCTCCCCCAGAAAAATCGGCCCGATGGACAGAAGGTACTCCCACCAGTTTGTTGGACTCTATTGCGGTACCGAAATCGTTCTGAGGAATCTGGATACTCCTCATGCGGGACCAGAATCTTTTTTCTTTTCACTTTAGGGGTTCTTCCGGCTTCTTTCCGTAACGGTGAGCCGATGAATAGGCTTCTTGGAGGGTTGTCACTTTGTTTTGAGATCTCCACCACCTGACCACACAATATCTGAGGAATGATCCAGACCTCAAAACAATCCGCCGGAAGATTTTTGACCAAAATGCTCATCCTGCGCTGAGTTAAAAATACTGGCCATCCAGCACCGGTTACCGGATTACACGGACATCGGCCCAATCTGCGTGGTCGTAATCAATATTATCGCCCGCGTTGCCCACGTGAAGGCGCAGTTCTTTCACACCCACAATGTCCACTTCTACTTTCCTGGGCGAATCACCACCGCGCACAATTCCACTTGACCACAGCAGTTTCCCGTCGCCATATACTTCAAACACAATGCTTCCTTTGCCTTCTGTTTCGTCATCAACTCCTACCTCGGCCACAAATTTCCGGTACAGGCCATACAGTCTAAATACGATATCGGATTCAGCATGTGTGCCGATCCCTCGTCTGTAGCGTTTCCCTGCAATGCTCAGCGGTAAGCCGCGCGTGGAACGGTCCATCTCCACACTGTGATACCCGGTTGTGGCCAGCACTGGGTGCAGTTCCGAAAGATACAGCGTTTCCGGCACGTGCTCGCGTAAATCGATCTCCAGGGTACCGGCCTCTGTACTGCGGGTTCCATCCCACCAGACAGTCCGCAATTCGATGCGGTGCGGGCGATCCGGCGTTAACTGCAAATTCTCCACACGATGTTGCGGGACCCATCCGTACCGCTCTCCATCCACGGTGAGCTCATACCCGCAATTCAGGGAATAATTGGGTCCCCAAGTCAGCTCCACCCGGTCCAATCCCTTCGGCCGGAAGGTAATCTGTCTGGGCTTGCGGACCGGATAGTGGTAAACCGTTTCTTCTCCAAAAACCACCTGCCATTCCACCTCTGCCGTTTTCGGACTTTCAAAGCGAACAGTTGCCCAGCCCTGGTGATTTTCAACTTCTACCGGCAGCTCTCGTCCGCTGAGAACAGCCCGAGCAGAAACAACGCGAAAAGATCGGCCACTGCGCGGAAAGGCAAAATGCAGCTCGTAAGGATCGTTTTTGATCACGGCGCTTTTTCCCGAATAGAGTTTCTTCTTTCCGTCAAAGTGGAGAGCCTTCAGATCCACCCAGCCCTGGGTAATATGCCGGTTGGTTGACACCAGCTGCGGCCTGTCCGTTGCCGGCACCAGGGCCAGTACCCTGCAGGACGTGGGTTCCAGCGGAACATACACGCCATCCTCCCAGGCACCCAGGTATTCACC
>Ga0209426_1000520_pt1 | contig 37440 bp, 25 predicted proteins | sample Deesub1362B_J571_FD_187697 | JGI IMG/M metagenome (GOLD analysis project Ga0209426, IMG submission 187697) | Deep oceanic, basalt-hosted subsurface ecosystem from Juan de Fuca Ridge flank, Pacific Ocean, CORK Borehole 1362B_J2.571 (SPAdes)... ...
TGTTTGCGGCGGCTGCGGTGCAGGGAACGGCTTCCATGGCGCCAGTGCTGTGCATAGCCATATGACCAATACGCGGATTACGGATCCAGAGATCATAGAACTGCGCTATCCGGTGCGGGTGATGCGTTTTGGCATACGGCGCGGCTCTGGCGGGAAGGGGAAGTTCCGCGGAGGAGATGGCGTAATCCGGGAGGTTCTTTTTCTGGAACGGATGCGGCTGGCGGTTTTGACCCAGCACCGGGTGGAGCGTCCCTATGGTCTAAAGGGCGGTGAGCCGGGCGTTCCGGGCCGGCAGTATGTTGTGCGCGCCGATGGAACCCGGCAGGATCTGTCCTACATAGACGGGACGGAGGTTCTGCCAGGAGACCGCTTTGTGATGGAGACGCCTGGAGGTGGGGGCTATGGCCCGGAAAAATAAAACGGTCCTTTTATCTCCGGGATGATAATCGCCCGGTTTGAACAGTGGGAAAACGGTTGTACCAACTTGCCGAGGGCGACATTATGAGAAAAATCATTTCGGTTCTCTTCTGGTCGGTAATTTCTGCCGCGTTTATTGGGCCAGGAACAGTAACAACGGCGGCTTCAGCGGGTGCGCAGTTCGGGCTGCAGCTGCTTTGGGCCCTGCTTTTTTCTACGGTTGCCTGTGTAGTGTTGCAGGAGGCCAGTGCCAGATTGACCGTTGTTTCCGGCAGGAATCTTGGACAAACCATCATATGGCGGTTCCGGGGCGTTGCAAAAACTCTTTCCGCTTGGCTAGTGATGGTGGCCATCTGGCTGGGATGTGCCGCCTATGAGGCAGGGAACATCCTCGGAGGTGCGGCGGGAGCGCGGTTGGCCACGGGGGTGGATCCGCGGATCCTGGCCTTGATAATTGGAATTGCCGCAGGGCTGCTGCTTTTTTTTGGCACCACTCGGATAGTGGCGACCGTTCTGGGCGGGATTGTAGCTGCGATGGGACTTGCTTTTCTGGTTACCGCAGCGATGGTAAAACCTCCCGTGGATGAGTTACTGAAGGGTCTGTTTATTCCGGCAATGCCTGATGGGGCCGGCGTGCTGGTTATTGGATTGATCGGAACCACGGTTGTGCCCTATAACCTTTTTCTGGGTTCGGGAATCGCCGCAGGGCAGGATCTGAAAGAATTCCGTTTCGGTTTGGTGGTAGCTATTTTGCTGGGTGGCATCATTTCGATGGCCGTGCTCGTGGTCGGGTTTTCCGTGATAGGCAAATTCTCTTTCCAGGCGATTTCGGATGCATTGAGTGTTCAGCTGGGCGGTTGGGCCGGTCCGTTTTTTGCTTTCGGGTTGTTCGCGGCCGGGTTTTCTTCCGCTATCACAGCACCGCTTGCCAGCGCCATTACCGCCCAAAGTCTTTTTGGGGAAAATTGGCAGGAAAAATCCTGGTCTTACCGGGCTGTATGGATGTCTATCTTGTTCGTTGGGTTGATTTTTGGGCTCAGTGGTATTCAACCCATACCGGCCATTATTCTTGCTCAGGCGCTTAATGGAATTCTGCTGCCAGTTGTGGCCATTTTCTTGTTTCTCATGATCAACGACAAAGCCTTGCTGGGGCAGCACAAGAACCCATTGTGGCTGAATGTGCTAACTGGGATTGTGGTATTAATAACGCTGGCGCTGGGAGTAAACAATGTTGTAAAAGCCCTCCGGCATGTACTGTAACAGACTCAGAACAGACTCCTGCGAGATTTTCTTCTTGGCGGACAGGAAGAGGATTTAACGAATAGGATACCGAGCAGGGAAAAAGGATTGCAGTTGCCCGGTTCCGGCGTGATCCTGCGTGGCAAGGTTCTTCCTTGCCGGGCAGCTCAAAGTAGAAAAGCCGGCCACTTTGGCCGGCTTTCCCGCGGCTCCGCTCCCCGTGGATGAGAGGGGATTTGGGCGAACATCTGCTATCCTGCGCGGTTTTTCTGTATTGTGGCTACGCGTTCGCCGTTGTGATTGTAAATTTCGGCAACTAGCGGCATTTCTCCGGGGAGGCAGTGGGTTCCGCAAGCATGGCAGGGGTCGTAGGCCCGAAACGCCATTTCTACCTGGTTGAGAATGCCGTCGTCCCACAGGCCGTATTTGATGAAGGAACGGGCAGCTTTGTCAACGCTCATGGCGATGCGAGCAGCGTTGTTCTGAGTAGCTACAATCAGGTTGGCTTTGCGGATCACGCCACGCTCATCGGTTTGGTAATGGTGAATCAAAGTGCCTCGCGGCGCTTCGACCACGCCAATTCCCTCTTCGGGCACAGTATTTGGGATGGTCCGGATTTTCTCGCTGGTAATTTCCGGATCGGTGGCCAGTTCCAGCATCCGCTCCGCTGCGTATAGCAATTCGATCAGCCGCGCCCAATGATTGGCCAGCGTATGGTGAACAGGCTTTCCGCCCAGGGTTTCGTAGAAACGCTCGTACTCTTTCTGCGCTTTGGGTGTGGCCATTCCGTCCGCGGCGTTTAGCCGCGCCAGGGGGGCCACGCTGTAAATTCCAGAATCTTTCCCATCCACAAAGCCTTTCCAGCCCACCTGTTTCAGGTAGGGAAACTTAATGTAGCTCCAGGGCTCTACATGTTCGGCTATGACATCCAGGTATTTCTGGACAGGAAATTTGATAACTTCTTTGCCGTCCGGATCAACTACGCGGATCTGACCGTCGTAAAAATTTACACAGTTCTTCTCGTCCACCAGGCCCATATAGTACGTCCGGTGGGTGTAGGCTTCAGATGTAATCAGTTCAACATAGGTTTTGTTCTTTAGCACGACGTCATCGAAGATCTTCAGACAGAATTCGCCGAATTCCACCGCTTCTTTGGCTACCCGTTCGAACCGTTCCCGAACTTCTTTGGAAACAGGCTTGGAAACACCTCCCGGAAGGCCCAACACGGGATGAATGACTTTGCCCCCCATTTCGGTAATCAGTTCCCGCAGTTCGCGCCGCATGGCGATAACTTTTTTGCCAATTTCCAGGCCAACGGCCTCCAGCACACCTAGGATGTTCCGTTTGGCCTTGGGAGCATCGGGTCCCGTAACAAAATCGGGGCCGCCCAGGAAGAAGAAGTGTAATGCATGGTCTTCTACCATAAATGTGGAGTAGACCAACTCCCGGATTTTTTTGGCCGCGGGGGGAGGGTCAACTTTGTACAGGTCGTCGAGGGTTTTGGTAGCAGCCATGTGGTGAGCAGTGGGACACACGCCACAGATACGGGAGGTGATCTGCGGCATGTCCTCGGCGGGCCGCCCTTCGCAGAATTTTTCGAACCCGCGGAACTCCGGGACCTGAAAATAAGCCCGCTGGACGTTGCCCTCTTCATCCAGAAAGATCGATATTTTTCCGTGACCTTCCAGCCGTGTGATGGGATCTATTTGAATGAGCCGCGTCATGGTCGGGTCCTCCAGCCGTTTCGTCGTTTATGCTGCCGGTTTCTGTTTCCGTTTGCGGTACAGCAGAGAGGCAGGAACTCCGTAACGGTAAAACGTTCCTGCCGGATCTACCAGCTTTTGCATAATCCGCTCGATGTCGATGTCCTCGTTGTAATCAACAATGGATGCAATGGCGGAGAGTGCTTTGGCGCCCTGGTCTTTTACCCGGCTTGTGGGGCCAAAGCATCCGGTACAGGGCATGTTCCCATTGATGCATTTGGCGCCGCAGCCGGAACGAGTAGCCGGTCCCATGCATACGATGCCCTGTGCCAGAAGGCATTTCTCGGGGTCGATCTCCACTTCGTGTACGCGCTTGATGTCTTTGATTAGCAGTTTTTCGGGTTTTGTCTCGTTGCGGTCGCACTCTTCGCAAAGGGCTTTGTCGGGGGCCAGCACCGTTCCTTTCGGAGGAAGTTCGCCCTTAAGCACCGCCTGTACGGCATTGGCCAGCAGTTCGGGTGTGGGAGGACATCCTGGCAGGTAGTAATCCACATCCACCACCTGGTTCAATGTGAAAACCGAGTCATAAAATGCGGGCAGTTCCAGCTCGCCTTCCGGAACCTGAATGTGCGTTTGCGGGGTGGCGCCGTTTGCTTCCAAGCTGGGAACCTCCCGGTAGGCGCGGTCCAGCAGCTCCTGACGTTCGAACAGATTGGCCAGGCCCGGGATTCCACCCAGGTGGGAGCAGCTGCCAAAAGCGATTACCAGTTTGCTTTTGCGGCGCAGTAACTTCACCATTTCTTCCTGTTCGCTTAGCCGCACTGCTCCATTAATAAAGCACACGTCGATTTCCTTATCCGCCATTTGCTCCACATCTTCCCGTTTGAAATCCAGGGCCACGGGCCAGAAGACAATGTCCACGGCAGCCACCACATCCAGAATTCCTTCTGCCAGATCGACTACCGCTTCTTCACACCCTCCGCAGCTTGCGCACCAGTAAAATGCTACTTTTGGCTTTGCCATGGCTTTATCCCTCTCTGTTCACATGTTGCCCAACGGTTCTATGTTGCCGCTGAGGTTTCCCGCTGTTCCGGCACGGTTTCTTTTTCCCGCTGAACGGCCTCAGCAATTTCCTCTTTGAGCTGAAGCGGGCCCAGCTTGCGGATCTGTTCGGTCATCTCATCGATCACCCGCTTGACCTTTTCTCCCTCTGAGGCGGAAATCCATTCCAGCCTCAGGCGGTCTTTTTCGATTCCAAACTGTTCCAGCATTTGCCGCAGCAGGTAATAACGGCGCAGGGCTTTATAGTTCCCTTCCTGATAGTGGCAGTCTCCCGGGTGACAGCCTCCCAGAAGAACACCATCAGCACCCTGCCGAAACGCATCTAGAACAAACTGGGGATCGATCCTTCCGGAACACATGACCCGGATAATCCGGGCATTAGGAGCATAGGCAAGCCGGGATGTGCCGGCAAGGTCCGCAGCGGTGTATGTACACCAATTACAGAAAAAAGCCACAATTTTCGGTTCAAACATGGGCAGATCCTCCCAATTCCAGCGTTATACCGTTAGAATACCTTCAATTTCAGCGAAAACTTCCTGGTCGAGGAACAGGTGCTGCTGAGCAGCGCCACTGGGACATGCCGATACGCAGGTTCCACAACCTTTGCAAAGCACTTCGTTTACAACGGAGATGTGTTTCTCGGCATCGTAGCTAATAGCTGTGAAAGGACAGAGCGATACACAGGTCTGGCATCCGGAGCAGGCTTCCTCATCGATCCATGCGGTATTGGGCTCCAGTTCAACGCTGCCGCGGTCAATGAGTGAAAGCGCTTCGGCTGCGGCCGCTCCTGCCTGAGCCACCGTATCGGGAATGTCTTTCGGACCTTGGCATGCACCGGCCAGAAATACACCGTCCGTGAACGTGGATACGGGAGCCAGTTTGGGATGGCGTTCCAGGAAGAACCCTTCTGTGCTGCAGGAAATGTTGAAGAGCCGGCGAATCTCTTCGGCATCGGGCTGCGGCTCCAGGCCCACCGACAGGATGACCATATCCACTGGGATCCGCCGGACAGTCCCAATGAGCGTGTCTTCGGCCCGAATGATTAGTTTACCCTCTTCAGAGGGATCCAGCGGAACGTCCGTTACTTCCGCAACGCGCCCGCGGATCAGGTGAACGCCTTCCTCCAGGATGCGGTCATAAAACTCTTCATATCCTTTCCCGAAGGCCCTCATATCAATGTAGAAATTGTAAACTTCGGCGCCGGTTCGTTCTTTGATCAGGTGGGCCAGTTTCAGGGAGTACATGCAGCACACGCGGGAACAGTAACGGTTGTGGTGTACATCCCGAGAGCCAACACAATGGATGATGCCCACCGCTTTTGGTTTCCTTCCGTCCCGAAGAATAATTTCACCACCCGTGGGTCCGGCGGAATTCACCAGCCGTTCGATCTCCAGACTGGTGTACACATTGGGCAAACGCCGGTAGCCGTACTGAGGCACCCGGGTGGCGTCGAAAGTCTTGAAGCCGGTAGCCAGGATAATAGCACCGACTTTGATTTCCTTCAGCTCGTCCTTTTGGTTGTAATCGATGGCCTTGCGTTCGCAAACCGTGGTGCAGAGCTCGCAGTCACAGCATCCGGCGCAGGAGAGACAGCGCGCGGCTTCTTCCATGGCCTGTTCCATGGTGTATCCGGTGTGTACTTCGGCAAAAGTTCGGCGCTTTTCAATTTCGATGGCAGGCATTTCGACGCGCCATTTGATGGGGATCCCTTCTGTGTCCACCACGAAGGTGGGTTCAAAGGGCCCTTCTTTTTCGCGGCCGGCTGTAAGGTCCTGCCCGTTGAGGTATCGGTCGATGGAAATGGCCGCCTTTTTCCCTGCAAACATGGCATTGATTACCACATCGGGCCCGGTTACACAGTCACCCCCGGCAAAAATTCCGGGGATATTGGTTTCCAGCGTAAGGGGATCGGCGGCAATGGTATTTTGTTTGGTGAACGCCAGACCCAGGGTGTCATTCAGAGATTCGAGGTCAGCTTTCTGGCCAATGGTGACGATGACACCATCACACGGGATGGTAAATTCGGAGTTGGGGATAGGAACCGGCCTTCGGCGGCCAGATTCATCGGGATGACCGAGTTTGTTGCGGATGCATTCGATGCCGGTGACGTGAGTGTCGCCAAGGATCCGCAAGGGACTGGCTAGGAAGTAGAAACGGACGCCTTCTTTTTCGGCTTCCTCTACTTCCAGCTGGTCTGCCGGCATTTCGTTGCGGCTGCGGCGGTAAACAATGGTTACCTCTTTGGCGCCGGCGCGCAATGCGGTACGTGCGGCGTCGATGGCAGAGTTCCCACCACCGATGACGACCACGCGATCTCCCGGATGAACCGTCTGACCACTATTAATGCGTTTCAGGAAGTCGATGCCGCCCCAGACGCCCTTCAAATCTTCGCCGGGGATGTTCAGTTTGCGCTCGACGCCAGCTCCAATGGCGATGTATACGGCATCATATTTCTTGCGGAGTTCTTCCAAGGTGACATCTTTCCCAACACGGGTGTTGAGCTGGATGCGGATTCCGATCCGTTCCAGGCGTTCAATTTCGTCCCGCAGGATTTTGCGCGGCAGGCGGAATGCGGGAATTCCCTGCTGAAGCATTCCCCCGGGAGCCGAATCGGCTTCGAAAATTTGTACTTGGTAGCCGCGCTGGCGCAGTTCGTAGGCGCACATGAGGCCGGACGGACCGGAGCCCACAATGGCCACTTTTTCTTTACGCTCCTTGCTGGGATCCGGTTTGGGGAGTTCATAATCGGCGAAGTAGTCCGTTACGAAGCGCTTCAGCCCCGGAATGTTAATGGCTTCATCCACGCGGTTCCGCTGACATACCGACATGCAAGGATGCGAACAGACTCGCCCGCAAATGGAGGGCAGCGGGTTGTCCCGCAGAATCACATCCAGGGCCTCCCGCAGTTTGCCGCGGGCAATAAGCTGGATGTATGCCTGTGCATTCTGATGGATACTGCAGGTTGCCTGGCACGGCGGAATGCCTCGGCGAGAAATGGTATAGGTGTTGGGAACGGATTGCGGGAAAGGCCGGTAGATCGCTTTTCGCATGCCCAGTTTTTCGTCGAATTCGGAGGGCATTTCCACAGGACAGATTTTCTCGCATTCACCGCAACCGGTGCAAAGATCTTCCCGTACAAAGCGGGCCTTTCGCCGCACGGTTACCGTGAAGTTGCCCACGTACCCTTCCACCGATTCCACTTCGGTGTAGGTCAGCAGTTCGATGTTGGGATGGGAGGCAACCTGGGTCATTTTCGGTGTGAGAATACAGCTGGCGCAGTCCAGTGTGGGAAAGGTTTTGTCAAATTTCGCCATGTGACCGCCGATGGAAGGTTCACGTTCCACCAGGTAGACCTTCTTGCCAGCGTCGGCCATGGTTAGAGCGGCTTGGATGCCAGCGATACCACCACCCACGATCATGACATCCGGGTGGATGGGGACTTCTCGTTTTTCAAGCACCTCATGGAAAAATACCCGGCGGACGGCCGCCGCCACCAGCGCCTTAGCCTTCTCCGTAGCTTTTTTGGGGTCGTCGGTCACCCACGAATCGTGTTCACGGATGTTGGCCATGTGAAAGAAGAAGGGGTTTTCTCCGCCTTCTTCCACTGCCTTGCGGAAGGTGACCTCATGCATCAGAGGGGAGCAGGAAGCCACCACTACCCGGTTGATGCCGAATTCTTTAATATCCTGTTTGATCAGATCCTGACCCGGGTCCGAGCACATAAATTTATATTCCCGGGCAACAGCAACATGAGGCAGGGTTCGGGCAAATTCCACAACATCTTTTACATCGACCTTGGCAGCTATGTTGGTACCACAATGACAGACATAAACGCCAATCTTGACGTTGCCATTGGTATTCATGGGTAACTCCACCTCTTTTATGCTACCTGTTCCACTTTTTCGGGCCGTGTTTTTTCTACCGGGATCTGAACACTGGCAAGGAGCTGATCAGCCCGGACCATCTGACGCTGCAGGCCAAGTTTTTCCGGTTCGATACCAAAGGCCAGGCCCATCAGCTGTGTGAAGTAGAATACCGGCATTTCATTGAGGTTGTTGTATTTTTTCAGAATCCGGTTTTGATACGCTTCCAGATTGAACTGACAGAGGGGACAAACGGTGACAATGCAATTGGCGCCACGCCGGTGGGCCTCTTCCAGAAGTATGTAGTTCAGCCGCAGGCCCACCTCTTCAATGGTCCCGGTGAGCGACCCTCCGCAACATCGGGTTTTCAGGGGGTAGTCCACAACATCGGCCCCCAGAGTTTCGAAGAGGAGGTCCATCGTTTCTGGATAGCAAGAATGGTCAAAATTTGGGTAGGGCCGCACGATCTGGCATCCGTAATAGGGTGCGATTTTGAAGGATCGCAATGGCACCCGGACGCGGTTCTGCAGTTCTTCCAGGCCAACGTCGTTGATAAACACTTCAAGTGGATGGCGCACTTTGACGGTACCATGGTACACAAGATCTGCAGCGGCCAGGGCCTTTCCGATTTTTATGCGGAGTTCCGGATATTTGCGGATGTAATCCTGGGTTTTAAGCAACACCAGGTAGCAGGCGCTGCAGGGGGCCACCACATCCCGTTCCAGCTTTTCGGCCAGGGCCAGATTGCGGGCCGAAAGGGCAAAAGACATCTCTTCGTCAACAGCCATGTACATGGTAGCACCGCAGCAGTTCCAGTCCGATAGTTCCTCCAGCTTCAGGTCCAGGGCTTCAAAAACGGCCAGCAGCGATTCCTCATATTGTTTGGCGGTGCCTTTGATAGAACAGCCGGGGTAGTATGTATACGTTTTCATGCCTCTGCCTCCAGAACCTCAAAAATTTTACGGATTTGTTCCCGGTTGCCCACTTTTTCTTTGCTCCACTTGAACCGGCCGGTTTTCAGCAGCTTCAGACCCAGGGGGGCCATCCGGAAGAGACGGCCAATGCCGGACTTCCATGCCATTGTCATGACCAGGCGACTTTCGGTTGTCCGGCCATTCTTTTTCACCATGTTGGCGAACGACTTGGCCAAGATGGGAATGGTAAATTTCCGGCTCGGGTAATACCCTTCTTCGATAGCCCGCCGTTTGAATGCGTACATCACATCGGTAATCTTGATATCCTTTGGACAGTTTACTGTGCAGGCGTAACAGGAAGAACAGAGCCAGATGGTAAAGCTGCTCAGTACTTCTTTCTTGAAACCGGCGTCGGCCATGGCGATGATCCGGCGCGGACTGATGTCCATGTAAACGCTCATGGGGCAGATGCTGCTACAGGTTCCACACTGGATACATTCCCGGATGCTTTCGCCGCCCGGAACCGTGGAAATCCAGTCATGGAAGGAGTGATCCAGTTCCGTTTCGTATTTGACCTTCCGTGCAATCTTCATGGGGATCGCCTCCATTCTTGATTTCTGCCTTTTTTCCGGATAAGGAGAAAGGCAAAATCGGTGCCGCGGAAGGGAAAAAATGGAAGGGCTCTGTAACTCTATTAGAACCAGTAGGTTACGATTTCTTGTCCCGGGAAAAGGTTGACGTAAACAGCAAAAAAAGGTTTAATTTGGAAACCCTGGAGTGGTGTAAAAAGGAAACGGAACGCGGGTATCAGGGCCGATCCGGAAGCTCCGCATATGCCCCGCGAAAGCGGGTTGCAGCGGATTCTTCCGTATAGGGATGGCTGAGCAGGTAGCGGGCAATTTCCCGTTCATTACCCATTTGCTCATATTTGGAGACTTTGCGATAATGCTGGACAGCCCGGCTGCGATTTCCTTCCAGATCATAGATTTTTCCGAGGGTGAGGTGGGCCAGAGCCGTCAGGTAACTTTCGCCTTTTTCAGAATACTGAAGGGTGTATGCTTCCAGGAGCAGTTTGGCTTCCGTCAAATGGCCCAGCATAAAGTGGGCATATCCTTCCATAAAGTTAAATTTGTCCAGCCACCATCGGTCGATCTGCACGTTGCGGTTGTTCAGAGTTACGCGTGTGTGGCGGATTAGTTGCTGAAGGCGTTTCCAGTCTGTTTCTGCCACCAAACCCTGATAGAAGTAGGCGTTGATGAGGGAAAGGAGGAAATCCAGATTAGCAGGGTAGCGATCCACCAGCGGTTCCAACAGGTTGATGGCCTCTTGGTACTTGTTATCGTAATAGATGTAGGACATGGCCAAGCCGGCGAGCGCCGCAAGCCGGGTAAAGCGCCCTTTTTGTGCAGCAATCTGCAGGTACTGGATGCCCAGTTCGGCGTTGCCGGACGGAATCGGCAGCAGTTTTTGGATCCAGCGGACCACGCCCGGCTGGTGACTGGCCAGAACATGGTAGAGGCCGGAACCATAATAGACGTCGTAAAGGGTGGAATCCAGCGCTCGTGACTGTTCCAGAAAGCGGATTCCGCGGTAGGCGGCGTAGCCCGTTTTGAGCCACTTTTTGCGGCGAGCGTAAACAGACCCTTCGTATCCGTAAGCACCTCCGCCAAAAAAGTAGGCGGACGCATCCTGTGGATTCTTCTTGATCCGTTTCTTCGCAATTTTGATGGCCTTTTTCAACCAGTAAAGGGTGGAATCGTTGTAATCGTCATAGTTGGGCCTGTAGTACCCTTTTTTCCAGTAGAGGATGCCCTTCATGAAGTACCCGGCAGGATGGTCCGGATGATCCGCGATAATCTCTTCGCAGATGGAGTCGGCTACTGCATAGTCCTCCCGGAAAATATATTCAATGGCGGTGGCCAGGCGGCTTTCAATCCTGGCGATGGCGCGCGATGCGCTTCCATTGGGCGGATTTCCGGCGGTCAACGGACCGCCCGTCCAAAAAAGGATAACCAGGGAAAATGCAACCCAGGGAATTGTCCGGCGCTTTTTGCCACCGAGCCGATATGCCCATTCTTTCAGATTCATTCCTCCCGTCCCTCCGGAAAAGCAGCGAAAAAATTGGAACTAAGATACATCAGTTTTACGTCATTTGCATGCTTTTGTTTGAATCTCAATTGTATATTCGGCATGGAACGGGATTTCGTTCAGTATTTCGTCGGTTCCGGCAGCCTCTTTTTCCAGTTGAATCGAATCGGACGGTCCCAGTTTTTTGGGCGGTGGTGGGCAGCTGCCGGCTGTATTTTTCCTGAAGATGGATGGAATCCGGGGATCGGCACACAAGAGGGCCGGCCCACAGGGAGTGTGTCTGGCCCGAAGGGGCTTTTCTGTTTTGCCGGGGAAAAAATGGGTTGCTTTTGTATGCTTTATGTTTAAATTAGCGTAAGATGTAAAAATTTTTTCCCGGTTTGCTTTCTGAAGGGGAGAGGTGTCACTATGAAACTTCAAGAAATCCGTTGGAGACGGCTCCCAGGGGTACTTTTTTTCGTTTTCCTTTTTCTGGTTTCCTGTGCTCCCGGGGAGAACGAATTTCGCTTTATTTTTATGACAGACCTTCACCTGCAGGGGGAAGGACGTGCCCTTGAGGGGTTTCGGGTGGCTGCGCAGGAAATCAACCGCCTGCAACCTGATTTTGTGATTGCCGGTGGCGATCTGATCATGGATGCCATGGGGGTTCCATTTGAGCGCGCCGATAGTCTGTATACGCTCTTTCTGAAATCCATGCAATTGATAAAAGCACCGGTGCACTATGTTTTGGGAAACCATGAAGTCTTTGGCATTGCCGGCATTAGCGGGGTGTCACCGGATCATCCTGCGTATGGGGAAAAGCTTTTTTTGAAACGTTTCAATCTCCCCAGGACGTACCGCCGGTTCCGTTACAGTAACTGGCATTTTTTCCTGCTGGATGGAGTTGGCTACGATCCACAGGGTGGGCAGCGCGGCTACCGCGGCTATGTGGATTCATTGCAGATGAAGTGGATCAGAGCGCAGCTTGAAGAGATTCCGACACAGGATCCGGTGGTTATTGCCCTGCACATTCCCTTTTACACGGTATTCCGGCAGCTGAAAGAGAATTCGCTTGCCGGAAACCGGCCGGCGGACGTGATCAACAATGCCAATGAGGTGCTGGCGCTGTTTCGAGGCCACAATTTGAAGTTGGTACTTGCCGGTCATCTTCATTGGACAGAGGAAATTAAAGTCAGGGGGGTTCATTTTATCAATGTAGGGGCGGTGAGCGGTGCGTGGTGGTCCGGTTCTTATCTTGGAACCCCGGAAGGGTTTGGCGTGTTTGACGTGAAAGGCGACACCTACAACTGGCGATACCATCCGTATGGCTGGCATGCTCCTCAAAAGAAGGAGTGAACCAAACGGATAGGAGGTGAAGGATGCGTGTGAGAAAATATGTAATATGGACCTTTGTCTTTTTACTTGCTGGGGGGCTTTGTCTACAGCAAGTGCGGGCCGATGTTACGGTTAAGCGAAAAACCAAGGTCGAGATGAAGGGCCCGGCGGCGATGTTCATGCAGATGCTGGGAAAAGGGCTGCAGGAGCAAATGGAAATCAGCTACATTAAGGGTGATATGGCCCGAACCGAATCGGAGGGAGAGATTACCCTTACGGATCTGAAAAACAAACGGCTCATCAAGCTCTATCCCGCTACCAAAACCTACCGGGTTCTCACCTTCGATGCTCTGAAGGGAATGATGGAGAGGGCTCCAGAAGATCTGGCAAAAGATGAAAGGGCCCGGGAGGAAGCGGCCAAATGGGATGTTCAGGTGGATGTGAAACGCACAGGAAAGAAAGCACGGATTCTGGGGTTTCAGGCGGAGGAGATTCAGTTTACTATTACAGTGAAGCGGAAAGGTGTGGCGCTGGAAGACTCCGGCGGGATGATCATCCGGGCCAGCCAGTGGCTGGCGAAGGATGTTCCCGGCGCCAAAGAAGCGGTGGCATTCCAGAAGCGGATGGCCGAGGCGATGGGCATCGACCTGTCGACCTCCGGGATGGGAGACATGATCCAGGCTCTGGGCCGGAACTATCCGCAGCTTAGCGAAGGAGCACGTACTCTGGTTAAAGAGCTTGCCAGGGCCGAAGGATTTCCGCTCAAAACCGTAATGACCTATGAGGTTGTTCCGGGAAAAGAGCAGAAAGAAGAGATGGAAAAAAGCCGGGAGAAGATGCCTGATCTTTCGAAACTGAGCAAAATGCTAGGCGGTTTTGGAAAAAAACTGGCCAGGCAGCAGAAGGAAATGGCTGAAGGGAGCAACGTGCTGATGGAATTTGTGACGGAGGTTATAGACCTTTCCACCAAAAGCCTGGATCCATCTCTGTTCCGGATTCCGGCCGGCTACAAGGAGGAGACAGCGGAGTACTGAGAGCGGAAAGAGCCTGGTTACCTAAAGAGAAGGAGGCTACGATGGGAATGAAAGTTGGACGTAGAGGGTTCCTGAAGCAGTTTCTGGGAGCTGCAGCGGCAACTCCTTTTCTGACAGGCGCACCGTTTGTTACGCGGGATCTGCTAAGGCGGAAATCGCGGCTGCCGGTGATTGTAACCAGCCGCGGGAAACGGGGCAACTGGGCCGAGAAGGTCCTGACAGCTGCCTGGAAGGCCTACGAAAAAACGGGCGATATGATGGAAGCGGTCATCGCCGGCGCCAACGTGGTGGAACTTGACCCGGAAGATATGTCGGTTGGTTATGGTGGCATTCCTAACGAGGAAGGGGTGGTCCAGCTGGATTCCTCGGTAATGCACGGGCCCAAACGCAATGCCGGCGCGGTAGCGGCGCTGGAATATATCAAGACACCCAGCCGGGTGGCCCTTCTGGTGATGGATCGCACCGACCATGTGATGCTGGTGGGAGAGGGTGCGCTTCGTTTTGCGCTGGCCCACGGGTTCAAAAAAGAAAATCTCCTGACGGACAAAGCCCGCGAAATCTGGCTGCGCTGGAAGGAGAATTTAAGCCCGAATGATGACTGGTTTCCTCCACCGCCGGATGACGATGGCCTGGGTGGACCTCCGCACGGAACCATCAATGTATTGGGTGTGGATGAAGAGGGTAACGTATTCGGGGTAACCACCACCTCGGGTCTGGGATTCAAGATTCCCGGCCGCGTGGGAGATTCGCCCATCATTGGTGCAGGACTCTATGTTGCCAACGATGTGGGTGCTGCCGGTGCAACCGGCCGGGGCGAGGAGGTGATTAAAATTTGCGGCAGCTTCCTGGTAGTGGAAAATATGCGCAGGGGCATGTCGCCCAAACAGGCCGTAGAAGATGCCTGCAAACGGCTGATAAAACTCCACAACGGGGATCCCCGCTTTTCGGACAACTTTATTGCCGTTAACCGCGAAGGTGAAGTCTACCGCGGCGGCGTGCGGGGGCTGAAAAAATACGGTGGCCCGGAGTATGCCGCTATCCGCAACGGTAACCTGGAAATCTACCGGGGTGAATACCTCATCAAAGACGAAAAGCCGATCTGGTAAGGCGGAGGGCACGTACTGTGCCCTCCTTATATTTTTCCCGGGATTTTGTGGCGGTATCTGACACTGGCCCTGTTGAAGAGGTGGCCGTTCCCGGGGCCAGAGGGCTTCCCCGGTTTTTCACTAGTAAGAACGGCGGTTTGGTTTTGAAACGCAAGATGTGGAATCCTCCAGGAGTAGATAATGGTAGGGAAACTGTTGTCTTATTTTGCTCTGGGTGTTTTCGTTTTCTGGTTGATCCAAAAAATCCGACGGAGGAGAAAGGGGAATGACTCGGGTGGTTGATTTGCGGAGCGATACGATCACGCGGCCTACTCCTGAGATGCGGGAAATTATGGCTTCGGCCGTAGTTGGCGATGATGTGTTTGGAGAGGATCCCACGGTAAACCGCCTGCAGGAGAAAGTGGCCAAGCTTCTGGGGAAGGAAAAGGCGCTTTTTGTTCCCAGTGGGACGATGGCCAACCAGACGGCCATCAATGCTCACACCCAGCCCGGAGATGAGGTGATCTGTGAATATCACTCTCACATTTTCAATTATGAGGGTGGAGCTCCGGCTATGTTATCAGGAGTTCAGCTCCATCCCGTTTTGGGCAAGCGGGGAATTATCACCGTTGAACAGATCCAGGAAGCGGTCCGCCCGGCGGATCACCACTATCCCGTTACTCGGCTAATTGCCCTGGAGAATACTCACAACCGCGGTGGTGGTTCCATTTTCCCTCTTGACGAAATGAAGCGGATTTACGCCTTTGCCCGTGAGCATGGCTACAGGGTTCATCTGGATGGAGCCCGGCTGTGGAATGCCTCCATAGCAACCGGCATCCCTCTGGAGGAATATGCCCGGTATGCAGATTCCGTTGCGGTTTGTCTTTCAAAAGGGCTTGGAGCTCCGGTCGGTTCATTGGTGGCAGGCGATGCGGAGTTTATTGACAAAGTGCATCGCTACCGAAAGGTGTATGGCGGAGGAATGCGGCAGGCCGGCATTCTGGCTGCTGCAGGAATCTACGCCATCGACAACCATTTTGAGCGACTGGCGGAGGATCACCGGAGGGCCAAAGCCATCGCCGAGGGCATTGCCCATCTTCCTGGAGTGGAGTTAAATCCCAAAGAGGTGGAAACAAATATTATCCTGTTTACCGTCCGTTCGCCGCACTACACCGCGGACGCGTGGGTGGAACGGATGCGGGAAAAAGGTATTCTCATGTTAACCATGGGACCGGACCGCGTTCGGATGGTAACCCACCTGCATATCACCGATGAGGATGTGGACCGCGTTATTGATACGTTCAAACGCGAATGGAAGTAAGCAGCCGTGCGGGAACACAGGATTGTGAGACCCGCTCCCACAAAAGCCAGTTGGTCAGACAAGCCTGAAAAACCATCCGACTTCCTTCTGTGTGCCAGCGGATTGAAAAAGGTCTATCCGCGGCGGTTTGGGTTTTTGGGCGCGGAGAAGGAGTGGGTTACGGCCGTAGCTGATGTTTCCTTTTTTCTCCGGCGCGGCGAACGCGTGGCCCTTGTGGGCGAATCCGGTTGTGGCAAAACCACTACGGCGCTCCTGCTTTTGTACCTGGTGGAACCCACCGGAGGTGAGGTGCTGTTCGAAGGTATTTCCATTTACGGACTTTCGGGAAGGCAATTACGCCGTCTGCGTCCGCGGATGCAGATGATCTTCCAGAATCCTTACCTTTCGCTCAATCCACGCCAGCGGGTTGAGCGGATGCTGGCAGAGGCCATCCGGGTAGGACAGAGAGCCAAAATGTCCCGTCATGAAATCCGTGAGCGTTCAGAAAAACTGCTGGAGGCGGTTCAGTTGCCCCCGGATGTTCTCGGCCGCTATCCTCATGAATTCAGTGGAGGTCAGCAGCAGCGCCTGGCCATTGCCCGTGCTCTGGCTGTGCTTCCTTCTCTCCTGGTGATGGATGAGGCAGTATCCTCGCTGGATGTTCTTACCCAGCAGGCAATTTTGCACCTGCTGCAGGGCCTTCAGGAACAATACGGGCTAACCTATCTGTTTATCAGCCACGATTTGCGGGTGGTGTCCTGGTTCTGTGAACGGGTGCTGGTCATGTATGCGGGTGCGATTGTGGAAGAGGGCCCGGTGAAACAGGTTTTTTCGCATCCAGCCCATCCGTATACGGCTTTCCTCCTTCAGCATTTGCAGGTGCGCCCCACTGCAGATTTAGAGGCCGGACCGACTGGATTTTTTCAGGGAACCTGGGAGAGTGGCTGTGCTTACCGGGAACGATGTCCACGCCAGAAGGCGGATTGCAGTTTTTCGAGACCGGAAATGGTGGAGAAAACTCCGGGCCAGCGGGTATCCTGCTGGAATCCTCTCTAGTGCAAACGGCTAAAATGGCCGGGTGTGAACTTCTTCCTTTTTGTTTTTGAATGAACTGTTTCTTGAAAAAAAGTTGCGCTATGTGGTTTTTTGCCGTAGATTATGGCGTGTCAATTGTGCGCGGTAGCGAATTGCAGCTGTAGCGAACGTCGAAACGGGAATTCCCTTCACGTCGCCCGCAGTTTTTCGGTAGTCCTCAGGCCTTCCGAAAGTGCAATTTGTTCCGTGCGAGTACGGTAACATTACAAGTGAGGTAAAGTACCATGGAAACAGGTGTCGTCAAATGGTTCAACAATTCCAAGGGTTATGGTTTCATCCAGCGGGATGCCGGTGGTGATGTCTTTGTGCATTACACGGCGATCCAGACAGACGGGTTTAAAACCCTGAACGAAGGCGATCGCGTTCAGTTTGAGGTGGAAGATAATCCGAAAGGACCTCAGGCTATCAACGTCGTGAAATTATAAAAGCGGCCATTTGACAGTCCGAAGAACCCGGGCCCCACGGTCCGGGTTTTTTTATTCCGGAAAAAATTGGCCGCGAAGCTAGTTGGCACCATCTTTCGCGCCATGTTGAGTTCTCTCTATATTTTTGGCGGTGCTTTTTTCTCACTGGCCGATCCGGTGCCTGTTTTTTGGTAAAGCAAAATAAAATGTTGCTCCCCGGTTAATTTCCCCCTCTGCCCAGACACGGCCGCCATGCCGCTGAATGATGCGCGCCACAATGGCCAGTCCCACCCCCGTCCCCTCAAACTGTTCTTCACCGTGAAGCCGCTGAAAGACCTGAAATAGTCGCCCGGCGTATTTCATCGGAAAGCCCACCCCATTGTCGCGTACGTAATAGACAATTTCCTTCTCCAACTCCCTGGCACCAATCTCGATGATCGCCTCCTCTTTTGGACGTGTAAATTTGATGGCATTGGAAAGGAGGTTCGTCCATACCTGATGCAGCATCGTCCGGTCTCCCATCGCGGGTGGCAGCGGATGAATGAGCCAGTGGATGTTGCGGTTTTCCGTTTCATGTTTCAGCTCTTCCCGTACTATGGCAACTATGCGGTTCATGTCCACAGGGACCTGCTCCATTGCTTTCCTTCCCATCCGCGAAAAAGCGAGGAGGTCATCGATCAGCTGTCCCATTTTGCGGGTGTTTTTGCGGATGACGTCAATCACTTCTTTTCCTTCGTCGTCCAGTTTCTCTGCGTAGTCCTCCAGAAGTATGTTGGAAAATCCGTCAATAGCACGTAGCGGTGCCCGGAGATCGTGGCTGACGGAGTAGGCAAACGACTCCAGATCTGCATTGGCTTGCTGAAGCTCCCGCGTGAGCTGTTCCAGACGCTGTTTCGCTGCATGGAGGTCTTCCAGGATGTTCACAAGGGATTTGTTCAGGAGCTCCACCTCTTCGATCCGCTCTTTTAGTTCCCGGGTTCGTTCTGCCACTTTGGCTTCCAGATCGGCCGTGTGGCGCCGGACCACCTCGCTTAATTGCAGCTGGTGCAGCCCAAGCCCCAGTGGAATGCCAACCTCTTCCACGATGGTACGCAGCAAAGCCGGATCGGCAATCCGTTCGAAGAACAGGTAAATAATTCCGGTAAGCTGCATGCCCGAAAAAAGCGGGTAGATGGCCGCTTCGAGCACATTTTCAGGAAGGGAGTCAAATCCTGCCGGCCATTCATCCCTGTAGCGGTGCACCGTAAGAAAGGTCTGGATTTCCAGCCGGTTTACATACGGCAACCCTTGAATCCGGCAGAGGCGTTCTTCCCTGGCGGGCTTGGGCCCGGTGTAGGCAAGCAAGTGGGCCGTTCCCGATTCCCAGTTCAGGTGGTAAATGCGGCCACCGCTACAATCACTGAAGTTCTTCAGATGCTGCAGGGCCACCCGTGCCATGTCTTCCGGAGAGGAAAGATGGAGGATCTGCTCATCGACCCGGTGGAGGGAGCGCAATCGCTGCGTGATTTTTTTCAGCGACCGGGCCGCTGCTTTTTCCTTGGTCACATCCCGCAGGAATGTGGCGATTAGAGGTTCTTCTCCTTCGTAAACCACCACGGCGCTGCCGTCCAATTCCACGGTGCCCCCATCTTTGCGGCGGTGCCGGGTATGAAAGCGGACGCGACCTGTTTCCAGGACCTTTTCCAGAAGCCTCCGAAGTTCGCGGTCTTCCAGGCCGGTGTCCAGGTCCCGGATGTTCATGCGGAGAAGTTCCTTGCGGCTGTATTTCACCAGGCGCGTATAGGACGGGTTGACATCCACAATGCGGCCCTCGGGCGTTAGCAGAAGGTAGCCATCCAGCACGGAGCGGAGAATTTGCCGGTTAAGGGAAATTTGCCGCCGGAAAGCTTCCTCCGCCTGGATGCGTTCGGTTATGTCCAGGTGGGCAATTTGAATGGCCGGCTTGCCGCGGTACTCAATACGGCTGGCAAGAGCCTCAACCCAGCGGATTTCGCCGTCCCTGCGAAGAAATCGGAACCGGCTTACAACCGGGATGGGTTCCCCAGACAGGCACTTCCGCAGGCGGTTCCACACCCAGTGGCGGTCTTCTGGGTGGAGCAGGCGGGAAACCGCTGCCGGGTCCATCCGGTACAGTTCCTGGGCCGAATAGCCGCTGAGCGTTTCGAGGGCCGGGTTGGCGAAGACGATCCGCCCCTCCTGCAGTATGGCAAGCCCCTGAAGGGAATGAATCACCAGCCGCCGGTAGGCCTCTTCCACCTGTTTCCTTTCGCGAAGATCCCGGGCGATGATCTGAACAGCCGGCCGCCCGTGCCATTCCAGCGCTGTCCCCACAACTTCAACAGGAATTGTAGCACCCCCTTTCTGGACGAGGCGAATTTCCTCAGGGTGCGCCCCCCTGATCCCTTCCATCAGTCCGGGAATCCGCTCCTTTACTGCTGGCCAATCTTCTGGATGCACAATTTTCCGGACCGGTTGACCGGCCAGTTCTGCAGCTTTCTGGACCCCGAGAAGTTCCATGGCCTTCTGATTGGCAAAAACCACACGGTCATCCTGGCAGATAAAAATGGCATCGGGCGACATTTCCACCAGGAGCCGGTAGCGCCGTTCGCTTTCACGCAGAGCCTGTTCCGTTTCCACCTGTTTGGTAACATCTATTGCAGCCGCAAGGATAGCTTGCTTTCCCTGAAAACGGATCTGACGCCCGAAAACCTCCAAGTAGATGAGAGACCCGTCCTTCCGCAATCCCCTCAGGGTGTATCCGGCCGGCTTTTCTTGTTCCGATGGCGGTTTTTCCAGCATCCGTTTTACCTGCTCTCGATCTTCCTCATGAATGAACTCCATTGCCGGCCGGGAATAGAGTTCTCTTCGGCTAAAACCGGACATTTTACAGAGGGCATCATTGGCATAGGCCAGATGGTTTCCCAGTACCAGGCAAACTCCGATCATGGACTGTTCCACCAGGGCCCGGAACATGGTTTCGCCCTGTTCGGCAAAGCGCAGTGATTGTTCGCGCAGACGCAGGAATGCCTGCAGGCGGGCATGCAGTTCTGCTGCGGAAATGGGAAGCCTGATGACGTCGTCGAATCCCCTGTGCAGCCATTTTTCAGCGGGACTGCGGGCCCCAACGGCCACCAGTACCGGCAAGAAGGCACGGTCAGAGCGCTGCTTCAGCTCCAGGAGCTCTTCTGCGAACCTTTCGGCGAGTGAGGCTTCCACAATCAGCAGGCCGGGAGAAGCCCCTTTGCTACGTTCGAAAGACGAAAGCGGATCTTTATCGGCCGAAAAACCCAGCTCTTTGAGTGTACGGAGGATCCGTGTTTCCCCCCGAGGATCGGAAAATAGGACTCCGATCGTCTGTTTTTGCCGAAAAGGCATCCGCAAGCTCCGCTTTCGCAGTCGCTGCTACCCGACTCCTTTCCGAAAGGAAGACGGGAAAGTACGGTACGTCGCGGAATGCTATCTTGCGTAATCTCGAAAAGGAACCGGCACCCGGGATAAACCGGTCGTCCAGGTATCTGGCAAGTGTCCTTTAAAGCTACAACACAGGAGTATCAATATCCAGTATTTCATATCAGCGGACCGGCCCGTTATGTTCCATTTTTAGGCGTCTCCGGTTGCCGGGCTGATTCGCGCCCGCTCACGGCCCCTGTTCCTCTGCCAGCGGATCCTGCGCCATCGGTTCGATGCCTGCATCAATTAACTGCTGCCGCAGCTGCCGGATAACGTCTTTGAGTTCGGCCATGCGGATCTCGCGGCCGGCCATGAGGCGCAGCACTTTTTTCTGCTCTTCAATCTGTTTTTGCAGCTGCTCTTCCAGCTGTTTGCGTTCGGAGATATCGATCATGGCACCCAGAAAGCCGATGGAGCGACCGTTCCGGTCTACAAGGGTTGCAGGTGCCACCAGAGCCCAGAACCGGGACCCGTCTTTGCGGATGAGCTGAACCTCGACCGTTTCCATGAACTGATCCCCTTTGCGCCGCTGGTTAAGGCGATCTGCCAGCCAGTGGCGCTGTTCAGGAGCAATCACCTCTAGCATATTCATCTTTCCGATGATCTCGTCGGGTTTTCCGCCCCACATCTCTGCCAGCCGCCGGTTCACAAAAACAAACTTGCCGTTTAGGTCGGCCTGGTAGATTCCCAAGAGCGGGCTTTCCACCAGCTGGCGGTAGCGGGATTCCGATTCGGCCAGGTCCTGCGTGCGTTCCAGCACTTTCTGGCGCAGTTCTTCGGCGTGCCAGCGGAGCCGGTCGGCCATCCTGGCCTGGTGAAGGGCAATAGCCAGCTGGTCGCAGATGGCCAGCACATCCTCCCTGCCGTCTTCGGTGAAGTCGGTGCGATGCTCCGCCTGCCAGAAGAACAGACCTGCAAGCTGGTTTCTTGAAGAAAGCGGCACAATGGCAAACGGCTTGCCCCGAAGCACCTCCAGCAGTTCGCCACAGCATTCCTTGAGGGCTTTTGGTATCCGCCCATGGCAAATGCGGAAACGCTCTTTTTTCAAAACGTCCTGACAGGCATCTTTTGGAAGACGGAATCGGCGTCCAATGCGCATCCGGCTCCCCTTTTTTCTCCGGAGGGAAACCAGCCGCGCTGTTTCTCCGTCTCTGTCCCATACCAGGATTCCGAGAATCCGGAAATTGAGGTACCGGGCGAGAAAAGACAGAGCCCGGTCCACAATCTGCGCCGGAGATTCCGCCTCCAGAATAGCGCGGTCAGCCTGGTGCAGGGCCTGCAATCTTTCAATGAGATGCCTCAGTTTACTTTCGTATTCCTTTTGCTGGGTAATGTCTTGTGCGGCGCCAAGAACCCGGACCACCTCCCCAGTTTGGGAGGAACGGATGGGACGGGCGTAATCGCGCAACCAGCGGACATCTCCGGAGGCAGCCCGGATCCGGTATTCGCTGACCGATTCCTCTCCTTTCAGAAGGCGCTTCCACTGCTGTTGCAAAATTTTCCGGTCGTCTTCCAGCACGATGGGCAGCCAGCGGCCGTTTACCACGGTTTCTTCTGCCGGAAAACCCGTCACCCGTGAAAAGGCGTCCGTAATCCATTCCGTGTGCCAGCCCCCCTGGGAATCGCGGTAAAAGGCGTAGGCGAAATCTGAGGTTAGCTGAGAAACGTTGCGGAAGCGCTCCTCTGATACAATGAGCTGGTCAATGGCATCCTTTCGCATCTGGAGGGAGAACCGGCGGGCCCGGAGAAGAATCTCCACCCGGGCCAGAAGCTCCACTTTTTCGATGGGTGTGAGAACAATCTCATCAATGGTTTTCCACAGCTGCCGCTCCGCGTAGTGGAGATCCTTTTTGGGAGTTACAAGCAGAAACGGCACAAAGACAGGTTCTTTCTCCCGTCGCAGGGCTAGTACCTGAGTTTCCAGCTCCCGCAGCGCCGGCCCATCCAGAACGGCCAGATCAAAGTCCAGGTCCGCAAGAGACATCTCCCGGTGAAAAAACAGGATGCTGTAACGGTGTGAAAGAAAATCGCGGATCAACTCTCGGTTCCGTTCCCTTTCGATGCAGAGAAGAATGCGGCAGTCCATGGTATTCACCCCTTTCAGATCCAGAGTCGCCCCCTTTTGAGTTTTGTCCGGCAGATTGCTAAAGCAGAGCTGCGTGCGTTTGGCAAACACCTGTCCGGGAACCGGGTCAGGCGGATCTGGCGCACCCCATCCGGGAAATCCATTAAATGAGAATTTCCAGAAGGTTCTGGGATTCTTTCCCTTCTGGAGCGGGTATTTTTCAGCGCCAGAGCACAATTTTCCGGAGACAGGATGCCGTAACCCCCAGTTTCACCGGAAATGGGTGGCCTTCTCCGGCAACAGAATGACATTCCTGGTTTTCCCTCACCGTGAATGGACACGCGCCAGATCCAGCCCCCGTTTCTGCTTGATTTTCCGAAGGGACTGAAAATATCGGCTTCCCTTACCGTCTTTTTTCCATTTTAGGAATGCCGCTGAGAATGCCGTGGAGACCCTTCAGGGGTTCTTCCACGCGAATCCCCTGCGGCGTAATGGAGAATTCACGCAGTGTGTGTTCGAAGTCGCTCAGCCGCTTTTTTAGAATCCCGATTGCCCGCCGCAGCTCGCCGTCCAGTTCGATGAAACGTAGAAAGATTAGATTGTCCCCCAAGTAGCTGAACTGTTCGCTGGTAACGTGGAAGGTTCCGGTTACTTCTGGCACTTCATCTACCATGAGAGCTGTGACGCCCATGTTGCGGAAGTAGCGGCAGAGGTTGTACAGATGCCGGTCCAGTTTTTCGCCGCGGATGGCCAGCCGATATCCGGAGATGCTATCAAGCACCACCATCCGGGTTTCTTGCCGCTCGATGTCTTCTCTCAGGCGGCAGGCAAATTCGTCCGGGTAATATTGGAGCGGCTGGATGTACACAATATCCAGCAGGCCTTTCTGAAGCAGCGGTTCGAGATCCATGTTGAGTTTGCGCGCACGCGTCTTCAGGACTTCCGGGTCCTCTTCGAAGGTGTAAAAAACCGACCGGAGACCGCTGGCAGCGGCATGGCGCAAAAACTGGAGGGCCAGGAGGGTTTTGCCAATACCGCTGGGTCCGCTGATGATGGTTACTGTTCCGCGTTCGATCCCTCCCTCCAGCATGGTATCGATTTCCGGGAGGCCTGTCTGAATCTTTTCGGCGGCAAATGCCTGGCGGTGTTCCTCGGGAACCAGCACAGCAAAAACCTGCACGCCACCGGGACCGATTCGGTACGCGTGGCGGCCTGGCCGGAAGGGCGATCCGCGCAATTTGGTGACCTGCAAGTAGGATTCGTCCCCGTCCTGCTCCATGTTGATGACACCGTCCGCAAGAAATTGCAGGTCGAAATCGGGCGCCTCCTCACTGCCCTCCGAAGAAAAGAGCACGGTGGCGCCTTCCTGCAGAAGAAACCGGAGAAACGAAAGGATCTGTTTGCGGTACTGAAAGGAGTCGCTGGCCAGATAACGGAATTGGGTCATGGAGTCTACAAAAATGCGCCGCGGCTGCAATTCCTTTACGGTGTTTACAATTTTTCTGGTGGTCGGCTCCAGCTCCACTTCGGCGGGCGAAAAGATGTCGTACGATTCGACCTCCACGAAGTATTCGGGTGTGGGTGCCAGATCCAGGAAGTGGACCCCATCCAGATTCAGTTTTAGGGATGCAAAGTTTTTGCGGATTTCCGGTTCTGGCTCACCCAGGGTGATGAAAAGCACATTTTCGCCCCGGTTGCGTCCTGCCAGAAGGAAATGAACCCCCAGCGTCGTTTTGCCGCATCCGGGCCCGCCGCGGATGAGGTACGTTTTTCTGGGCAAAAACCCTCCGTAGAGGATATCATCCAGCCCGGAAATGCCGCTGGATAATTTTTCCTCCATGGATCTGCCCTCCCTTTTTTTCCGTCCCGCAGGGCCAAATTTTTTGCGCCTCGCTGGCTGGTCCTTCAGGCCGGTCCGTGGCGGCCGTCAAGAACCTCCCTGACTTTGAATCCCAGGGCTACTGGCGTAAAGGGCTTCTGAATGTAAGGGTAGGACCGTTTCCCACCGGAGCCGCGCAGGATGATCTCGTGACTGTATCCGGACATGAACAGGATGCGCGTATCCGGACAGCATTTTTCCACTTCCTCCACAAGGCGGGAACCGGACATCTCCGGCATCACCACGTCAGAGAGTACCAGGTCGATCTTCCTGCTTTCGTCCTTGAGGAGCTCCACTGCCTGGCGTCCCGTTCGGGCCGTCAGGACGCGGTACCCGAGGCGGGTGAGCACCTTTACCACCAGCCGCAGCACGATGTCCTCATCTTCCACCACCAGAACGGTCTCGTTTCCGCGCGGAACGTGCTCCAGCCCTTCTTTTGGAATGGGATGTTCCAGTTCTTCTTTGGTGCGCGGCAGGTAGATCAGAAAGGTACTGCCTTTTTCGGGTTCGCTGTATACCCGGATGTGCCCGCCTGTTTGTCGGACAATTCCATAGGCCGTGGAAAGCCCGAGGCCTGTTCCTTCTCCGATCTGTTTGGTTGTGAAGAAGGGTTCAAAGATCTTGTCCTGGATGTCGGGAGCTATGCCGATGCCCGTATCGGCGATGGTCAGCAAAACGTATTCTCCGGCTTCTACTCCCGGATGCGAGCGGGCGTATTCTGCGTCGAGAATGGCATTTTCTGTGCGGATGGTGAGTGTGCCTCCGTCGGGCATGGCATCCCGGGCATTCACCACGATGTTCATGATCACCTGTTCCATCTGGCCCGGATCAGCTTTGATGTTCCACAGATCCTTCTGGGTCTGAATGTGCAGCTGGATATGTTCGCCAATGACCCGCCGCAGCATTTTCTCCAGGCCGCGGACCACGTCGTTCAGGTTCATGACGCGGAATTCCATCGGGTGGCGCCGGCTGAATGCCAACAGTTGTCGCGTCAGTTCTGCGGCCCGCACGCCGGCTTTATGGATTTCCAGCACGTCGTTGCGAATGGGATCCTCGGGCGAGAGGGTATTCAGCAGCATCTCCGAATAGCCGTTGATGATTGTCAGCAGATTGTTGAAGTCGTGGGCAATGCCTCCGGACAGACGGCCGATGGCTTCCATCTTCACGGCCTGGCGAAGCTGGGCTTCCAGACGGTTGCGTTCCGTCACATTCCGCAGCGTCCCGAGGATGGCTGGTCGCCCTTCCCAGGTAATCCGTGCTTCAAATACTTCCACGTCTACTTTTTTTCCTTCCCGTGTCAGCGCCGTAAACGAGAACTGCCGCGGTTCGTAGTCCCCCCTCTGAAAAGCTTCCCAGCGTTCCTCCAGCACCGGGCGGTCCTTTTCCTCGATGATGGAGAGGATGTCAAAATCTGGCGAGGTGATCTCTTCCGCTGTGTAGCCCAGCCATTCATGAATGCGCGGGTTGGTAAAGACGATTTTCCCATCTTGGGCAACGTAGATGCCGTCCGAAGAAAAGTTAACCAACGTCCGAAACTTTTCTTCGCTTTCTTGGAGAGCCTTCAGGGCCACTTTTCGCGGTGTAATGTCGTCGATGCTTCCTTCGTGGAAGGCGATCTCACCGCTCTCGTCACGGATGGCGGAGACATTGAGTTCCGCCCAGAAACTGGTTCCATCTTTGCGGATGAATTCCACTTCGAAATCGCGGACCATGCCGTCTTTTTCCAGCTTTTTGAGCAGCTTTTTCCTGTCCGCCGGGTTCTTGTAGAACTCCGTAATCCGCTTTCCCACCAGCTCCTCTTTTGTCTGGTAGCCGAACAGCTGCAGGAAGGTGGCGTTGGCTTCGAGGATCTTTCCGTCGGCGGAAATGCGAAACAGACCAATAGGAATTTCTTCGAACAGCTTCTGGTAGCGGGCCTCTGCTTCCTCCAGTTTTTGCCGCTGGTGAGCCTTTTCCAGGACCGATTTCACGGCTGCAGAAAGGCGGGCAAAATGGGCCGGTGTTTTGATGACGTAGTCATCTAGGCCCATCTTCATGGCTTCCACCGCCACCTCTTCGCTGCCCGTGCCCGTGAACATGATAACCGGGCAATTGGGATAGCGCAATTTAACCTGGTAGAGGACTTCCAGTCCATCAATCCATCCCACCCGGTAGTCGGTTATGACCAGGTCGAACTGGCCTTCCTGGAGGGCCCGGTCCAGCTGCTCCACTCCCGGTATCTGGCGGATGTCGATATCTCCGAAATCCTTGTGCAGTTCCCGGACGATCAGCCGCCGATCATCCGGATTGTCATCGACCAGCAAGATACGGAGCGGTTTTTCGGTTTCGCCTTCCATCCGCTGGATCTCCTTTCATTCTGGCATCATCCGGTTGCCATTGTGGTGGCGAACATGTTGCAGAGGGTCCGCCTTTATCTGTGAGAACAGTCGATTTCTTCGCATCAAAAGTAATCTGTGGGGAAGTCCTCTTCGGGGATACAAACGGAGTAAATGAACCCTCTCCAACTTCTTTGAATTTCTTATAATTACTGTGGTAAGATAGGACTTTTCTCTTTGTGCTGCAAGGTTTTTTCTTTACGATCAATGGAGAATTATCCGTTTGAGGCGGGACTTTTTCATCCGGTGCCGTTTTGCAATCCAGCGTTCAGAACAGGTTCATGGGATCCACATCCACAGTAATTTTAAGCCCGCGCTGGCGAAACCGGCCGAAGTCCTCCAGCGCCTGGCGCAAGGCCGTGTGCACCTCTTTCCCTGAAGGGTCCTGAAAGCGGTCCCATTTGATCAGCAACCGGTAGCGGAATTCACCTTTCAGACGGGAGATAGGAGCCGGTGCCGGCCCCACCGTGCGGTAGGTTGTGCCCTTCGGAATACGCTTGGCAAAGCGGATTGCTGCGTTTTGTACCGCATCTTCTTTGGTGCCGCGGAATTCCACGGAGATGAGGCGGCTATAAGGCGGGTAAGCCAGCTCTTTCCGCTCGCTGCTTTCCCGCGCGTAAAACCGCAGGTAATCGTGTTTTTTGGCAAAAAGAATGCTGTGATTTTCCGGATGAAATGTCTGGATTACCACTTCGCCCTGTTTGCCTTTGCGTCCGGACCGACCGGCTACCTGCGTGAGCAGTTGAAAGGTTTTTTCCGCAGCACGGAAGTCCGGAAGGTGGAGGGACGTGTCTGCCGAAATAACCCCCACGAGAGTTACTTTCGGGAAATCCAGCCCTTTGGCAACCATCTGGGTGCCCAGCAGGATGTCGTACTCTCCATCGCGGAAATCGCGCAAAATCTGGTCGTGGGCTCCCTTCCGGCGGGTGGTGTCCAGATCCATTCGGACAATGCGCGCCGAAGGGAAAAGCATTTTCAGCTCCTCCTCCACGCGCTGAGTCCCGGTCCCGCGGTACTGCAATTGAATACCGTTGCATTGAGGACAGAGGCCCGGTGCTTTTTTCTGGAAGTCACAGTAATGGCAGCGCAGTAGTTTTTTATCGATGTGGAAAGTCAGGGTAATATTGCAGTTCGGGCAGGTTTCCACATGACCGCAGTCCCGGCACAGGATGAAGGTAGAAAATCCCCGACGGTTCTGCAAGAGAATGATTTGTTCGTCATGGGTCAGGCGCTCGGCGATTTTTTCAAGCAGAATGCGGGAAAAAATGGCAGAAGGCTGCCCGTGAGTCTCCTTCCATTCTTTCCGCATATCCACTACTTCCACACTGGGCAAAGGGAGGTCTTCTACCCGTCTGGGCAGCTCCAGGAGGCGGTATTTGCCCGTTCTGGCATTGTGAAATGATTCCAGGCTGGGTGTGGCGGACCCCAGGATCACCACGGCGTCGTTCATCTTTCCGCGGTAAAGGGCCACATCCCGGGCGTTGTAACGCGGGCTGGGATCGTCCTGTTTGTACGAGGCTTCGTGTTCTTCATCCACAATGATGATACCGATCTTTTCCAGCGGTGCGAAGATGGCAGAGCGCGGGCCGATGACGATCTGGATTTTCCCCTCGCGGATCCGGCGCCAGGAGTCGTAGCGTTCTCCGTGCGACATCCGGCTGTGCAGAACGGCCACCTCGTCACCGAAATGGGCCCGGAATCGGCTGACGGTCTGTGGTGTGAGGGCAATTTCTGGAACAAGAACGATGCCTGTCTTCCCTTTTTGCCGGATTTTGTGGAGAGCTTCGATATACACCTGGGTTTTGCCACTGCCGGTGACCCCGTACAGCAAAACCGGTGCGAATTTTCCCCCGGCAATAAGGCGCTCCAGCTCAGCCAGCACGGTGATCTGATCATCGGTGAGTTGCAGCGGCTGGATTTTTTCTACCTCAAAACCGGCGTAGTAGTCGCGGAACACTTCTCTTTTTTCGATTACCACCAGCCCCTTCTTTTGCAGCGACTTGAGCGCGGAAGAGCTCATACGCAGCCTGCGCAAAAGGTCAGTCTGGGCGATTCCCTCGGGATGGTCGCGCAGCGCCTTTAAAATCTCCGCCTGTCGCTCGTGGCGCTGCAAGAATTCTTGGATGATCTCATCTACGTCTTCTATTTCTGGCGAGAGCCGCACGAAATTGGCAAGTTTGGCCCGGGTTGAAGGCTGGCGGATTTCCTGAATTACGTGCAGATAGCCTTTGCGCTGCAGAGTCATCAGATTGTAGCGGAGGTTTGTCTGCCCCAGCTGTGTTTCCAGCTGCCTGATAAGCTGTCCGCCTTTTCGCGCCAGGATCTGCAGAAGTTTTCTTTGTTTCGGATTGACATCTTCCAGTTCCAGCACCTTTTTCTGGTCCAGGTGCTCGGAAAGTACTACACGGCGTCGGCTTTCGATGGCGATGCCCGGCGGCAGTGCTGCGTCCAGAACCTCCCCCCAGGAAGCCAGGTAATAGTCCGCAACCCATCGCGCCAGCCGCAGCATTTCGTCCGAAAAGACCGGCTCTTCGTCCAGTACATCCTCAATCTCCTTCCAGTCCGTCAGGTCTGTATGCCGCTTAAGACCCACCACAAAGCCGGTGAGTTTCCGGTTGCCAAACGGGCAGAGAACCCGGTGCCCCGGCTTGATCAGATCCCGGAAGGTTTCAGGGATTTCGTAGGTAAAAGCATGATCCACCGGTAACGGGAATACAACATCGGCAAACAGGATGTCTTTTTTCTGCTCTGTAGACATGGCCCTGCGGTTTTTTGGGTTCTTCATGTCAAAACTTATTGAAAAGGAAGATGGAAAACAACAGGGAATTGGGGACTGCCGCCGGCAAGGCCGAACACCGGTTGGCAGTTCTTTTTTTGACCTTCAGCGCATTGTGAACATGTCGGCAAAGGGGCGAGATGCCGTACTTTTCCGGTTTGAGGTTCACTCCTGCTGTTTCACTGTGCCCACTGTCCAGTCCAGCTGGAGGATGATTTGCCGGCGGAGCGGACTCTCGATTTCATCCCAGCCGCTGCCGGTGGACCGCCGGTCCCAGTAATGCGTAACAGCATATTTGGCCGAAAGGGTCCCTTTCTTTCCAAGGTTGAGCCGGAACAGGAGGTAGAATCGAAGCCCTTTGCCGTAAAGGAGCACATTTCGCAGTCTACCCGGAACGTCCGCCTCGAACTGGTAAAGACGGGTTTCGTAGTGAGGTGCGTCAAAGCACGTGAGGCGGGAGTCCAAACGGAGAAAGGGCCGGAGGAAAAGGCGGATTCCCCAGAAAAGAAGCCATCCGGATTGGGGCTGGATGCCGCCTGCCGATTGTGCCGGAGCCGAGCGGGAGAACTCCATTCGGGCATAAAGCCTTCCGCGCCGCGGCAGGGTAAATTCCTGATGTAGCCGGAAGCGGTCCGTCCAGAAAAGTATGGGCAGGTTTTTATAGCGTGCCGAAGATCCGGCCTGACCTGTGTTCTGGATGCGGCTTTTCCGCAACCACTGGATGTACAGCCGGTGATGCCGGTTGATGCAGTATTCCATGCGTATCCAGATTCCGCTGGCTGGACTGTTCAGGCGGACGGGATTCAGAAAAGTAGAATGATCTGTGGCCAGAAACAGGGAGGTGGCCGGATTGGGCCGCCAGCGAAAACCCATTTGCCAGTACTCGGCCGGTTTTCCCGTTCCTGCTTGAATTTCCTCTTTTGCCCAGGGGTTGGCGTAGGTGCTGGCCTTCCTGCGGTGAAGCACGGTCCAGCGAAATCCCTCCCATTCGCGGGTGAATCCGGCCTCCAGGGCCATCAGTTGACGGGCATGAAAAACCCCTTCGGAAAAATAGAACCACTTTCCGGCAAAACCGTACAGGCCAGTGCTGTGGAGGGTGAGGTACGACTGTCCCGAAAGTATGGTTTCGACCTCCCATGCTGCGGCAGATCGGAAAGGGTGGGAAAAGCGAAAACGGGCTTCTGAAAAGAAAAAAGTCTGACGGCGGAGAAAAGGAACTGCCACCAGCCAACCGCTGGAATAGTTCCGGATCCGCTCTTGGCGGGATCGCTCTGCGGCGGTACGGTGGAGACCCGAGAGGTCCAGGCTGACAATTTCTCCATTTTTTACGCTGGCATCCAGCGGCTGGTTGGCATACCATGCCAGAATGGTCAGAAATCCCCGCCTCAGACGGGCTGCGATCCCCTGGAAATATTTGGCTTCGTAGGCCGAAAGGTATCCGCGCCATTTCTGACCATGTAGAAAAGGCCCTGAAGCAAGGGAACGGAAAGATCCGAAGGAAAGGGGCGAGGACAGCATCAGGCCCTGCCCCATTTGAAGCACAAAACTTCCCGCCAGCACCGATACTTCCGGATGCTTCAGCCGGAGCGCTGCAAATCCCACCAGATGATCCGTTAACATACGTTCGCCAGGATCCTTCTGGCTGAGAACCCCAACATGGAGCAGGGAGCCACAGGAAAAACGGACGCGGTGGTAAAGGCCATACGGGTTACCCGGGAAAACGCCGCGTCGGAATCCTTTCGCCTCTTCCAGCATAAATTCAATCCGGCTGCGTGCGGATAGAAAGGGGCTACATTTGCGGACAGGCCGCACCGTTAAGAACCGCGCGATCCATTGCCAGGTTTCAGCATCCACTTCTGCAATGCGGGCCACCTCATCCAGAGTGCGGAAGGCACCATGTTCCTTGCGGTGCTCCACAATGGCTCTGGCTAATAGTACTGGGAAACCCGGAATCTGCAGAAAATCCCCAAAGCTGGCCCGGTTGACGTCCAGCGGGTGGGCCAGAAGCTGTTCCAGAAAGGCTATTTTCTTGCTGAGATCGGTCGTTTCCTGATCTTCCAGGAAGCGCTCCAGGTACTCTCTGTCGAACTGACAGAAGGCGGGCGGAAGGTTGCTGTGGAAAGCGGCTCCACCCACAAGCAGAAGGGTAAGCAGCCACTTAAGCCAGATGTTCCGGATCGATCGTGTCCGGCCGATGGGTGTTTCATCGCGTTCGTTTCTGTGAAAGCAGAGGCTCGGGTGAGAGGCAGCTTTCCGGGTTTTCCCCTGGGAACAGCCGATATTGGGCCGTGCTGTCCGTTTTACCGTGGAACCGCTGGCCCGGCAGGACTTGGCACTTGGACCGGCCAGATGGTGCAGTTCATCCGGTTTTCCGTGTGCCATTTTAAAAAAAGAGCGAGAATCCCCACACATGAGTATATCCGAGAACCGGGTGGAACACCATGCTATAATCAAAGTTGGCATTTTTTAAAAACAGCGTAATTCCAGCACAGAAGCGTTCGGGACTGCGGGTAAAGCCGGCCCGCAGACGCAGCCAGCGTCCGGCCTGGGAGGAAAGGGCCAGGCGGTATTCGGGGTCAAAATCCGGTTCTTTCACGGTTTCCACGAACAGCCAGGTTCTGGATACCACCTGAACAGCTGCCCCTGCTGTCAGCGAAAAAAACTGTCCATCCGTTTTCCTGGCAGGATCGGAAATTACCTGCTGCACGGCGCCGTGAAAAATTAGCCGGTTGCTGGAAAGGAAGTGCCAGCCCAGGGTTAGTGCCAACCTTTGCCGCTGTCCATAGCGCAGAATGCTGATCCGCTCCCCGGCCAGTTTAAGCCCCCAGAAAAAGCGTGGTCCCCAGCCCGTTGCGAACGCCAGTTCGGCGGTGTCGTTTTGAAAGAGTTTGCGACCAAACCGGCTGAGTATTAATCCAAGCCGTTTCCCGTGAAGTTTCCAGGCAGCGGCGAAGGAGAACGTTTCCAGCTCTCGCAATCCATACGGGCGGCAGTGGAAAAAAGAAAGCGAGGTAGATGGAACAGAAACAAGAACAGAAGGGTTGGTACGTATGTCGAAAAGCTCAGCATCTGCTGGTGCCGATATGAATGCCCTCCCGGCACCCCGCACGCCCGTCCAGGGTCCCTGCCAGCCTGCTGCTTCCGGGCACACCAGAAAAGCGACCACGAACGCCAGAAAAAGGGAAGCAGAAAGGGTTCGAAGAAAACCTTGACAAATTTCTGGAGTATGATAAATTAGTTGCAAGACAAAGCGAGGAGGCGCCATGGTCCGCAGGAATCTCTCTTTTGCTCTGACGGCAGTCATTATCTTCATGATGGCCCCCGTTGCTCTTCATGCCCAGAAAGTCCGTGCCGAAGTGACCGTCATTCTTGAACGCCTGCCCATGGACAAGCGTGAGCGCATGATGGATTTTCAGGATAAAATCACCGCTTATATCAATAACTACGACTGGTGCGAGCCCCGGTACGATTCTGAACTGCCGATCAAGATGCAGATCTACCTTCAGGATGCCAGCGTCAGTTTTGAAGAACGGTACCGGGCTACGCTTATCATCTCCAATAACAGCGATATGCAGTTCTACGACAAACGGTGGCTATTTAACTACGACCCCCAGCAGATCCTCGAACATGATGAAACCCGTTTCCACCCCCTTACATCTGTGATTGATTTTTATATCAACATTTTCCTCGGAGGCGAATTCGATAAATACGGCAAATTTGAAGGAACACCCTTCTACAACAAGGCCCGCAAGATCAGCCATCAGGCCCGGTTTTCACGTTTTATTTTTGGCTGGGACGAACGCCAGCAGCTGATCGACGAAATTCTGGCGGAAGAGAACAAGGCATACCGCGAAGCTCTGGATGCCTATTTTCTTGGGCTGGCCTATCAGGAAGAAGATTTTGGCCAGACGTTGAAGTACTGCAAAAAAGCCATCGACCTGCTGGCCGGGCTGATTCAAAAAAATCCAGATTACAAACTTCCCCATCAGTTTATTGACGGCCATTATATCGAAATCATTGATCTGTTCAAAGATTCCGACTACGCTCCCGAGGTTTTCAAAACCCTCATCGCCATCGATCCGGATCACAAAGAGGAGTACGAAAAATACCTTTAACCACCGGTCTCAGGCTTTGGTTGGCCTTTGCCCAGGGCCTGCTGGCACGATCGGCCGCCATCATGCCAGATCAAAAGTATCGCCTCGCTCCGGTGCAACTACATGGTCAAACCCCAGGGATTTGATTCCTTCCACCAGTGCATAGGTCTGATCTTCGTCTCCGTGAACACAAAAGATCCCTTTCATACGCTGGCGGTCAAAGTGGTCCACATACTCCAGCAAATCGTTGCGGTCTGCGTGGGCACTGAACGTGTTCAGCACGACCACCTCTGCCTTCCGGACGTATTCTTCTCCAAAGATCCGTACCTTTTCCCATTTTTCTACCAGTTTGCGGCCAAGCGTATTATGGGCCATGTATCCCACAATGAGGATGGTGTTCCGCGGGTCGCCGATGTTGTTTTTCAGGTGGTGAAGAATCCGGCCCGCCTCGCACATGCCAGAGGCGGAAATGATGATGCATGGTTCCCGTTTGTCGTTGAGCGCTTTGGAGCGTTCCACATCCCGGATGTACTCCAGCATCCCGAATCCAAAGGGATCTTCATGTTCCCGCAGGAACAGTTCGTACGTTTCCCGGTCGAACAGGTCCGAATGAACCCGGAAAATTTCCGTAACGTTTGTGGAAAGCGGGCTGTCAACATAGACCGGTAGGGCCGGGATGCGTCCCTCTTTGCGTAGCTGGTGCAGGCTGTACACCAGTTCTTGTGTTCGTCCCACCGAAAAAGCTGGGACGATGATTTTGCCGCCGCGTTGCGCTGTGCGGTTGATTACCTCGGCCAGTTTCTGGTTGGCCTGATCGATGGGATCGTGATAGCGGCCGCCGTAAGTGCTTTCGATGATCAGGTAGTCTGCCTCTTTCACATGAGCGGGATCGCGCAGGATGGGCAGTTTAGGCCGCCCGAGATCTCCGGTGAAAACAATCCGGTTGTGCAGACCCGCTTCTTCCGCTTCCAGAATAACCTGCGCAGAACCCAAGATGTGGCCGGCTTCGACAAATTTGGCCTTGACGCCGTTGGTTACGAAAAACCAGCGGTTGTAAGAATGGCCCACGAAATGCTGCAGGGCATCCACGACGTCTTCTTTGGTATATAACGGCTCAACCGGCATCAGCCCTTTTTTCCGGTGCCGTTTGTTTACATATTCTGCATCCTTTTCCTGAATATGAGCTGAGTCCAGCAGCATGATGCTGCACAGATCGCGGGTGGCAAATGTAGCAAAGATATTCCCTTCAAACCCCTGTTTAACCAGGGACGGAATGTTGCCGCTGTGATCAATATGAGCATGGGAGAGAATCATCGCCGCAATCTCGCGCGGATTGAATGGGAGATTTCGGTTCTTTTCTTCCGCCTCTTTGCGCCGCCCTTGAAACAGGCCGCAGTCCAGAAGAACCTTCCGTTCGCCGATGGTGATTACATGCATGGAACCGGTGACAGTCCGGACCGCCCCATGAAACTGAATGGTCACAGTACAATCCTTTCTGTTGGACTCTTTGTTTTCATTTTTGTGTTATCATGCAAGGATTTTCATCCACATCCACAGCTGGGCCATTACCAGAACAAATCCGGAAAGTGCCCCGGCGATAACCTGTGCCAGAGTGTGTGCCCGGAGTTGAAGCCGAGCCCAGCCCAGCGGTATTAGCAGCAAAAGCAGCGGCATAGCCGGCAACCCAAACTTGTAAACCAGCACCCCAACAGGTCCTGAGGCGCCCATCAGGTGGGCGCTCATTTTCCAGAAAAAGTTGATCAGAAAGATGAATAGCGTGTTTCCCAGATAGGCAAGTGTCATGGCGAGAAGAAAACCGGGTGCCCGGACAAGGTGGAGAAGTCCGGCGGTAAGGACCAGCGTAAGTATTGAAATCAGATAGGGTATAGTCCGTTCCTGACGAATCGGCACGTGCTGGTGGCTCAATTTCCCTTGATTTACCATCCGGTAGACAATCTGCATGGGAAGCAGAGCAGGTACAACGGTCAGAATAGCCCACCACAGGAACTTTTGCGGGCCGGGGCCGTGCAGGCTCAAAACAACAACTGTAGTTGCGGCTCCGTAAAATGCGGGCGGGATACAGATGTTGGAAATCCTTTGTGCCAGCAGCGCTGCTTTTTGATCCCCCTGTGGCTTTTGTTCCATCGGACTGTAAAACTCCTTTTCAGTTCGCACTGTCCAGAGCTTCTTCTATGTAGCGATCTTTTGAACAAGCCGCAAGCAATTTTTCGGTGTCATGGCGGCCTGTGAATTTTGGACAAGTTAAGGGATTCCGCAGGAAACCACATCCCCGTCCTTTTTGTGGATCTGGCGGCCTCTGCCAGGTTAGAAAGCAGACGCCGCACACTGACGCAACGATGCTCCGTCCTGAAAGTGCAATCTTCCCAACTTCCTTTCTCTCCGGTTCCAGATTGGGAACGATTTAATCCATCATCAGCGGGGGATGTTTTGTATGGAAGTCAGTAGCATCCTGATACGCTTTGGCCACAGCCAGAACATCGGACTCCTTATACAGCTTGCCGATGAACGTGATACTTACCGGCGTACCATCGTCACGGAAACCGCTGGGTACCACAACCGCAGGATGGCCGGTCAGATTGGTCAGCAGCAGGGTTCCGCCGCCGTAGGTGGGTGAAACCACCACATCCACATCTTCCATGGCTTTGGCCGTATTTTGCATCAAAAGGGTGCGGATACGGTTCGCCTGGATGTATTCCACCGCCGGAATGAAACGAGAATATCGAAAGATGTTGGGCCATGCATGGCGGTCCTGGCGCACCATGCTGTCGATCTGGCGATTGCGGGTGATTTCGTCGAAGGCGGCCGCCGCTTCGGCGTCCAGAATGACCAGCAGCGGCCGCAGCGGCAGATCCGGCCACTCCACCGGTTTCAGGTGAAATCCGAGTTTCCGCAGCACCTGGAGGACAGCGTTATCAAAGTTTTTGGTGGGATGGTCTTCTTCAAAGGCGCTTTGAACGTACCCAACTCGGATTTGCGAAAGATCCCGCTTTGCATCCCAGTAAAAGGGGTACGTTACGGCTGTTGGGTCCCTGCCATCAGCTCCATGAATGGCCTGAAAAACAAGGGCGCAATCTTCCACGGTGCGGCAGATGGGTCCAATTTTGTCCATGGTCCAGCTAAGGGCCATACACCCGTGACGGCTCACCCTGCCAAAGGTTGGGCGAAGCCCGGTGGTACCGCACCGGTTAGAGGGAGAAACAATGGATCCGTATGTTTCGGTTCCGATGGAGAAACCAACGAGACCTGCCGCAGTGGCGGCAGC
>Ga0209426_1000522_pt1 | contig 37376 bp, 33 predicted proteins | sample Deesub1362B_J571_FD_187697 | JGI IMG/M metagenome (GOLD analysis project Ga0209426, IMG submission 187697) | Deep oceanic, basalt-hosted subsurface ecosystem from Juan de Fuca Ridge flank, Pacific Ocean, CORK Borehole 1362B_J2.571 (SPAdes)... ...
CCTCATACCGTTTATTTTGAAATTTCTGCTGGAGGTATAACAGATACAATTCCTTTTATAATAACAACAAATCCGGGATTTCACGATGATATGGAATCAGGATTAAATGGATGGACACATCAAGGAACATTTGATAACTGGCATCAGACATCGCACAGGTCACATACTCCAATGACTTCATGGTATTCAGGAATAGAAAATAGCTGGAATTATTCAAATGAAAATGATGCAAAACTTATATCACCTTATTTTGTTGCTGTTCCTGGTGAAAGTCTTTCATATTATACTTACTATTCACTGGAACTTAACTGGGATTATGGCTATTTTGAAATAAATAACGGTTCTGATTTCTGGTTTACGCAAGAAATTTTCACAGGTACTCAGAATTCCTGGGGGAGAAAGGTATATGCTATGGATAATTTTTATGGAAAAACAGTAAGAATGAGGTTCAGATTTATAAGTGACTATTCTGTAACCCAGGAAGGCTGGTATATTGACGATGTTCATAATCCGGCACAGATTGTTAAAGTCTCTGAGAACTATAAGTCTGATAATGCAACTAATTTTGTGTTATCTTCAAATATACTCAAAGATGGAGTTGTGATGTATCTTGGGGATCTAAAGGGCAGAAAGGGTCATATAAAAATATTTAATTCTGATGGACGACTGGTAAACTTCTTCAAACTTTCTACAAATGGTAAAATTGTATGGAAAGGAGTTGACAGATATAACAGAAAACTTCCTGCCGGTGTTTATTTTATAATGTTTGAAAAAGATAATTACAGAAAAACTAGAAATGTTTTAATAATTCGCTGAAAGTTGAAAACTTTGTTCTCTAAATAAACGGATTGACCTGTAGAAAAAATGTGTTTTACTCCTTTTGTCAGATAGTTTAACAATTTTAAATTTCATTGAAAAATTTGTGAGCCAGATAATATAATTCTTCTCAAGATGGGTAATTTTTTTGTTTTATTTCTGGTATCACAGGTAGTGAGTTTTAATTTAAAGGATATAAAAGGAAATGAAGTGAACCTTGATTCACTTCTTAAAAAAGGTCCTGTAATCCTTGATTTCTGGGCAACATGGTGTAAATACTGTGATGAGGTTCTTGATATTCTTCAAGAGATAAATGAGGAGTATAAGGGTAAAATTTCAATTGTTGCTTTAAGCTGGGATAGTGGACTTTCTCAGAGTAAAATTCTTCCACTTGCAGAGTCAAGAGGATGGAAATTTCCCATTGTTATGGATTCTGATAGAAAAATTGGTAAAAAGTTCGGAGTGGTTGTGTTACCTACAACAATTATTTTGTCTCCAGAGGGTAAGATAGTTTACAGAAAACTGGGATACAATCCGAAAGAAAAGGAGGAACTTAAAAAGATAATTGATAAATTTTTAAAAGAATAATTTCTGGAGTTCAATCCTCAAAAAAAGGAGGAGTAAAATTATGTTTAAACGAGTTGTTATATTAACCGTTTTCTTAATAACAAACTCCTTTGCTGTTCTCCATCTTGATGAGTCTTTTGAAAATAGCTTTCCTCCTTCTGGATGGTTAATTATAGATGGAGGAACCCAGAATGGAGACTCATGGGAGCAGACTGCAAGCAAGAAAAGAACAGGAAATTATTCTGCAACTGTTCAGTATGGTCCACAAGGTGTAATTCAGAATGAATGGCTTATTACCCCTGCTATTGATTTAACAAATGCGATTAATCCAAAACTTATATTCTATGAAGATGAGGAATACTGGCAAAGTTACGGATATCATCATTATATTAAAATTTCAACATCATCTCAATCAGATACAACAACTTTTGTTACAATACTTGATATGACACCTCAGAATCACAATATCCCGGGTTTTGGAGGCGATTCAATAGAGGTGGATTTAAGTTCCTATTCAGGCAGCACAATTTATATAGCTTTTGTCTATGTTGGGGAGTGGGCTGATAACTGGTATATTGATGATGTTAAAGTTAAATCACAATCAAACCATGATATAGGAATGGTCAGCATTTTAAGACCAAATCCACATGAGGATTCAGGAATACAATTTACACCTTCTGTTGTTATAAAAAATGTTGGATTGAATACTGAGAGTTTTCCTGTAACACTTGAAGTGGAATCATCAGGAGTTGTTATTCATCAGGAGGTTGTGAATATTAATAATCTCGCCCCATCATCTACTGATACTGTGATTTTTTCTCCTTATTCTGTTAATGGTATTGATGCTCTGTATCTTTTTACTTTCTATTCTTCTCTCGGAACAGATGAGGAACCATCAAATGATACAATTTCTTTGCTTGTGAATACCTATACCACAAAAAGAACTCCTCTTTTGGAGATGATTACAAATACAGGTTGTCCTCCTTGTGGTCCGGCAGATGATACTCTTGATCACATAATGGAAACCTATGGAGATTCAATTGTATGTATAAGATACCACGCCTGGTGGCCTGATAATACTGACCCCTTTTATCAGGCAAACATACCGGAGAATACAGCAAGGATAAATTATTATGGAGCAGATTATACGCCTCATCTCTGGATTAACGGCACAACAGATGCACAATATCTTACATCTGACTGGAGAAACAAGATACTTTCAGAGTTCTCAAAATATTCTCCTATTGAGCTTTCTCTGTGGGGTGAATATAATCCAACAACAGCTCAGGGACAAATAATTTCAACAGTTACAGCTAAGGGAGACCCTGTGTGGAGTAACTTAAAGCTCAGATACGCGATTGTTGAGGATAGCATATACTATCAGGGGTCCAATGGAACACTATGGCATAATCAGACCTTCAGAGATATGTTTCCTGATGTAAACGGCATTTCACTGACACTTGCAAGAGGGGATACTGTTGTTGATACTCAGAATTTTATCATTGATTCTTCGTGGGATTGGCAAAAATGTTTTGTTACAGTTTTTATTCAGGATGATACTAACCATCAGGTATATCAGGCAGGGAAACTTTCACTTGTCCAAATTGTAAATGTAAAGGAAAGTTCAAAAGGATATGATAGTTCAACCATTCAGTTTATAAGACCTCTTTCTATTGTCAGAAATGAGATTTTGTTTGCCTTTAATTCTCCAAAGACATTCAATGCTGAAATTGAAATATATAATTCAACAGGCAGAAGGGTTTTCCAACTTCAGAAAAAACTTCAGGCAGGATATAATGAATTTTCAATAAATACAAAGACTCTTAGAGCTCCCGGAGTCTATTTCTACAGGGTCAAAACAGAGAGAATTTTTAAAGGTAAATTTATATACTTGGTAAAATAAAATGAAAAAACTAAAAATCTTTGTAATTTTAGCTGTTTTGGGTTTTGGATGCAAAAAGAAGGATACCACCACAGAACCAGTGACTCCCCAGCCTCAGAGGATTGTTCTTTTTGAAGTATTCACAAATACAGGATGTATACCCTGCAAAGAAGCAGCAGAACATATTGATAGCATGATGAATAAATATCCTAATTATCTTCGAGTTATAAATTACCATGTTAAAACTCCTGATCCCAATGACCCCTTTTATAATTCTGAAGTTGATAAGAGATTGAATTTCTACGGTCTTTCAGGAAATGTTGCAACCCCCTATCTTATTTTTGATGGAACGGTTGTGAATCAAGGTATAAGTAATATGGATAACTGGGAAACTCAATTTATGAATCTTGCAAAAGAGAGTGAAAAGGGTGATATAAACGGATACTGTGAAATTAAAAATGATACAATTCGTTTATCGTTAAAGGTCACCGGTGTTCAGGGTAAATTATTTGCTATGATTATAGAGTCATTAATTGATTTCAATGCACCGAATGGAGAGTCTGTATTTGATTATGTTTTCAGAAAATATGTAATGGATACGATATGTTCAGCCGGTGATTCTTTTTATATTGAAGGACTCGCTGATACATCATGGAGTTATAATAATCTTTCAATTGTAACCTTTGTTCAGGATGGTTCCACAAAAGAGATTTATGTGACGAGAGAACTAAGTATAAATGTTATTCAGGATACAACTCAGCCGTTACCTTTTTCCCTTGAGACGGATTCTCTTGTTTATGAAAGAAGGGGTGACCAATTTCCTGTTATATGTGAATTTATAGTGAATTCCCAGATTCAGGGAAGTTTCTATGTAAGGAAAATTAACAATTTACCTCAAAACTGGTTTTCAAATTTCTGTTATAATGGAAGCTGTTTCCCTCCTGATTCAAATATATTTAAGATTGAATTCAGGTCCCCAGGAGTTGATACATTTACACTTGACATATTTGATGACACTTCCACAACGCCTGATTCAGGAACTGTTAAAGTTCAGTTGTTTCCTGTGACAGATACAACACTAAAAATTGAAAAAGAAATAAAGGTTATAAGGATACCGTAATTTTGCATATCCTTAACTTTTTAATTTTTGCTTTTTCACTTTCGGGAATATACACCCTTGACTTCTGGAAATTTAAAGGATACAATGCAAACTGGGTTCTTAATAATGCAATTATAAATTTTTACGAACAGGATTTTAATGCAGAGATAGAGTTCAGATTTCTTGAAAATCCTGAAGCATATTTTATGGATGTATACGGAGAGGATTTCCGGGGAGTTTACAGAAAAAGTTTAAGTATAGAAAGAGAAAATTTCAGATTGTGGCTTCTTGATTACTATTTCACCCCTGGAAAAGGACTTGTATTCTCGATGACAAGAGATGAAATTGTCAAACTTGATAGATTTTTTGAGGGGGTATATTTTGAATATTATGGTCACCGAAATTCGGTTAAACTCTTTTATGGTAAACCTGTTCAATATATAAATTATGTTAGGGAAAAATTTTATCTGGGTGATTCCCTTACTGAATTTCTCGGAGGTATTTTACAGTTAGGAGTCTCTAAAAATTTAAACATTGAAGCCGGTTATATTCTAAATGAGAATTATCTATCTCAAACAAAAAAGAAGGATTTCTATTATTCTTCAATAAATTTAAATTATACTTTCCTTTCTTTTTATAATGAATTTATATTCAGAAAAGGATATGACGAAAATGTGTTGAAAGATACTTCTGGATATGGAGAGTATTCTCAGCTTTTAATTACAAAAAATAATTTTACCCTTTCTCTTGAATTTTCTGCCTATGATATGCTCGGGACATCTTATTCTCTGCCTCCATCAATGAATCATTATGGACTTTCTCTTACAAAGGGAAGAAATGAGATGAGTTATAGAATAAGTTTCCTGTTTCCTCTTTTTAAATATTTTAACTTTGACCTTGAATTCTCAAATTCTTTTTATAAAGATGAAAAAGAAATCAAGGAGATTTTCGGAGAAGTAAGATTTAATCGAGAACCTTTTGAAATTACAGCCTCTTATACAAATATTCATTTCCTTAATGCAGGAATTGATGTAATTGAAAGATATGAAAAGAAATTAAATTTTGAATTGCTTTTTGAAAAATTCAGTTTAACACCTGGTATTGTTCTTGAGTATCGTTTTAGAAAGGACTATATCACATTTTTGCCCGAGGAATATACCGAACCGAAAATAGTTTTCCAGTTACTCCATTCAAAAGGTTCGGTATCCTATACATATCAGAGTGATAAGGAGAAAACAGTTTATAATAGTTTTGAGCTTTTATATCAATTCAATTATTTCCTATCGGTATATTTTTATGCCGGGAAACAAAGGGCTGATATTGTATGTTCCGGCGGTATGTGTAGATACGAACCTGCATTTGAGGGATATAAATTTCGTCTGGATTTTAATTTTTAATTAGGAAAATATAAAATAATAGAAATCTTTATGTTTTAATATCCCCTCCTTCCCTTTTTTATTTTTTATATTATTTATTATCTTTGAGACTTCTTCTTTTAATATTTTTCTGTTCATTTTGATATTTTCTCTATCCTTTTTTAATTCAAAAAATTTGATTTTTGTCTTAAGGAGCTCTATCGGTGCTATTTTTTCTTTCATAAACCTGTTTACAAGTTCTTCTGCTTCTTTTATATATTCAAAAGCCATATCAAGTAATTCATGGTTATTTGACTTTTTAAAAGAGTTTATATAGTATTTGGCAAATATAAGATGTGAGCAAAAAATTGCAGGAGTATGATTGTTTTTCTTCCCGTATTCTGAGACCTCTTTTAAGAGTTTCAGTCCTTCTTTTTCTTTGTCTGTATTGAGATAGAAATTGGAAAGGCACATTTTTGCTCTTTTCTCAATTACCTCACTTTTTACTCCTTTCAGAATTTCTATACTTTTAATATAAAATTTTTCTGCCTCTTTAAGTTTGTTTTGCCTTCTTTTTATTTCCGCAAGCCCGAGATAACCATATCCATCACCAAGTCGATTTTTAATTCTTTTGTTTACTGAAAGATATTCGAGAAAATATTTCTCTGCTTCTTCAAGGTCGTATAACAACATATACATCTCTCCGAGATTGTTGCAGGTTATAGCATATCCCAGGTAATTACCTATGTTTTTATCTGTTTCAAGAGATTTTTTTAACATGGAAATTCCATCCTCAATTAACCCTTCTTTATACAATATCCCTCCCAGGTTGTTATAAATAGCAGCTTTTCCTGAAATATCATTTGTTTTATCATAAATCTGAAGGGCTTTTTTATAATATGAAATTGCCTTTTTTATTTCACCTTTTTCAGAAAAATAGGATGCCAGAAGATTAAAAATACCTGCTTTTCTGATTTCTCTATCTTCTGGTTCTTTTATTTTATTTAACAGTTCATTACATATATCCAGATATTCCTTACATTTTTCAAGGTTCCCAATTAGATAATTTATCCAAGCCTTTTCTCTTAAAATTGAACATTTAAGCTTTTCATTTCCAGATACATATTTGAGAGAGCTGTCAAGATAAAAAAGGGCTTCTGTGTAAAGGCTTACTCTCTGATATGCATTTCCCATTTCATATAGGATTTTAGGTTTATCTTTTTCTGAACTTATTTCGAGTGCTTTTCTTAAGTATTCTGTTGACTTTGAAAAATTACCTGTAAGGTTATATAATCTTCCGAGTTCAAAATATATATTTCCTTTTGTATCTTCAAACTCCTTCAACTTATCAATAAACTCAAGTAGTTTTTCATATCTTTTTATTGCTTCAAAATTCAGATAATTTTCTCTACATTTCTCTGCAAATTTTTTATTATATAGAAAAGCTTTTTTTAAGTCTTTGCCCTTCTCATAATGGTCTGCAATTAGACTTTCAGGAATCTCATAATTTTTTGAATAGAGCTCTTCAAGCCATTTTGCAAATTTAAGATGATAATGTTTCTTTTCACTTTTAAGTAATGTCTTGTACACGGTTTCATACACAAGCACATGTTTAAAAGAATATTCCTCAAATCCCAGGAATTTTCTATCAAGTTTGGTTATAAATCCCGAGTAAATAAGATTGTCTTTTATTTTTCCGAGCCCGTTTCCTGTTATCACATCAATACCTTCAACAATAAAATTATTTCCTATTATTGAAGCAATTTTCAGAAATCTTTTTTCCTCTTCTGATAGAGAATCAATCCTGCTTAAAAGGACTTCCTCAATGGTTAAAGGAGCTCTTTCAATCTCATCAATTATTAATCTGCTTTTCCATTCATTACCTTCTCTATAAATTATACCTCTATCAATTAAATATTTTATTAATTCTTCAATAAAAAAAGGATTCCCTCCTGATTTTTCAAAAAGAATTTTTTCTTTTATCTGGCTGGGAATTCTTGCTATAGTTAGAATTCTATCAATGAATTCTTTGCTTTTACTGTAATCAAAAGGTTTAAGTTCAAAAATTAATTTGTTTTCAAATCCTTTCAAAAAATTTAAGAATTCAATTAATTTTTTTTCTTTGATAGGGGGTCTTGTAAGTAATACAAAAAATATTCCTTTATCACTTTCCATAGAGGAAAATATAAACTTGAGAAAATCAAAAGTCTCCTCATCAGCCCAGTGCAGGTCTTCAAAAACAAGAACAATATTTTCTTTCTCACTTATTTTTCTTAAAATACTTTCAACCACAAAAAACTTCTGTTTTTTAAATTCCCTTGGTGAGAGATTTTTTATTGAATCATGGATTTCATTTTTAAGTAGTGAGTCTATAAAAGGAGAAATCGGAATAAAGCCTGCCTTACCATCAGGGAAGAGTTTTTCTATAAAATTCCGTCCTTTCTTCACTATGAGCTGGTTTATGAAAGAAATTACGGGGTAAAAGGGTGTTATTTCATAGGGAAGAGAACGCCCCTCAAGAAACGAGGCTTCTTCTTCCTTTATATTTTTAAATTCCTCATAAAGTCTTGTTTTCCCTATTCCAGGGTCACCCTTTATTATGACTATAAAATCTTTTTTTTCTTTAAGGAATTCATCAAATCTCTTCAGAATTTTGTTTAACTCTTTTTCCCTCCCTATCATAGGTATTCTCATTTCTTCAAGTCCCCTTATTTTTCCTCTTCTTTCCTTCTTGCCTTTTAATTTATAAATTTCTAAAGGAAATTCTTTACCCTTTACCTTTACCTTCCCTGCATATTCAAAATCAAAAATATGCTTTGCTCTTAAATAGACTTCTTTACTCACTACAATCTCGTCTTCCCCGGCTATACCCTGTAATCTTGATGCGGTATTTACAGCATCTCCCAGGATATCCATTTTACCATCTTTAAATATTTCATATAGTACCTCACCTGTGTGAACTCCTGTGTGAAGTTTTATAGTAAAAGGTAACTCTTTTGAAATTTCTTTCATTGTTCCATAAGAATAATAGACCGCATTAAGTGCATTTTCCGCACTATTTTCAAGAGCCACAGGTATACCGAAAACACTCAGAACACAATCTCCTATGACTTTAATTAATTTTCCTCTGTATCTTATTGTATTTTCTTCAATAACCCCAAAAATTTTTTCCAGAATATTTTTTATTTCTTCAGGGTCTAATTTTTCGCATAGTTTTGTAAATCCTGAAAGGTCGGTAAATACTACCGTGGCTACCTTTCTTTCTTCCATAAAAATATAACAAATAAAGTAATAAATTATAAACTATTTTAAGTTAGAAATTATATTAAAACTTTAAAGTTTTTAAGTTATGTTAAATTTATTTTATATCTTAAAATCCCCTTAATATCAGAACGAGCAGAACAATTGAACCAAGTGCTATATAGAAAAGATAATCCTGTATCACACCTGTTTGTATTACTCTGAGTGATCTTCCAATTCTTCCTGTTGTGTAGATTACCCAGTTCACAATTCCATCAATGACATGTCTATCAAACCAGGCTGTGAGCGCAGAGAGTCCGAGAAGTATTCTTTTGAAAATCCATTCAAATATATCGTCTATGTAGTATCTTCTCTGAAGCAGTGTATAAACAAAGGAAAATCTTTTACTCATGTTTTCTGCAAACTGAGGGATTTTTGCATAAATGTAATAAGATGACAGAAGACCAATGAGGGCAAAGGAGAGTGAAAGGACCGTAAGGTTTACTCCTCCATGGGAAGCTTCACCTTCGTGCCCTGCCAGATACTCCAGTAAATGAGAAATTTTACCTGCATAAAAACCTGCAAATATGCTAAAAATTGCAAGGAGAACAAGAGAAAACTTCATTGATATGTCAGGGTCATGGGCATGTTCTGCTTTCTCTCCTCTTGGTTTCCCGAAAAAGGCAACAGTATATGCTCTTCCCATGTAAAAGGCTGTGAGAAAAACTGTGATTAAAAGTAAATAGAAGGGAATCTTGTTAGTATAAGAATAAGTGGCAACGAGTATTTCTTCTTTTGAGAAAAATCCTGCAAAGGGTGGAATTCCTGCGAGTGCAAGAGTTGCTATTCCAAAGGTAATTGCTGTTATAGGTGCCTTTTTAAATAGACCTCCCATATCCCATATTGAATTTGAATGGACTGCATGAATTGCTGCTCCTGCTCCAAGAAATAGGAGTGCTTTGAAATACGCATGGGTAAAAAGATGGAAAAATCCTGCGACAAGTGAGCCTGCTCCGAGTGCTGCCATCATATAACCGAGCTGAGATATTGTTGAGTAGGCAAGAACCCTCTTGATGTCTTCCTGGACAAGTGCCATTGTTGCTGCAAAAAAAGCGGTAAAGGCTCCGAGAATTAATATTATCCACATTACATCAGGGAATTCACTGAAAACAGGGAATAATCTTGAGACCATGTAAACACCGGCAGCAACCATTGTTGCAGCATGGATAAGTGCTGAAACAGGTGTGGGACCTTCCATTGCATCAGGAAGCCAGATATGAAGGGGGAATTGTGCAGATTTACCTACAGCACCGCAGAAGAGAAGAAGTAAAATCACAGAACCGAGTGTTCCTGCACCTTTTAATAATTCGGGGTTGTTTATAAGATTGTAAATATCAAGGTTTCCAAATTTGAAATAAAGAACTAAAATTCCTGTAATAAATCCTACATCTCCGAGTTTTGTAATCCAGAATGCCTTTAATGCTGCTCTTGCTGCTTCGGGTTTATAGTAATAAAATCCAATCAGAAGGTATGAACATACACCCACAAGTTCCCAGAAAACAAACATCTGTAAAATGTTCTTTGAAAATGTAAGACCGATCATTGAGAAAACGAATAGAGAGTGATAGGCATAGTATCTTCCAAGGGAAGGTGGAGTTTCGTCACTCATATAACCAAGGGAGTAAACCTGAACTGCAAAGGCAACAAGGGTAACAACAAAGAGCATAATTGCAGAAAGATTGTCAAGAAATAGTCCAAAAAAGATAGAGCTCTGACTCGGAATTCCATTTTCTGTGCCATAAGGAAGCCATACAAGATTTTTAAGAACAGGATTTTCGAGTTCTTTAATATTTAAAAGAATTAGAATACTCAAAATAAGTGATATTCCTATTGCTGTTATTGAAAGTGCTGCTGATAATTTTCCGTATTTTTTTATAAAAATTCCTATGATTAGAAAAGATACAAAAGGTGCCCACCAGGCAATCAAAGCAAGAAGTCCTAAATCCATTTTTCCTCCCTCCTTTTAACCTTTCAAAATATTAACTTCATCTGCATTTGATGTTTTCTTTAGTCTAAAAAGTAAGATAACTATTGCAAATCCGAGAACCACCTCTGCTGCTGTGAGTGCAATTCCAAATATTATTGTCATTACACCAGCTGGGTTTCCCCATTTTAAAGAAAATATTCCAAAATTCAGATTTGCACTGTTGAATATAAGCTCAAGAGCTATAAGTATTCCCAGCGCATTTCTTCTTGATAAAACCCCGTAAAGTCCTAAGGAAAAAAGAAAGATTGAGAGATAAAAAAGTGGTTTTAGTTCCATTCCATTTACCTCCTTTAATCCCTTCTTGCTATCAAAATTGCTCCTATAAATGCTATTAAAAGCAAAATTGAAAGAATTTCAAAGGATAAGACATATTTGCTCTGGAATATTATTGAGGGAAGAAATTCATAATCCTTTTCAAGTGCTTTTGGTGTGAGATAAACGGATTTTGCCACAAGCATGAGAAGGAGGAAAATAAGAAGTGCAAAAAGACCGCTTACAAAGGGGTTTCTTATTGTGTTGATAAGTGGTTTCATTACAGATTCCCTTGCAAGCATTATTGTGAATATCATAAGAAGAACAATACCTCCCACATAAACAAGAATCTGAACCCATCCCACAAAATCAAATCCAAGGAAAAGATAAAGAAGACCTGTGCCGAAGAGACTTATTCCCAGATATAGGGCACTTCTGAAAAGGTCTTTTGTCAGAACTGTCATCAAACCAGAAAATCCTGTGATTATAAAAATAGCCCAGAAAAGTATTTTCATCTTTACCCCTCCTTTTTAGCAGCGGGTGCAGCTGCTTTTCTTGGTGGTGTCTGCATCTTTCTTAAGGCACTTGCTGTACTTGCTGAAATCTCATATTTCTTACCATACTCAACCATCTTTTCAAGTGTTAAAAACATCTCTTCATGAGATTCTGCTGCCCAGCCCGGTACCTTAAGCATCACTATTGCGTCAGCAGGGCATACCTGGACACAGAGTTCACAGGCAAGACATGCATCAAGCATGAGTGTAAATTTTTCAGGATAGGGTTTCCCTGTGGGTCCTTTTTCCTTTGCAGGAACAACTGTTATGATCTGCGAAGGACATATCTGTTCACATAATCTACAGGCTATACATTTTAAATTCCCGTCTTTATCAACAGTCAATGCAAATAAAGGACCTCTGTATCTTGCTGGTATTTCCTTCTGTTTATCAGGATACATTATTGTAAATGTTTTTCTGAAAAAATTTTTCAATGTAACCTTAAAAACTTTCAAAACTTTGAACATTTTCTTTCCCTCCTTTTAAAAGAAAATTTTCCACAAACCGGCAAGAAAGAGATTTATAAGAGAAATAGGGAATAAATATTTCCAGGAAAAGGTAAGCAATCTGTCGATTCTGATTCTGACAAGAGACCATCTGATTAAAAGGAAGAGACACAGCATGAAGAAGGTCTTTAAGAGAAGCCACAGGACCTGCCATATCCATTCGGGTCCGAAATTAGGGTAAAATCCTCTGTATCCACCCAGGAAAAGAAGCGCAGCAAGGACTGAAAGAGCAAGAATATGGGCATATTCGGCTGCATAGAAGAGTGCAAACTTCATACCCGAATATTCAACATTATATGCTGCAACAAGTTCACTTTCTGCCTCGGGAACATCAAATGGAACCTTATTTTCCTCTGCAAGACCGGCAATTACAAAGATTATAAATGCAATCCATCCGAAAACAGGATAGAGGGCAAAAGGGATTTTCTGAGCAGCGACTATGTCATTTGTTTTTAGTGAGCCTGCAAGCACAACAGGAACCAGAGCAGAAAGGATAAGAGGAATTTCATAAGAAACAACCTGGGCACCTGCCCTGAAGGCTGAGATTAAAGCATATTTTGAATTGCTTGACCAACCTGCAAGGAAAACACCAAAGATAATAAGTGAGGAAACCGCAAAGAAATATATTATTCCTACAGAAAGATTGGATATGTAGAGATTGTTTGCAACAGGTAAAACGCAAAAGGTGAGTAAAGCTCCTATGAATACAAGAAAAGGTGCAATATTGAATATCGGTTTGTCCGCTTTTTCAGGCACTATATCCTCTTTCAGCATAAGTTTTACCACATCTGCAAGTGGTTGTAACCAGCCGTGTGGTTTTCCAACATAATAAGGCCCTATTCTATTCTGTATTCTTGCAGCAAATTTTCTTTCAAACCATGTTAAATAGGCAACTATTGTCATTGCAACTATTAAATAAATTACTGTGAATAGAATTATGTTAATCATTTTCTTCCCTCCTTTTATCTATCAACATCACCAAATACAGGGTCGAGGGAACCCAGAATTGCTACCACATCTGCAACCAGATGGTTTTTCAAAAGATAGGGTAAAACAGAGAGATTTGAAAATGAAGGAGCCCTTATTTTCAATCTATAAGCTGTGGGTTTTCCATCAGAGTAAATATAATAACCGAGCTCTCCTCTCGGTGATTCAATTGCTGCATAGGTTTCACCCTGGGGGGCTCTGACAGCCACCTTTACCTTAACAGGCATTTGAGAGGATATAGGACCTTCAGGCAATCCTTCAAGCGCCTGTCTTATTATTTTTATTGATTGTCTCATTTCCTCCATTCTTACTTTGAATCTGTCAAATACATCTCCATTTTTACCCACAGGAATTTCAAAATCAAATTTATCATAGGAAGAATATGGATGTGCTTTCCTTAAATCATATTTAACTCCTGAGCCCCTTAAAACAGGGCCTGAACATCCATATTCCATTGCAACTTCCTTTGGAAGCACTCCCACCCCTTTTGTTCTATCAATAAAAACAGGGTTATTTTCAAGCATTTCCTCATATTCTGTAATTCTTTCCTCAAGTAAATCCAGAATTTCCTTCACATCTTTATCCATTCCAGGATAAACATCATATCTGACTCCTCCATATTGCATTAAATGAGGATGCAATCTTGCTCCTGTCATTTTTTCAAATATGTCGAGAATTTTCTCTCTTTCTCTGAAACAGAATAAAAATACCGAGGTCCCACCTCCGAGTGCACCACCCAGATCAAGACAGAAGGTTCCGAGCCATACAAGATGAGAGGCAAGCCTTGAAAGTTCTGAAAACAGAACCCTTATATACTGGGCTCTTTCAGGAACAGGAATATTTGCAAGTTTTTCAACAGCAAGAACAAGTCCGAATTCATTTGTTGTTGCTGAAAGATAATCATCTCTGTCAAGCATTGGTAGAAATTGAACGTATGTAACAGTTTCTCCGAGTTTTTCCACGCCTCTGTGAAGATAACCTATATCAGGTTTTGCTTCCACAATTTTTTCACCTGAAAGTTTTAGAATAATCCTCAACACCCCATGGGTTGAAGGGTGCTGAGGACCCATGTTAAGAACTATTTCTTCCTCCGGTTCAAAAGTTTTAATTTTTTCTTCCATTTAAATCTCCCTCCTTAAAACAGGTTTTTTTCTATAATCATATTTCTCAGGAGCTTTATTTATGGGATAATCCTTTCTTAAAGGATGACCCTCCCAGTCTTCAGGAAGAACTATTCTTCTCAAATCAGGATGATTTTCAAACTCAATTCCAAAAAGGTCATATATTTCCCTTTCCATCCAGTCTGCCCCTCTGAAGTATTTAACAGCTGAAGGAATCTTTTCATTCTCCTTAACCTTTGTTTTTAGAAATATTATTTCTGGTTCTTCAACATTTCTAAAAGCATAAATAACTTCAAAAGAATTTTCTTGAGGGAAATGCACGGCTGTTATAAAGGAGAGATAGGGGAAATCCTTTTTTACTCTTTCCATTACATGGAAGAATTCACTTTTCGGGAACACAAGAAATCCATCTTTTGTTTCTTCAAGTTTTAATTCTTCTTTAATTTTTTCTTTTTTCATTTTTTAGCCCCCTCCATTATTTTTTGCTGGAGTTTTCTTATTCCTTCTATTAATCCTTCAGGAGTTGGAGGACAACCGGGAACATACACATCAACAGGAATTACCCTGTCAACACCAGGAACAACAGAATAAACATTCCTGTAGAAATCTCCTGCAATTGCACAGGAACCCATTGCAATAACCCACTTGGGATTTGGCATCTGGGCATAAATTCTTTTTATTCTTTCTGCCATTTTTGCAGTGACTGTTCCGGATACAATCATTACATCGGATTGTCTAGGAGAGGCTCTTGTAATAACTCCGAATCTGTCAAGGTCATACCTTGAAGCATACGCAGCCATCATCTCAATGGCACAGCAGGCAAGTCCAAAGGTAACAGGCCATAAACTGGATTTCCTTGACCAAGCAAAGAGTTTTTTTGTTGTGGTAAGAATAAATCCCCCACCAGGAAATTTTTCCATATAATCAGCTAATTTATTGAAAACAGGAGAATAATAAATCTCCTCTGGTTTGATTTTTGTCAGTTCTTCCATTTTTTTCCTCCTATTCCCATTTTAATGCACCTTTTTTAATTGCCCATATCCAGCCAAGCAATAGCACAAAGACAAAGAGAAAGATTTCCACAAAGCCTAGGACATGAAGTTCCTTTGCTTTAATAGCCCAGGGAAAGATAAATAGTGCTTCAATCTCGAATATCAGGAAGGTTATAACAAGCAGATAATATCTTACAGGGTATCTTGACCATGCCTCACCAACAGGGGCTTCTCCTGATTCATAGGGGATATATTTGTCCGGTTCTTTGAGCTTCGGAGAGAGGAGTTTTGGAAGACCCACCATCAAAACTGCTAAAATAATTGAAATTAAAAAGACTGTTATTATTCCAATGTATGGATTCATTGTTTTAAAAAGTTTTTTAATTTCAGGGGGTGGAACCCAGAAGGAATTTAAGGTTAAATTCTATTAAAAAAAATTGTGAATTTTCAAGTAATTTCAAAAATTATAAAATCTTTTGCCCCTTTCCTACTATCTGATTAAATGCTTCCTGAAAATAGTTTGTTTTATCCCTTATTTCTTTTGGAATCTTTTCACAGTAATATTTCCAGGACTCCATGATTTCTCTTTTAAATTCTTCCTTCAAGTTTCCTTCTTTTAAAGCTCTTTCCCATCTATCTTTATAATAATTAATGATATCCTTTGCCAGAATTTTTGCAAGTCTTATTGCTCTTTCATGAATTCTTCTTTCCTCAGGTGGAACATCAGACGGAACTTCAAGGGGTTTTGGTATGATTTTTTCTTCCTTTTTAACTTCCTCTTTTACAGGTTGCTGCTCGGGTTTTGATGTATGTTCTATGGGTTTCTTTTTTAAAAATTTTTCAGGAATTTTAAAAATAAAAACGGTCTTACATTTTGGACATCTGATTTTTGACCCCGGTTTAATTTTTTCTGTGCTTATTTTGTATTTCGTCTCACAACCAGGACATTTGACTATAAATAATGCCATGAGAATTTGATTATAAAAAAAATATAATCAAAATTACAAAGATGTGACATAAATCACTTGACAAAACTCTTTTTTTAATTTAAAATTACCCATGCCTTGATAGCTTAAATGGGTTCTATTCCCTTAAATTAAAAAAAGAGATTATGAAAAGGATACTCGTGGGTGCTGTTTTAATAACAGCCCTGTTAATGGGCTGTAAGAAGAAAGAAGAAACAACACAACCTCAAAATCCCAAACCCCCTTCTTCACCGGCTATCCCTTCTCCAACAATTAAACTTTCTTTTCCTATAATTGATACCTCTCAGACACCTGATACAGCAGATCAGTTTGTTGCAATGGCGGCAGATTATTCAAATAGTACAATAGAGATTTTAAATAGTATTTCTGATTCAATGAGCTTTGATTTTTCAAATCCCCCTGAACCTAGAATAACAAGTTTTGATGTAACTAATAGAGTGGTAATCACCTGGGATTCTGCTGGTGTAACCTTTAAACTTGTTATTGTTACTGACCCTGGAATTGTCAGAGAAACTCTTTATGTTAATGGAACAGAACAGGGTACAGGTATTACATTTAATAACTTTATCTTGGTTGATGTGTCTGTTGATTATCAGATTGTTGGTAGTGATACATTCGGAACCGGAATGTTTAATTTTTATATTGTGAAAGATTCCACAGATATGAACTGGGAGAATAGTGATCCACAATTTAACGGATTCTGGACATTTTATGTCCAGAGTGATACTATTGATTATTTAATGGCGATTGATACACTTCATATTAAAGGTGAAACACATGACCAGGACTTCATCATTATGAATGTTTTTGGGGCTGACCATCCCAATGATTATGTACATGTTGGATACGCATTCTTTAACTGGGTTTTTTATCACATAAAGGACTATTACTCGGATACTCTTTATGATGAGCTTGATTTTGCCTATAATCCTGCAATGGGTGGTCCTGTTACTGTTTCAATGCCTCATAACCCATATCAGGTAATTCCTAAACTAAAAAAACTCAAGAACATGATTAAGAATGTGAAAGTTACCTCAATATATGATGGATGGTATTATGGACTGAGATTTGAAATTAATCCTCTTTACCAGACAAGTGCTGATACTGCAAGAGTCTACTGGGATGAACCGAATGATGGAGAAACCCTGCCTGATATTCCTGTCTATCCTGATGGTCCTTTCAGTGTTCCACCTTTTGATGTACTTGTAGAGTGGTGATATAGAAAAGGTATTCTGAAGAGATAATTAAATGTATTTGTAGGGAGGGGGTAACCCCTCCCTTTTTAAAATTTTGCTATTTTAAAGGTGTTATACTATAATAATTTATGCCTTTTAATCTGTGTCCTGAGTGCGGAACCAAAATTCAGGAGAGTTTTCTTTTCTGTCCTATATGTGGAAAGAAATTAAAGGAAGAAAAGAGAGAAGCCGAGAAAAGATGGATAACCGTTATTTTTACAGATATTAAAGGTTTTACTTCTCTTTCAGAAACCCTTGACCCAGAGGAAGTTCACAGGATAGTTGACAGTATATTTAAGGAACTTACAGAGATAATAGAAAAGAGAGGAGGATATGTGGATAAGTATATGGGAGATGCAATAATGGCACTTTTTGGTGCTCCTAAATCCTATGGAGATGATGCTGAAAGAGCCCTTTATTCAGCTCTTGAAATGCAGGAAGTTTTAAAAAAGAACGGGATTATGGCAAGAATTGGAATAAATTCAGGTTTTGTTCTCGCAGGAAAAATAGGTAAAGGAAGGGAGGGGGATTATACTGCAATAGGTGATACTGTGAATACTGCTCAGAGAATAGAGTCAGTCGCAGAAGCAGGAAAAATATGGGTTTCTGAAAATGTGTATAAAGAATTGAGGGAAAAGTTTGAGTTTAAACCTCTGGGGCTTTTTGAATTAAAGGGTAAAAGGGAGAGGGTGAAACTGTTTGAACTTATATCACCGAGAAGAATTGAAGAAGAGGATTTTCCTTTTTATGATAGAGATAAGGAGCTTTCTCTTCTTGAATTTCTTTACTCGGATATAGAAAAAGGTCCTTTTTTTGTCCTTATCACAGGAGAGGCAGGTGTTGGAAAAACACGTTTAATAAAGGAATTTTTAAAAAGAGAAAAAATAAATTCGTTTGTTTTAACTCCGAGTCCCTTTTCAAAGGAATTTCTTTCAGAATGGGAGCCTCTTTTTAAATTATCTGAAAAGGATTTTCCAGCGATAAGGGATTCTCTGAGTTATATTAAAGAGCTTGTTAAGGAAAAAGGATTTGAAGAGGCGAAGGCATCCCTTATATATCTTTTTAAAAGAATATTTGAAAAAGTCTCAGAACATTACAGAATAATCGTAATAGAGAAACTCGGATTCTGGGATGAATTTTCAAGAAAGATGATTTCCGAGTTTGTTAAAGAAATTGAAAAGTTGCCTGTCATTTTTATAATTACTGAAAGAAAAAAAGAACTGGATTTTCCTGAACTTGAGAATGTTATAAGAATTGAACTTGAGCCCCTTGAAAAGGATGATTTTTACAGGTTTCTTGACCTTATTTTTGATAAGAGGTTTAAACAGAAAGAAATGTTTTACTCAAGAACAAGGGGAAATTTTTCCTTTTTTAAAACTCTCTTGAATTCACTCGAAGAAGAGGAATTTGTGAAAAAAAGTGATGGAAAATGGATTGTTTTAAGAGAGTTTAAAGAAATAGATTTTCCTCAGAGTTTTCTTAATTTGCTCCAGTCATGGATTGATTCCCTTTCTGACCCTGCAAAGACACTTGTTACAATAATTTCATTTCTGGGAGACGAGATTCCTCTGGAAATACTCAAAAGACTATATGAGAGGAAAGAGAGGTTAATGTTTGAGATTGCCCTTGATGAGGTGCTTAAAAAGGGAATATTGAAGGAATCGGAAGACAGAAAGAATATATTTCGTCTATCAGTACCTGAGATAAGAGAGATTATCAGAGAGAAAATATTGAAGGAAGAAAAGGTCAAATATCATGAGCTCATTGCAGAGACCTTATCAGAAATAGATGAAAGAGATAGTTTTGCACATATTATTTATCGCCATTATTTATCTGCAGGAAATATAAATAAGGCAAAGTATTATCTTGAAAAAGCGATTGATAAGAACATAGAAAGTTATAATTTGGATGAGGTATCAAAGCTCATCGAAGAATATAAAAAGATATCCTCTGAAGATGAGTTCCATTTTTATAATGCCAAGGTACTCTCACTCTTGAAAAGGTCAGAAGAAGTTTTAAAGGAGATAGAAAAGATAAAGAACAAGAACTTAAAGATGAAAGCAATAACATATAAAACTACTGCCTATAATGAGCTTGGAATGCACGATGAAAATATAAAGGAAATTAATTTTGTTATAGATAAAATAAAAGACAAGGAGATAAGATACGAGCTCCTATCAAATCTTGCAGCATCTTACTATTACAAGGGTCAGATTGATAAATCGCTTGAAATAAACCTCAAACTTCTTTCAGAACTTAATTTTAAAAAAGACAAAATTTTATCAAGGATTTTAAACGGAATGGCTCTTATATTCACGAAGTTCAATAAAATAGATATTGCTTTTGAGTGTTATGATGTGGCTGTTATGAAGGCAAAGGAATTTAATGATAAAAATCAACTTGCTGTTCTCCTTGTTAATATGGGATATGACTATATAAATCTAAAAGGAGACCTTGAAAAGGCAGAAGAATGTTTTAAAGAGGCACTTAAAATCAGGGAAGCACTTAAAGATCCTGTGGGGCTCGCAGGTGTTTATCAGGGATTTGCCTTTCTTTTTTCGAAGAAAGGAAATATAGAGAAAGCTCTTGATTTTTATTTAAAGGTGCGGGATGTTTTTGTAGAAATTAAAAGGATAAGAGACTTATATGTTACAGAACAGAATATTGCCAATATTTTCTCGAACAAATGTATGTTTAAAGAAGCTGAAAAATATTATAAAACTTCGCTTGAGAGAATGGAAAAATTTGGTAATCCCTATGACCTTGTTCTGGGTAGAATAAACTATGCTACGATGCTTTTAAATTTGAACAAAATAAGGGAGGCAGAGAAGATTTTTGGAAATGCACTTAAGGAGGCAGAAAAGATAAATTTTAAACTTGCCCTTTCATATATATATGCAAATCTCTCAATAATAAAATTTCTTAAAAAGGAGAAGAGTTTTGAAGAGATGATGGAAAAAGCCTGTGATAACATTAAAGGAAGTCCAATACATGAAGAGTATATCAAGTTAAGAAAAGCAAAATTACTTTATTTTAAAGGAGAGAAAGAAAAAGCCTATTCTCTGATAAATGAACTTGAAAAGAAAATACCCGAAATGAAGGATTCAAGATTTAAAATTGAGGTTATGATTCTAAAATCTTTTTATCTGGATGCTAATGAGAAGGAGAATCTTTTGCTTTCCCTTTTAAAAGAAGCAAGAGAAACAGGAAATGACAGGTTGTTGATAAAAATTCTTTATATTCTTAAAGATTCACGAAAAAGCACCGAGAATCTATATAGAACTTTTGTCAACAGACTTTTTTCCTCAATGACAGAGGAAGAGAGAAGAGGTTTTGAAGAGGTTATCCTTATAACATGAAAGAAATATATCTTTCACTTGGTTCAAATAAGGGGGACAGATTGAAGAATATATTATTTTCAATATATGAATTAAGAAGATTTTTAAAAGTATCTTCTCTCTCATCAATTTATCTTACAGAACCCTGGGGAGGGGCTGAGGGCTGTAAATTTTTGAATATGGTGATAAGGGGTTTTACAAATTTAGCTCCGTATGAACTTTTGAGGGAAATTAACTTAATAGAAAAAAGATTTAAAAGAGAAAGAAAATTTAAATATCAGGCACGAACACTTGACATTGATATACTTTTTTATGAAAAATTAATAATGAAAAATGAAGCACTTATAATTCCGCATCCACTTCTGCATAAAAGGAATTTTGTTCTTGTGCCTTTTTCAGAAATTTCTCCTGATTTTGTTCATCCTGTTTTTAATAAGAAAATAAAGGATTTTATTGAAAATAAAAACGGAGTTAAAAAAATAATTGATAGAAAAGCAATAAGAGTGAAGGAGTAAATATGGAGATAATAAGGTCGGTTAAAGAAATGCAGAAAAGAGCCGATCAGTTGAGATTACAGGGTAAAAAAATCGGTTTTGTTCCCACAATGGGAGCCCTGCATGAGGGACACCTTCAATTAATAAGAGAGACAAGAAAGAGAAGTGATATTCTTGTTGTTTCAGTCTTTATAAATCCCATACAGTTCGGTCCAAAGGAAGATTTCAGGGAATATCCCAGAGATTTTGAGGGAGACAGAAAAAAATGTGAGAAGGAGGGAGTGGATATTATATTTTATCCTGATGCAAAGGAAATGTATCCTGAGAACTTCTGCACCTATGTTGAGGTTGAAAAACTTACAGAGCCCTTGTGCGGTAGATATAGACCGGGACATTTTAAAGGGGTCACAACTGTTGTGACAAAGCTTTTTAATATTGTTAAACCCCATATTGCAGCTTTTGGATGGAAAGATGCTCAACAGCTTCTTGTTATAAAAAGAATGGTAAGAGATTTAAATATGGATATAGAAATTTTGCCTGTGGAGACTGTGAGGGAAGAAGACGGGCTTGCAATGAGTTCAAGAAATATGTATTTAAATTCTGAGGAGAGAAAAGAAGCTCCTTTGATTTATAAATCTCTTTTACTTGCAAGACAGATTATTGAAAAAGGTGAAAGGAATGCTGAAAATGTGATAAACGAAATGAGAAAATTTATTGAAAAAAACTCAAAATTAATAAAAATTCAGTATATTGAAATTGTGGAGATGGAAAATCTTGAACCTGTTAAAGAAATAAAGGGAGATATCCTCATAGGAATTGCCGCCTATCTCGGAAAGGCAAGATTAATTGATAACATAAGGGTGAAAATTGATTGAATTAGAAAGAAAACCTTTCATAATTCTGATATCAGGTCCATCAGGCACAGGCAAAACAACCATTGTAAGGAGATTGCTTGAAAAATATAAAGATGAGCTTAAGTATTCTGTTTCCTATACAACAAGAGAAAAAAGGGAAGGAGAGGTTGAGGGTATTGATTATTACTATATTTCAGAAGAAGAGTTTAAAAAGAAAATTGAAAAGGGTGAGATGATAGAATGGACATTTGCCTATGGAAACTACTATGGAACTCCAAAAGAACCTATTATAAAATGGCTCAGAGAAGGTTTCTATGTTCTTTTTGATACAGATTCAAAGGGACTTTTTAATTTAAAAAAACATTTTGAAGAAATTGTTTCTGTTTTTCTGTTTCCACCTTCTTGGGAAGAACTTGAGAAAAGATTAAAAAACAGACATCCGGATAATGATGAACTTGTCAAAAAGAGATTAAAAGAAGCAAAAGAAGAAAGCAAGATGTGGAAATTTTTTGATTATGTTTTAATAAATGATGATGTTGAAAAAACATTTGAGAATGTTGAAAGAATTTATCTTTCAGAAAAACTGAAAACAAGAAGGGCAAATCTTATACTGGAGGAAAAAATATGATAGACAGGTATAAAATAAAAGAAATTGAAAAAATATGGAGTGAGGAAAATAAATTAAAAATATGGCTTGAAATTGAAATTCTTACAATAGAAGCATTTGAGAAGAAAGGAGTAATACCTGAAGGAATATCAAAGAAAATCAGAAAAAGGGTTAGAAGGATAGAACCTGATGAGGTAAAGGAAAGGGAAAAAATAACAAATCATGATGTTGCTGCCTTTGTTGATGTGGTGGAAAAAAAAGCAGGTAAAGAAGCTTCACCTTACATTCATTATGGCCTCACATCGTCAGATTTGCTTGATACTACAATAGCTGTTCAGATGAGAGAGAGCTTGAAAATTGTACGTGATAGATTGAGAAAACTTGAGAATGCAATTACCAAACAGGTGAAGAAAAATAAGGGTGTTTTAATTGCAGGAAGAACACATGGAATGTTTGCAGAACCCATGACTCTATCTCATAAGTTTTTAACCTATCTATCAGAGGCAAAGAGAAATAAAAAAAGATTAAAGGAAGCAATAGAAGAGGTTTCCTACGGGAAGCTTTCAGGTTCTGTTGGAAATTATTTACATATTTCTCCTGAAATTGAAAGGTATGTTATGAAAAAACTGGGTTTAAAACCTGAACCTGTTTCAACACAAATTGTGCCCAGGGATAGGCATGCAGTTTTTATTTTTGTAATGGTTCTTATAGGAGCTTTTCTTGAAAGAATGGCAACAGAAATAAGGCTTTTGTCAAGAACAGAGGTTTCTGAATTTGGAGAGCCATTTAAAAAGGGACAGAAGGGTTCTTCAAGCATGCCGCATAAAAAAAATCCCATCATTTCTGAGAGAATCTGTGGTATGGCACGGCTTTTAAGAGGATATTTAATTTCTGCTCTTGAAAATATATCTCTCTGGCATGAAAGGGATATATCCCATTCTTCTGTTGAAAGAATTATCCTTCCTGATGCCTCACATCTTATAGTTTATATGCTTGAAAAAATGATTTTTCTGATTGAAAACTTAAGGATAAACAGGGACAGAATAAAAGAAAATTTTGAGAAATTTGAAAAGGAACTTCTCTCACAGGAAATTCTCTATGATTTAATAGAAGAGGGTTATAAACGTTCGGAGGCTTACAAAATTGTGCAGGAGAATCTCTTTAAGGGCAGGGTGCCTTTAAGTGAAGAGGATTTTAAAAAATTAAGAGAAAAGCTTTACAATAAGTTATTAAAAATTGAGGAAATTTTGATGAAGAGGGTTTAAAATGGAAGCATTAATGAATTTGATAGAGAACAATATATATTTAGTAATAAGCTTTATACTCGGGATTGTTCTTATATTATTAATTGTTATTCTTGAATTAAGGGCAAGAATAAAGAGAGGAGATAAGAAGATAAAAGAGCTTGAAAAAAGATTAAGAGGACTCAGGGAGACTCATGAGTTTATGGTAAAAGAATTAACAGCAAGAATTGATGAACTCAATGTTTTATTTTCAAAGAGAAAAAGAATAACCCAATCTGTTTTAAATCTTGCAAGGGCTTTAAGTGAACTTAAAGAAAAGGAAGAGATTATAGACCTTGTAGCAGAACAATCTAAAAACATAGTAAATGTGAGTGATGTGTTCTTTTTTATTGCTGTTGAGGAGGGTCTAAAATTTGTCCTTTATGACCATAAGACCTTTGATGAAAATAAACCCACAATGAGAAGGGGTGAACTTGTTTATAATCTGGGTGAAGGACCGATAGGATATGTGGCTAAAAAGAGATATACAATGGATAAGGATACAATGTATCAGGATGCACTTGTTGATGGTTTGCCTGAAATAGAGCTTCAGGACCCTTATGGTATAAATTATGAAATAATATCACCTCTTGCATATCAGGAGAAGATTTTCGGTGTCTTGGCTGTGTCAGGAGTGAAGGTTGAGAAAGTTGAGGGTGTATTATTCAAAGAGACAAAAGAAGAGGCATTAAGAACAGCAATGGAAGCGCTTCAGATGATTTCAGAACTTGCAGCAATGGCACTTAACTCAGCAATGTTGCTTGAAAAAATCCAGAGAATGGCAGATGAGGATGGACTTACAAAAATTTATAATAAAAGATATTTCATGGAAAGACTTGATAAAGAGCTTGAAAAAGCACAGGAAGATGGTTATAAGGTTGGACTATTTATAATGGATATTGATTTCTTTAAAAGATATAACGATACAAATGGACATCCGAATGGTGATAGATTATTGAGAAGTATTGCTAAAATTCTTAAAAAGACAGCAGAGGCAGCTAATGGTATTCCTGCAAGATATGGGGGTGAGGAATTTGTGGTAATATTACCTGGAAGAGACAAAATTGAAGCACTCAGATATGGTGAAATGGTGAGGCAGATAATTGAAAGAACACGGTTCCCTTATGAAGAAAAACAACCCGGTGGAAAACTGACAATTTCAGGTGGGGTTGCTGTTTTTCCTGATGATGCAAAGGATGGAAAATCTCTGATAGACAAGGCTGATAAAGCTCTTTACCGCGCCAAGGAAAGCGGAAAAAATAAAGTTTTAGCTTTTGGTTGAGGGACTTTTTTTCTTTCTTCTCGGGCTCGCCTTTGGAAGTTTTGCAAATGTCTTAATTTACAGAATACCTCAGGGAATTTCCATAATTTTCCCCTCATCTTTCTGTCCTGAATGCAAAAACAAAATAAAATTTTATGATAATATCCCTGTTTTAAGTTATCTAATTTTAAAAGGAAAATGCAGGTATTGCGGAACAAAAATATCAATAAGATACCCTGTTGTTGAACTTCTCTCGGGTTTTATATTTTATATCTCCTATTTAAAATTCGGAATTTCAACCCAGATGCTCGGTGCTATTTTTCTTCTTTATTTTTTAATGATAATGGCTTTTATTGATTATGAAACAGGGTATATTTATGACTCAATCCTTTTTCCTTCCCTTTATGCAGGTTTTATAATTTCCTTTTTTCAGAATCATTTAATTTCTTCAATATTTTATGCCCTTTTTGCCTTTTTATTCGGGTTTTTTATAAGATGGCTTGGAGAAAAAATTTTCAGAAAAGAGGCACTCGGAGAAGGAGACCCCTACGTTTTTGCGTTAATTGCAATCTATATCAGGGGTTTTGACCTTTTCTTTGCCCTTTTTCTTTCCTTTTTCATGGGCTCAATTATCGGAATTTTATTTTTATTAAAAAATAAAGAAAAATATTTACCCCTTTTACCCTTTTTATTTTCAGGAGTTTTTCTCTATTATGTTATTTACCCCTATCATTTAAAAATTCTTCTGGGTATTTATTACTAAATGAATGATAGATTTTCAAAAATAAAAAGAATTTATGACCTTGTGAATCTTATTTTTTCTTTTGGAATAGATCATTATTCAAGATGGTATATGTCAAAAAAGGTTAAGGGTATTGTATGTGATATTGGGACGGGTAAAGGAGAACTCTCCTATTATCTTTCTAAAAATAAAAGAGTTAAAAAAATAATTGCGGTTGAAATTTCAAAGGATATGCTTGAAGACAGATTTAAAAATTCAAAGATTTCTTATATAAGGGGTAATGCGGAAAATTTGCCTTTAAAGAGTAAAAAGTTTGATTATGTGGTTAACAGTTTTGTATTCAGGAACATAGAAAATAAAGAAAAATTTTTTAAAGAATCCAAAAGAATTTTAAAGAAAAACGGAAATATCATATTACTTGATATGACAAAACCTTCCTTTCCCCTTTCAATCCTTTTCATTCCTTACATATTCCTATTTACAAAAATTTTATCAATATTTTATCCTGAATACAATTTTTTGAGAAAAAGCATATTTTCTTTTAAAGCAAAAGAATTCATAAAAAAATACAGGGTAAGGGAATATAAAAACATTTTTGGTTCAATTTTTTATTTATTTGTGATTTAATTTATAATTTATAAATGGATTTACGAAAACATATTGAAGCAACCCTTTTAAGACCCGAAAAGACATGGAAGGAGTATGAGGAATTTATAGAGAAGTCAATTGAGTATAAGGTTTTGGGTGTGTGTATTCCTCCTCCGAGAGTTAAACAATCAAAGGAAATGCTTAAAAATACAGGCGTGAGATTAATATCTGTATGCGACTTCCCCTTTGGTTATGAAAACGGTGATATAAAAAGAAAAGAAGCAGAAAAACTCTTTGAACTCGGATGTGATGAAGTTGATATGGTTATGAATATTCAGAAGTTTAAAGACGGTAATTTTGAAACAGTAAAAAAAGAAATTGAAGAAGTTGTTAAAATTGCTGATGGAAAACCGATAAAGGTTATTATTGAATGCGGACTTTTAACTCCTGAAGAGATTTCTCTTGCAACAAAAATTGTATGCGAGGCAGGAGCAAGTTTTGTAAAAACCTCAACAGGATTTTTAGGAAGGGGAGTGAGACTTTCGGATATAAGAATAATAAAAAAATCTCTGAGTAATGGTGTTAAAATCAAGGCGTCAGGAGGAATAAGGTCTTATGGGTTTGCAAGATTACTTGTTGAGATGGGGGTTGAAAGAATAGGGACATCAAAACCATTTAATATAATAAAGGAGGAAAATAAATGAAAGTTATTATCACAAAAAAGGAATCAACAATAAGACTTTTCACCGAACCTTCCCTTTCCTGCCTTACCGCCTTCTGGCTCGGAAAGAGAATAAGGGATTTTGAGGAAAAGACAGGATACAGGGTTTTTTATGTGAAAGGTCCGATACCTGAGAGTTTTATGGGGTTCTGGGGAACGAAAATAATTGATACAGAGGGAAAATCAGAGGAAGAAAGTGCTGAAATTATAATTGATACCCTTGAAGAGATAATTAAAAAAGAGACAAAATGACAAAGGAGGAGGCAAGGAAAAGGATTGAGCAATTAAGAAAGGAAATAAATTATCACAATTACAGATATTATGTTCTGAATGACCCTGTTATTTCTGATGAAGAGTATGATAAATTATTCAGGGAACTTGTTGAACTTGAAGAGAAGTTTCCTGAATTTCAATCTCCTGATTCTCCCACAAGGCGTGTGGGACATGAACCTCAAAAAGAATTCAAACCCTTTGAACATAAAGAAGCAATGTTTTCTCTTCAGGATGCAAGAAATGAAGAGGAGCTAAAAGAATTTGACGAAAGAATTAAAAGATTTCTTCATTTGCCGATGGACAAAGACATTGAATATATGGCAGAACCCAAAATTGATGGGCTTTCAATGGAGATTGTCTATGAAAAAGGAGTTTATAAGGCAGCAGGAACAAGAGGAGACGGTGTAACAGGTGAGGATGTTACTTTAAATGTGAAAACAATAAAAGAAATTCCTATTTATCTGATAGAAAATGATAAATTTCCGATACCGGAAAGAATAGATGTAAGAGGTGAAGTGTATATGCTTGTTGAGGACTTTAAAAAATTAAATGAAGAGAATCTGAAAAAAGGAGAAAAAACCTTTGCAAATCCCAGAAATGCTGCCTCGGGTTCTTTAAGACAGCTTGACCCGAGAATAACCGCTGAAAGGAAGCTTAAATTTTTTGCTTGGGGAGTCGGTTATTATGAAGGAATAAAGTTTGAAACACAGGAGGAAATTCTTGAGGCTTTGAGAAGTTTCGGGTTTCCTGTTAATCCTCTTATAAAAAAATGTAAGAACATTCAAGAAGTTATAGAGTTTTATCAGAAAATGAAGGAAGAAAGGGAAAAACTTCCCTATGAAATAGATGGAATAGTTGTTAAGGTTAATTCCTTGAGATTGCAGGAAGAGCTCGGTTTTACGATAAGAGCACCCAGATGGGCGATTGCAGGAAAATTTCCTGCAAAGGAGGTAACAGCGCAGATTAAAGAGGTAATTTTTCAAGTAGGAAGAACAGGGACGATAACCCCTGTTGCAGTTTTTGACCCTACACCGGTTGGTGGAGTTATTGTCCAGAGAGCGACTCTTCATAACTTTGATGAAATTAAAAGGATGGATGTTAGGGTCGGAGATTACGTATTTTTAAGAAGGGCAGGTGATGTTATACCCGAGGTTGTAAAGGTTATAAAAGAAAAAAGAACGGGAAATGAGAAACCGATTTTACCTCCTGATAAATGCCCTGTCTGCGGAGGTGAAGTTGTAAAGGAAGGTGCATATCTTAAATGTATATCGATTGATTGTCCCGCAAAATTAAAAGCATCAATAAGGCATTTTGTCAGTAAAAAGGCAATGGATATAGAAGGGATAGGGTCGAAGTTAATTGAACAACTTGTTGATAGAAAAATGGTTAAAAGCATAGCAGATATTTATTATCTTCAGTATAAGGACTGGGTAAGATTGGAGAGAATGGCGGATAAATCGGTAAGAAATATCCTTGAAGCAATAGAAAAGAGTAAAAAGACAACCCTTGAGAGATTTATATATGCCTTGGGAATTCCCTTAATCGGTGAAAGGGGGGCACAGATACTTGCAAGAAGATTTGGCTCACTTGAAAGGTTAAAAAATGCAAAATATGTGGAACTTGTTGCAATTCCTGAAATAGGTCCTGAGATGGCTGAGTCTGTTGTAAGATTTTTCAGAAATGAGAAGAACTGGGAAACAATAAAGAGATTACTTGATGCAGGAATAACATTTGAGGAAAAGAAAATAAAAAAAGGATTTTTTACAGGAAAGACCGTTGTTTTTACGGGTGCACTTAAAAACTTTACAAGGGATGAAGCATCAAAACTTGTTGAGGAACAGGGTGGAAGGGTCTCAAATACAGTATCAAGAAATACGGACTATGTTATAGTTGGTGAAAGTCCAGGTTCAAAATATAAAAAGGCACTTGAATATAAAATAAAGATATTAAATGAAGAAGAATTTATAAAAAGATTGAGGGAAACAGAGAAAAATGAATGAATTTATAAAATCTTTAATTGATGCTTTTTGTGAGCTTCCTGGAATAGGAGAAAAGTCAGCAGAAAGAATTGTTTTTTTTCTGCTTGATAAACCGGAGGAAAGGCTTAATTATTTTATAGAAAAATTTAAGGATTTAAAAGAAAATATAAAGAGATGTTCAATATGTAATAATTTTGATAATCAGGATCCCTGTAAAATATGTAGAGATGAGAGGAGAGAAGATATTTTGATGATAGTTCCAACTCCTAAGGAGGTTTATACTTTTGAAAAGACGGGTGAATATAGAGGCAGATATTATATTCTTGGAGGACTTTTATCACCTATTGAAAATATATACCCTGAGGATTTAAAATTAAATGCACTTTTTAAAATTCTGGAGGAAAATAAAGTGAAGGAGATAATACTGGCTTTTCCGCCTGTTCCTGAAGGTGATGTAACCACAAATTTTCTTCTGGAAAAGTTAAAAAATTTTAATATAAGGATTACAAAATTTCGCTCAGGTATACCTGTTGGGACAAGTTTTGATTATGTTGATGATTACACATTAAGGGAAATTTTAAAAAACAGGGAGGTTATAAAGATTTCATGAATGAGACAAAATATATAGAAGAGAGTTTTAAGAAGGTTGAAAATATTTTAAAAAAACTTAAAGAAACTTCCAATGCAAATGCTGTGCTTTTAATTGATAAAGCAGGTCAGCTTATAACTTCTATAGGTGATATAAGTTCCCTTGACCTCACTTCCTTTGCTACCCTTTCTGCGGCTGATTTCGGAGCAACAAGTCAGCTTGCAGAACTTATTGGAGAAAAGAGTTTCTCCTCCCTCTATCATCAGGGTGAAAAAAACTCCCTTTATATTTCTCTTGTGGCAAATAGAGTTATACTTGCTGTTTTATTTGATTCAAAAACAACACTTGGACTTGTGAAGGTCAGGACAAAACATGCCTCTGCTGAGCTTGAAAAAATACTGGATGATTTATTTGAAAAACTGAAAGTAAGTCCTAAAAAAGAAGTTTTTGATAGAAGCTTTTTAAAAGAAGCGGAAGAAGAACTTGATAAACTTTTCGGACCCTGAAAGGAGGAAAATATGGCTTTGATTAATTATGCTGCAAGAGAAATAAATGTTAAGATTGTTTATTATGGACCCGGTCTTTCAGGGAAGACAACAAATATTAAATATATTTATGAAAAATTAGCCCCTGATTTAAAAGGTCAACTTGTATCTGTTGCAACAGAACAGGAAAGGACCCTTTTCTTTGACTTCCTTCCGATTGACCTGGGAAATGTGAGAGGATTTAAAACAAGATTTCATCTTTATACTGTCCCGGGTCAGGTTTTTTATAATGCATCAAGAAAATTGATTTTAAAAGGAGTTGATGGGATAGTATTTGTGGCTGATTCCCAGATTGAAAGAATGGATGAAAATATTGAGAGTTTTGAAAATATGATTGAAAATCTTGAAAGTTATGGAATGAAACTTGAGGATATTCCCTATGTTCTGCAATATAACAAGAGGGATTTACCCAATATTGCCTCTGTTGAAGAACTTCAGAAAAATCTAAATAAGGACGGTGTTCCCTATTTTGAAGCAATTGCTACAAAAGGAGTGGGTGTTTTTGAGACATTGAAAGAGATAGCAAAGATGGTTATAAGACATCTTTCAAGTAAAGCACCTGCGTGATTTATAAGTTTTCATGTATAACAATCGGAAATGAGATATTAAGCGGTTTCAGAGTTGATACAGACTTCTATCATCTTGTAAAAGAGCTCGGAAAGATAGGATACTCATGCGTTTTACATCTGACAGTCCCTGATTTGAAAGAAATGATAGAAAAGGCACTTGATATTTGTTTAAGGGAAACGGATGTTGTTTTTACCATAGGAGGACTTGGTCCCACCTCCGATGACCTCACAAGGGAAAGTATTTCGGAATTTCTCGGAACAGAGCTTGAATTTAAGAAAGATATTTTTGAGGAATTAAAGAAAAAAGAACCTATGCTTTCGGAAGAAAAACACAAGAAATATGGTCTTTTTCCTAAAGGAGCAAAAATTTATAAGAATGAAGTAGGGCTTGCCCATGCCTTTATGGTATTAAAAGAAAATAAAAGAATTTTTTCTCTCCCGGGTCCGAAAAATGAATTTGAACATACCCTTAATAAAATTATCAATGAGCTTGAAAAATTTGAAAATTACTCTGTTTTTTATTTTGATTTACCCTTTAAAAGGGAAATAGAAATTGAGGAAAGATTGAAGAAAAAAATAAAGATTGAAAATCTTTTCTTTCTTCCATACACAGGTGGTGTTATTCTTGGTTTAAAAGGAAAGAAGTCAGAAGTTGAAGAATTTAAAGATTTAATTTTGAGAGAATTCGGAGAGGAAATCTCCTCTGAGGGTCCAGAGCCGATTGAGAAGGTGATTGGAGATTTGATGAGGAATAAAAAAATGACATTAAGCACAGCAGAGAGTTGCACAGGGGGACTTTTATCTTCAAGAATAACAGATATACCAGGAAGTTCTGATTACTTTATAGGGGGTGTTGTTGCCTATTCAAATGAGATAAAGAAAAAAATTTTAGGCGTAAAAGAAGAAGATTTGAAGAATTTCGGTGCTGTTTCTGAGCCTGTGGTAAAGCGGATGGCAGAAGGAATAAGGGAACTATTTAAAACAGACTTCGGAATAGGAATTTCAGGAATAGCAGGTCCAACCGGTGGAACACAGCAAAAACCTGTTGGGACAGTCTATCTTTCTTTATCATTTAAAGAAAAAACACAGATTTATAGGGAATTCTTTACAGGTTCAAGGAAAGACATCAAATTTAAAAGCAGTCATTTTATATTGAATGAGTTGCGAAAAATGCTTTTAAAGCTTTAATATATTTTTAGAAATGAAAAGAATAAAAAGAATCGGTGAGATGCTCATGGATGCAGGAATAATAACAGAAGAGCAATTGAAAAAGGCTCTTGAATTTCAGAAAAGAAATGGGAGAAGATTGGGTTCTATCCTGCTTGAACTTGGGTTTGCAACAGAAGATGATATATTGAAGGTTTTATCAGAGCAATTCTCAAATGTTCCTGTGGCAAAGAAAAGACATTTTGAAAATATACCAGAAGATGTTATAAAACTTGTCCCTGCTCATATAGCAGCAAGATATGATGTGATACCTGTTGCAAAAAAGGGAAATAAACTTTTTCTTGCAATGGTTAATCCTGACGACCATTTTGCAATAGAGGATGTGAGATTTGTAACAAAGCTTGATGTTGTTCCTCTTATATCCCTTGAGGATTATATAAAGGAAGCCATTAAAAAGTATTATAAGGTTGAGGATATGATGGACCAGCTGGTAAAAGTTGAGGATGAGGATTTAGGTATTGAAGTTATGGGAGGTGAGACAGGTCTTGAAAGAACCTCAGGTTCAGGTTTACTTGAGAGTAGAACCGGTAAAGGTTCTGGAATTACAACAGGAAGTTCAACTGGAAGTGAAATTGAACAGAGCATAGAAGAAATACTTATAGCAGGAGATGAAGGTGGTGTTGAGGAGGTTCCTGTTAAATCTGAGGAAGATGCTGAGGATATTACAGCAATTGCTGATGAGACATCTCCTATTGTGAAACTTGTGAATGCAATTCTTCTGGAAGCCATAAGAAGAAGGGCATCAGATATTCATATTGAGCCCTATGAGAATGAACTCAGGGTCAGATACAGGATTGATGGTGTTTTACAGGAAGTTTTAAAAAGGGATGTAAAACTTATAAGACCCATAGTTGCAAGACTCAAGGCAATGGCAAAGATGAAATTGGAGGAAAAGAGAAGACCTCAGGACGGAAGAATAAGGCTTAAGATGGGGAATAAGAGGATTGATGTGCGTGTGGCAACAATACCTACGGTTTATGGTGAAAAGGTTGCAATGAGAATTCTTGACAGGTCTGCAATAGAATTGAAACTGGATGTTTTAGGATTTGAAGAAGAATCATTAAAGGTTTTCAGAAAAGCAATTAAAAATCCGAATGGAATTGTCCTTGTTACAGGTCCTACTGGAAGTGGTAAGACAACCACACTTTATGCTGCTCTACAGGAATTGAATTCCATTGATGTGAATATTTCTACAGTAGAAGACCCTGTTGAATTCACTCTTCATGGAATAAATCAGGTTCAGGTTAAAGAAGATGTAGGCATGACCTTTGCAGCAGGGTTGAAAGCATTTTTAAGACAGGACCCTGATATAATTATGGTTGGAGAAATCCGTGATCTTGAAACAGCAGAAATTGCCATCAGAGCATCCCTTACAGGTCACCTTGTTTTATCAACTGTTCATACAAATACAGCGGCTGCAACCGTTACAAGACTTATAAATATGGATATTGAGCCTTTCCTTATAGCTTCCACCCTTCTTGTTGTTGTTTCACAGAGACTTGTAAGAAAGATATGTGAAGAGTGTAAAGAAGAATATAAACCAGATGACTCAGTAATTCTTGACCTTTCTCCAGAAGATCCTGATAGATTGAGAGGGGTAAAATTTTATAAAGGGAGAGGATGCGAGAAATGTTTTGGAACAGGTTATAAGGGCAGGATAGGTATATATGAAGTTATGCCAATAACAAAAAGAATAAGGGAAATGATACTTAAAAAGGCACCTACATTTGAAATTGAAAAGGTAGCAATTGAAGAAGGAATGATTACACTAAGGGAATCAGGTATAAGAAAGGTTATCAGAGGAATAACAACCCCTGATGAAGTTTTGAAAGAAACAAAGATGGAATAAAATGGCACTAAAAATTGGTGAACTTTTACTGAAACACGGTTTGATAACAAAGGAACAGCTTGAAGAAGCATTAAGGAAACAAAAGGAGCTCGGTAAGAGGCTGGGTTCAACACTTGTTGAACTCGGATATATAACAGAGAAACAGCTTGTTGAAGTTCTTGCTAAACAGCTTGGTGTCCCTGCGATTGACCTTTCAAATGTTGAAGTTCCTGAAGAGGTTCTCAATCTTGTGCCACCTGAGATTTGTTTTCAGTATGAGGTATTGCCTCTTGCACGAAAGGGAAATGTTCTTTTTCTTGCAATGGTTGACCCTTCAAATATTCAGGCACTGGAAAATATTAAATTTATGGTAGGAATTGATGTTGAACCTGTTATTGCTGCAGAATCCTCTTTAAGAAAAGCACTTGAAAGACTGTATCCTGATTATCAGAAGGAACTTGCAAGGATTGAGGAAGAAAAGAAAAAGGAAGAGGAAGAGTTTGCAGGATTTGATATTGAAGATATAGAGGTTGAAGATTATGAAGAAGAGCTGGATGAAAAGGAAATTTTAAAAATAAGTAAAGATACCCAGATAACTAAACTTGTGAATAAAATAATAAGAGATGCTGTTTTAAAAAGGGCATCTGATATTCACATTGAACCTTTTGAAAAGATTTTAAGAGTGAGACTCAGAATTGATGGTGTTTTACAGGTTTATGCTGATCTTCCCCAGAGATTAAAAACAGGGGTTGTTTCAAGAATAAAACTTATGTGTAATCCCAATCTTGATATATCGGAAAGAAGAAAGCCACAGGATGGGAGAATTCAGCTTAAATTAAGGGATGATGAAGGAAAGGAGAGAATGATTGATTTCCGTGTTTCAGTTGTTCCAACGGTTTTCGGTGAAAAGGTTGTGATGAGAATTCTTGATAAGTCAGGACTTTCTCTTGACCTTAAAGTTCTGGGTTTTGAAGAGGATGACCTTGAGAGATTTTTAAGAGCTATTCACTCTCCTTATGGTATTATCCTTGTAACAGGTCCGACAGGAAGTGGTAAGACAACAACACTTTACTCTGCCCTTTCAACCCTTAATACCCCTGATAGACAGATCATAACAATTGAGGACCCTGTTGAGTATAATATTGAAGGAATAAACCAGGTTCAGGTGAACAGGGAAGTAGGGCTTGATTTTGCAAATGCATTAAGAGCATTTTTAAGACAGTCGCCCGATGTTATTCTTGTGGGAGAGATAAGAGACTCAGAAACAGCTGAGATAGCAATAAGAGCAGCCCTTACAGGTCATCTTGTATTCTCAACAATACATACAAATGATGCACCCACAACAATTGATAGATTGGTTGATCTTGGAATTCAACCCTATCTTATATCTTCTTCAGTGATTCTGATTCAGGCACAGAGACTTGTTAGAAGGGTCTGTAAAAATTGTAAGAAAGAAGTTAGTTATGACCCTGAACTTATAAAAGAACTTGGGATACCTGAAGAGGAGATACCGAATATGAAGTTTTACAAGGGTTCAGGTTGTGAGGTGTGTAATAATACTGGTTACAAAGGAAGAATAGGAATATATGAGGTGATGGCAATAACTCCCAGGTTAAGAGAAATGATTTTAAATGGTGCAACATCTGATGAAATAAGGGAAGCAGCGAGAGAGGAAGGTATGCATACCCTCAGGGAAGATGGAATAAGAAAGATAAAAAAGGGAATCACCACAGTTGAAGAAGTCCTGAGGGTAACTGCAGCAGGTGAGGACTAAACTTCTTGAGGGTTCAATTCCCCTTAAAATGGAGAATTAAAAATGGCTGAAAATATACCTAAAAGACCAGAGATTAAAAAACCTGAGATAAAAGCTGATACAGCTGAAAAGAAAACAAGAGTTCAGATGCTTTCCCTTTTACAGGAAATGGTCCAGAGAGGAGCTACAGACCTTCATATTTCAGCAGGCGCTCCTCCCATGTTCAGGATTGATGGTGTGCTTGTTCCTTCATCATATCCGCCTGTAACCCCTGAACAGGCACAGGCACTTGCATATTCTGTGATGAGGGATGAGCATAAAAAGAAATTTGAAGAGGAATGGGAATGTGATTTTTCCTTCGGAATTTCGGGTCTTTCAAGATTCAGAGCAAATGTCTATAAACAGAGAGGAACAGTTTCTATTGCTATAAGAACAATTCCCTTCAGAATAAGAAGTTTTAAAGAGCTTGGAATACCGATGGTGGTTGCAGACCTTGCCTCAAGACCGAAAGGACTTATCCTTGTTACAGGACCAACAGGAAGTGGTAAATCAACAACACTTGCAGCTATTATTGATAAGATAAATGCTGAAAGAAGATGTCATATTATAACAATTGAAGATCCTATAGAATATCTGTTTGCAAATAAAAAAGCACTTATTTCACAGAGACAGGTTGAGAGTGATACGAAGAGTTTTAAGAATGCACTAAAGTATGCATTAAGGCAGGACCCTGATGTGGTTATGATAGGTGAGATGAGAGATTATGAAACAATAGCAGCAGCACTTACAATTGCAGAGACAGGACATTTAACCCTTGCAACACTTCATACAAATTCAGCTGTTGAATCCATTAACAGAATTATTGATGTTTTTCCTCCGCATCAGCAACAACAGGTCAGGGCACAGCTTGCTTTTGTTCTCCTTGGTGTCGTGACTCAGGCACTGCTCCCCAAGGTAGGAGGGGGAAGGGTTCTTTCATGTGAGGTACTTGTTGCCACACCGGCTGTAAAAGCCCTGATTAGAGATAATAAATTACATCAGGTTTATGGTGTAATTCAGGCTTCACAGAAATATGGAATGCAGACA
>Ga0209426_1000525_pt1 | contig 37145 bp, 39 predicted proteins | sample Deesub1362B_J571_FD_187697 | JGI IMG/M metagenome (GOLD analysis project Ga0209426, IMG submission 187697) | Deep oceanic, basalt-hosted subsurface ecosystem from Juan de Fuca Ridge flank, Pacific Ocean, CORK Borehole 1362B_J2.571 (SPAdes)... ...
ATAACTTTTAACGCTGTTCCGGAATCGTCGGAGCCAGTTTCGCAATCAAAAGTATCGAATGCATCGCGCTTGTAGGCGCAAAATCCACCCTCAAACCTTATGGTTGAATGAATTTTTGACTCGCCAAGTCTGACGAAGTTGGCGAGTTGAAGATACGAATTTTCAGCCTTCGTTACCCATGATTCTTCAACATTAGCATTTATACCTCTTCCAGTGATAGCACCAATTGTTGGATCAGCCAAATAGGGCAGTGCGTTTCGAAAAATGTCTGGATGCCAACTCGTATCGGCATCGGAAACTATCACGATAGGTTTAGTGGACCAAGGTAACGCCTTATTTAACGCCGCAGATTTCCCAGCACGCGGGTTCTGCCTCACCAGTCTGATGTTTAAGTTTGGATGTTTCCGTATAAAATTCTCAACTTTTTCAATAGTTCCATCATTGGAGGCATCATCCACAACGATTATCTCCATTTTCTCTCTCGGATAGGAGACATTCTTTATGTTTTCTAACTTTGACTCGATGTTTGCTTCTTCATTATGAACCGGAATCAAAATCGATATTTCAGGCTCAAATCCTTCGTCCGCTTTGATTCCCCAAGCTCTTCCAACATATCTTTTAATGTAGAAAAAGTAGGCTACGTAAGTTCCTAAGAAAATGGAAAGAAGGCATAAAAAGATAAGCTGTAGCATTTAAATCGCAACTTCTAAGGCTAAATCACTTTTGACATTTTTCTGTGCGAAACAATTCCTTGTCTTTTTGAAATTTTTCAACACCAGCTATGACGGGTTTATGCTGCCTGGCCGAAACCGCCGACAACTCAGATTTAAATTCCATAATCGCAAGCTTTTTAACGTCTAGAAACTCTGAAACATCAATATACACCTTTTTGATCCTAAAAATAAAATCCAGAAAAGCGTCAATAAAACGTCCAAACCGGGCAAACCTATGTGTAATTGAGTACTCAAAGCAAAGCGGAGAAATTCGCAATTTTCTAATTGCATTTTTTATAATTCTGTAAGCAGCGCGATGATCTGGATGCCCATCTCTTCTATATGGAAAGTAAACTTCATCTGGACATTTTTCTCGTAAAATACTAATTACCTTCTCTTCGGCATCTTTCATATTATCTCTTAGGGTTCTGTCGATAAAATTCAGAAAAATTAAATTATCTTGAGGAACTCCGAGAATTTTCGTTGCTCTTTTAACCTCTTCCATCCTTATCTCTTTGAGAGCTTCGGGCGTTGGATCGTTTTTTATGCCTAAAACGTTGAGAAACGCGTATCTTCCATCCGTCATAATAACTATGTAAACTTCGTGTCCTTCGCTTATTTTTTTGGCTATTGTGCCTCCGCACCCAAAAGTTTCGTCGTCTGGATGTGGCGCAAACACTATGATTCTCTTCTTACTCAAGCTATCTAAACCACCCATTAAATGCAGCAATTCTTAAAAAGAAGAAATGCTTATTGTTTGCCTTGTAATATTCTGGCGGCTTCTATAGCGTGATAGGTTAAAATCATGTCTGCCCCAGCCCTCTTAACGGAGCATAGGGCCTCAATAAGCAGCTCTTTCTCGTTTATATGGGCATATTCGTTTAGAAGTTTTATCATTGCGTATTCCCCACTTACCTGATAGGCGGCTATAGGAACCGTGGGGTACTTTTGTTTAACCCTAAGAATGTGGTCAAGATTAGTCAGCGCTGGCTTTACAATAACCATGTCTGCACCTTCGCTTATGTCTAAGTCCACTTTCTGCATGAACATCTTCTCATTAATAATGTCGGTTCTGAACTTGCTTGAATCAACTGTCCGTCTAGGCGTTTTAGCCAATGTCATAGCTTCGAAAAACGGCCTGAAAAGGCAACTGTCAGTCTTAATATAGGTCATGATGGCTACATCGTCGAATCCTTCCTTGTCTAAGGTAGCCCTAATATGCCTAACCTGTCCATCGCACATGGCTGCTGGTGCAACAACGTCAGCTCCAGCCTCAGCATGAACAACCGCTATCTTGCCAAGCATTTTAGCGGTTTTTTCATTCAGCACCTTACCCTTTTCTATGTAGACGCATGATTCATCGAGCGTATAATCGCATAAACAAACATTTGATATAAGCAGCAAATCTTCGCCGAATTCCTTCTTTAGCTTCTTGAAAATTTTCTTGTGAAACGCATTTTTCTGCAAGGCAACTGAACCGTCAGTATCCTTCTTCTTCACTATTCCAAAAATCATAACTGCTGGTATTCCAAGCTCAACAACTTCACCACAAACTTCAATGCAGTTCTCTAAAGAATAGTATCTTTGACCCTTCATGGACGGAATTTCAAATTTTTTCTTGTCTTCCCTGATAAAAACGGGATAAATTAGATCTTTAACCGTCAGTTCCTGAAGTCTAACAAGTCGTATCATTTGTTTTGATTTCTTAATTCTCGTTGTTAAACGCACTTTCTCACCACTATTACTATTAATTGGTCGTAATTATTAGCAATTAGTTAATAAGTTTCTGTACGGGATCAATTGTGACTGAACTTCTTCTGGCACATTTAGAACATGTCTCGGTAAGGCTCTATAGTTTTTAACTAAGTACTCCATGGTCACAACCCCGAGAGAAAAGACAATATCCATAGTTTCAATATCAGATCCAGATGCCATAACAAGATTAACTGGACGGCCAGCGGCAAGTTCGTATATGCATGTACCGTCATCCCGAATAATCTTTAGTATATTGTTTCCAACTTGTTTAACTCTCCTATTTCGGAAGACTTTTCGTTGCCAGCCCTTTCCACCCATATTTGCAAGAACAGCCCCGTTCTTGAGCATACTTAATTCTTTATCGTTAAGTGCTGGGCTCGTTGAGCCCGTTGCGGTAATAACGATGTCGGCTTTTGGCAAAAGATCTTTAAGACCGCCCGTACTGTAACCAAGTCTTTCAGCGTAGTTTAACTTTCTTGCGTCAACATCATAGATGTCAACTTTGCACCCTAAACGTTTAAGATATAAAGCACAACTGAACCCCACATCTCCAAACCCGATAATTAAAACCTTTTTGCTTGGTAGAAAAAGATACAACTTCAACAACGCATCAATTAGCCCCAATCCTGTTGCAAGTCGGTTCTCAAGGATTTTTTTGATATAGGAATTATTTAAGTCAAAAACAGGACACTTTAAAAGACCTTTTTGATCATAGTAAAGATATTTTTTAACTCCAGATGTTGTCTGCTCGATTACACCTTTAACTTTCGATTTCTTCTTGATTATAAACCTTCCAATGAAGGCATCGGTGTCATGCACAAAATCAATTCTCTTCAACGGAATGGCTCTCACAATTTCTATGGAAGTCTTTCTTAACTCCTCTAGGACCTCTGGCTTACAAAACATTGGCAGAAAGTAAACGGATGCGCCACCAGCTTCCAATGCAGTTAAAAACATATATGTCTCCCAAGTACCAGGTAGACATATTCCAAGGATTGCGTTACGGAACGGTTTCTTTTTGCAAAGTTGCCCTTTAAGCCTAAAAAGCATTTGCGAGTGATCTTCAACCCATTCCTTCTTAAGATTTGGGTTTTCAGCTAAATATCCAAAAAAAAGTTTGGTTACTATTCGGCTAAAAGCTTTCAGAAGCAATTTTTCATTTACGCCCCTTAAACCTACACTCAATTATATTATAAAAATGGCGCAAACCAGCGATGATTTGTCTTGTCGTCCTAATGAGGTTAAGTTCTCTCAGTGATCTAATTATCTCCTTAACACCGTACTTAGCTAACATCGTATCATGTAGGTACATAAGTGCCTTTTTCATGTCGTCGCAATTGAACTCGGGCAAGCTAATCACGGGATCATTCGCTGTGTATTTTTCCCATTCGGTTGTCAGTAACCAACCTTGCTGCTCTGCCATTTCGTATAATGGTGTTCCTGGAAAGGGAGTAACTAGAGAAATAGAGATATAGTCAGGCTTTATTTCTCTTAAGAATTTCCTCGTGTTTTGAATAGTTTCCCAGGTTTCGCCTGGCAGTCCTACCATGATAAAAGCACATGTTGGAATTCCTTCTTCGTGAGCTATTCTAAAGGCTCTTCTGATATCATTCAGTGTGCAGCCTCCTTTTCCTATGCTTTCTAAAAGCCTAGCATCTCCTGTTTCCACTCCAATTTCCACTCGTATACAACCAGCTTTTTTCATCTTTTTTATGAGTCTTCTAGTGAGTTTTTGTGCACGTGCTTCGCAAGTCCAGTAGAAATTTAAACGTCTATTAAGGATTTCTTCGCAGATTTTTTCAGCGCGACCTACATCCATGTTAAAGCAGGGATCCATAAATCGAATAGCCTTCACATCATAATTATGAACCAAGAACTCGATTTCATCTACTGTCCTTTTCGGTGACATCGCCCTCCAAGGACCCAGTGCAATTGGGTTACCGCAGTACATACAGTTATAAGAACATCCCCGACTACTATAAATACAACCGTAACGAAAACTCCTTTTCTCTGAAACGCCTGGAAAAAGCAAAGTTGCTTTCGCAGAATATTTGTCCATTTGAAGTAAATGATGTGAGGCTATAGGAAGGGCATCAAGATTCTTAACGAAAAACCCCGAAGGATTGACAACTATTTTTCGCCCATTCCTAAAGGCTATTCCAGGAACATCGCCGAAACTCTGTCCTTTTTCAATCTTCTCAATTACACGTGGAAGTGTAAACTCCAAATCATTACGTATAACAAGGTCGAGGTTACTATGTGCTAAAACCTTGTGAGGCTCAACTCTGCAAATTGCTCCCCAGCCAACGGTAATAACCGCTGGACAAAAACTCTTTAGTCGGAACATCATTTCTAACTCTTCTTTAGCCGCTGGAAGCGATATCCGAGCTACAACGATGTCTGGTTTTTTATTCTTGACCTCTCTGAATAACTGTGGAAGATCAAGGTCTAGAATTTGTGCGTCTAAAATACTACATTCGTGCCCTGCCCTTTCTAATATAGCTGCTGTATAAGTTGGAAAGACTGGTGGGAATGCCAAGATAGACTTATCAAATCCATATCTTTTTCTTTGGCTAGGCAAACTTCTTCCGAAGCCTCCGAAGGGCTCGCGAATGATGTTTCTACCCGGAGGGCTTGGCAGTTCTAAAAACATGACTTGCAAAGTAACACCCCGATTTAGTAACACTGTTAAAAAGCAAAGCTAGAGATCAAAATCCTAAAAAGGACAAAGTATCATAAAGATTTCTTAGAATTAACTCTACAAAGTTAGACGATTATCTCTAAATGATATCTTTGGGATCATAAGGTTCCTTTTTTATATGCCGGTTCACACTCGATTTAAGACTTAAATAAATAGTAAATTCCATTTTTCTAATAAGAATTTTTTAACCCTTTCGGGATTGTTAAGAGTTTTTTAAAAGCTCAGAAAAAGACTTTTCTCCTTCACGTATAATTCCAAAATCAATCTCCAAGTTTCTCTCCATAATTTCTTGGGCAAAAAGGGAAAATGCTGGCCCTCCTACAACAAGTTTACACGAGAGCAATACATCTTTCACTATTTTGCACATTGAAACAAACTGAGGATAGTAAAAACGTACATTATGTGAAAATATGCTATCCGTATTCCTGAAGGATATTCCCACAATATCAAGATCGACTTTCTCGAGTACCTTAATAAACCTTTGCATAGGATTCTCGTAAATATTTGGATCCCAGCAATAAACCTCATGCTCCTCTTCAATAACTGATGCAAGATAGGTGAGACCTATAGGGAATACTAATGGTTCTCCGCTTCTAGGGCCGATATAAGACTGGCAAAGTAGAACCTTCATCAATCATCCTCAATCATAACCTGACGTCGATGCGTCTTATAGACTCTCCAATAATCTCGATTGTTTTATCTAGCTCCTCCTTTGAATGTGCGCTTGAGATGAAGCATGTTTCAAACTGCGATGGCGGAAAAAATACTTCCCCTTTCAGAAGTTCTCTATGGAAAGCCATGAACCTCGCTACATTCGACCTTTTAGCACTTTGATAGTCATAAACTTCTCCTTTGCTGAAGAAGAGCTGAAACATGGATCCTACACAGTTTACTTGAACCGAAAGGCTTGCATCTTCGGCTAGGTCTCTAACTGCGGTGCAAATTCGTTCCGTCTTCGCCTTTAATTCATGGTAGAAGGAGTTTCCCTTCTTTCGAATAATTTTGAGGGTTGCTAACCCAGCTATAACGCTTATCGGATTGCCGCTGAAGGTTCCGGCCTGATAAACTTTACCTGAAGGCGCAACCATCTCCATAATCTTCTTCTTGCCAGCGAAGGCGGCTATGGGAAATCCTCCGCCCATAACCTTTCCAAGAGTCGCCATGTCAGGGGTTACACCATAATATTCTTGTGCTCCCCCCAAGGCCAAGCGGAAAACTGTGATGACCTCATCAAAAATTAGCACAATGCCTTCATCTCTTGTTAACTTTCTAATCATCTGTAAATATCCTTTTCTAGGAAGAATTACACCTGAATTTCCAATAACAGGCTCAATTATGACGGCAGCTACTTCTTCTCCTTCACTTTCAACTGTTTCTTCAAAGCTTTCGAAGTCATTATATGGCAAAACTATCGTGTTCCGCGTCGTTTCCTCTGGAATGCCAAGCGAGTTGGGAATGCCGAACGTTGTTGCTCCTGATCCAGCTTTAACAAGCACATAATCATGTGCTCCGTGATAGCAGCCTTCAAACTTTACAATCTTTTTTCTTCCGGTGAAGGCTCTAGCGACCCTGATGGCGTTCATGGTGGCTTCCGTTCCCGTGCTAACAAGCCTAACCATTTCGGCGCAGGGCACGACTTCGCAAATGAGCTCGGCTAGTTCTACCTCCTGCTCGGTCGGCATCCCGTACAAAGTTCCCTTTTCAAGCTGCTCCTTAACAGCCTCAACAACGGGTTCAGGAGCATGTCCAAGAATTAGAGGGCCATAACCCATACAGTAGTCTATATATTCCTTGCCGTCAACGTCCACAATTCGCGAGCCCTTCGCGTACTTGGTGAAAAATGGATATGGGGTGAAGGCTCTTACTGGACTGTTCACTCCACCTGGAATGAACCTTTTCGCCCTCTCAAAGAGTTCTTTAGACTTAGACAACTTCTTCACCTTTCCTCTTTTTTATTCCGAAAAGCTCCTCGGCAGCTGAGAGTAACAAGCTATTATCTTTTAGGGCGGCTTCTCGAAGCTGTTCAATAGGCTCCTGAAGGATCCTTTCAACAAGCTCTCTTGAGAATCTATCCATTACCATGAGCTTCCTCTCGTCAGACTCGCCCATTTTTCGAACAGCCCTTTTAAGTTCCCTTCGCCTAATCACCTCAATTTTTCTACAAATTTCTGAAATCAAGGGCTCAACAAAGAGCCTTGCAAGTTGGCGTTCAAACCTTTCCAGCTCTTCAAAAACAATTTTTTTCGCCTTTTTAGCCTCAACCAGTCGGCTGCTCAAATTTTCCTGTACAATGGACTTTAAGTCATCGATATTTTCAAGGATTACGCTTTTAAGCAGGCCAACTTTTTCGTCAAAAGCCCTGGGATACGAAACATCAATAATGTACAATTGTTTCTTAAATCCGTTTTTAGAAAGTACCTTTCTTATCTGTTCGGCTTTGAAAATTGGCTTGTCGACTGAAATTGCGACGAAAACCAAATCCATCTTTGGAAGTACATGTAATATCTCTTCAAACTTTATGGCTTTACCTCCAACTTTTGAGGCTAGCTCTAAACCCCTCTTAAAGGTTCTGTTGGCAATAAAAATGTTCTTTACGCCCCTCTTCTTTAGGTTTTCAGCTATGATTGAGCCAGTTTCACCTGCGCCTATCACCAGAGTTTTAACGGTCTTAAAATCTCTGAGTCCCTTCTCGGCAAGGTCCACCGCGACGGAGCTTATGGAAACCGGCCTTTCATTAATGGCTGTTTTGGTTCTTACACGCCTTCCAACATTTACCGCCTTCATGAAAGCCTTTTCAAGAACTAAACCGGCAGATCCAAGATCTTTCGCCTTCACGTATGCCGATCGCACCTGCCCCAGAATCTGGTCCTCGCCTAAAACCATCGATTCCAGTCCGGAAGCCAGAAAGAAGAGATGGGTTAGGGCTTCTCTTCCATGGTAAATTTCGACGGCCTTCTTTAATATGTCTAGGCTTGTTCCCGTTTCGACACTCCAAAATTTCAAAATTTCTTTCACGGCGTAATCTTTATCCGAATCCCGCATAACGCAGTAGATTTCAACTCGGTGACACGTTTGAAGGAGCACGCATTCTTGAATTAGGCCTTCAGAACAAAACTTTCTCATAAAACCTTCTTCATCTTGAATATTCAATAACTCGAGTAGGGGTAAGCTAGCCTTCTTATGAGATGCAGAAAAACAGACAATCATGAATATTGCCTCAACAAATCAAGATTACGTTATCACAACCGTCTTCCTGAATTTTCCTCCGAAGGTTCCATTCGGAACGAAAAATACCTCATTAAAGGTTACGCCTACACGGTTCCTAACTTCCTCGATCAACTTCTCTTTGATGGATTTTCGCGCCTTTTCAGATAGAGGCCTGCTTGTTTCAACCTTTAATGCGGCTTCCTGCTTTGGTGTGCGCTTGTCTACGATTATTTGGCATTTTCCAGTAAGCTCTGGATACTGGTTTAGAATGGCTTCTAAATGTCCGGGAAAAACGGCTACTCCACGGATTTTAGCCATAAAATCCTCCCTATCAATGTTTACTCCGACTTTTGGATGACTCATCCTGCATGCGCATTTTTCGAAACTAGTATATTCCGTTATGTCCCGTGAAAGATATCTAATCAACGGGAAGGCTTCCCTCTGCAAACTCGTAATTACGAGTTCACCTCGCTCCCCTTCTCCAAGGGGCTCATGCGTCTCGGGGTCTACAACTTCGATGAGGTGGAAGTCTGCCCAGACGTGGTGGAAATCCCTCTCCTCCTCGCATTGAACGGAAAACCCCGGAAATTCCGTTGCGCCGTAGTCAATCGCAACATTCTCATAGCCGAAGCCTTCCTTAAGCATGCGAATCTGCTCCTTGCTAGGCTTCTCTGCAACGCAAATGCCCACTCTCAAGCTGTAATTTCTTAAGTCTTCGCCTAGGGCTTTAGCCACTTCGAGAACTCGAAAATGGTAGTTTGTAACTCCGTAAAGAACAGTTGTGCCTAACTGTTTAATCATGAGAATCTGCCTCTCCGTATCGCCTGATCCTATTGGAACCGTGCATGCACCGATTTTTTCGGCACCCCAGTGAACGGACCATGCGCCCTGCCACAGACCGTAGGCGGCTGTAACTTGCACAACATCGTCCTTTGTCACGCCGTGATAGGTGAGTTTTCTTGCAGATGCCTCAGCTATCATTTCAATGTCCCTTTTGGTGTGAGCTATTCTAAGCGGGCGACCTGTGGTGCCGCTTGTCATACGAATAGTCGCGATTTCAGAGGTTGAAACAGCTAGAACGTCGTGGAAGTTAGCTTCGAGCTCCTCTCTTGAAGTGTAGGGGAGCTTCGTTATGTCTTCTATGCTTTTAATCCGTGAAGGCTTTATTCCTGCCTCCTTGAACTTCCTATGGTAGAAAACGCTCCTTTCATAAACCCTTCCAACTTGCCATTTAAGAAATTTCAGCTGAATTTTCTTCAAATCTTCAACTGAGGCTTGCTGAATTTTCTTGTTCCAAAAAGCAACTGGCATACTGAATCCATCCTTTAGGTAATTTTCCCGCTGAAAACCCTCTCAAAAATCCATATGGCATTAAAAAGGCTGAAAAGTTTAGTTAGCTTCACCTTAACCTTCAGTTTTCCCGTCAACAACGCCTTTAGAAAACTCCATTTTGGCCTTCTAGACATTTTAATCCTATTAAAAACAGAGAGATCTCCCGAAATCAAAACATCCACCTCATCCTTCAAGTCTCGGCCATCATCTACAATCAATCCTTCACCTTTAATGTGAATGTAGAGCGGAGGCGCTGCAGACATCTTAAAAAGAAACTTTAAACCATTCTTGGGAAGATGCCTCCTAAATCTTCCAGATCTTATCTCCTCATTTAACCGTTTCACATCCTGCTTAACCTTTTTCCAGTTCAAAACCTTAGTGTACTGCGCTGTTCTGTCACGCGCCAAAATGTATCCGACTGCTGGCGTATGAAACTTCTTGGCTAGCTCCGGATCTGCAAACATGTAGATCAATGCTATATCCCTATTCTTCACAATGGCGGAGGATCTCAGAAACCGAAGTAATTGGCTGCCTATTCCTCTTCCCCTATAATCGGGTCTAACGGCCACATCCGCCGCCAAAACAGCCTTATCTGTAACAGAATTCGAATACTTCAATTCTCTAAAAAGCCAATGGTTACATCCGACAATCTCACCGTTTGCTTCAGCTACTGCCACGAGTCTGGAGTCAAAGTAGGGATTCTCCCCATACTTCCAATTCCAAAATTTTCCTTCTAGGAAACCGCGGAAAACAGATTCAACCAGCTTTTCAACTGCTCCCCTATCTTCTTCACGAAATTCACGACAGAAAATTTTATCGCCCATAAAGTTCTCCTCAGCCGAAGTCCCCTAAAGGCCAAAACCAAGAAGGGTTCATCCGTAAAGAAGAAAGAAAGCGATTTAAAACGGGAATTTTCCAGAAGGGTTTAACTCTTACCTTTAAGCTTAAAAGAGCCCTCCAAAGACTTAAAACACCTATTAGAATGGCCAAAAGAGTTTTTACGTCGGTTTTGACTAAAATGGTTGGAGAATCCGTCAATCCCTCAGTAACTTCTATTCTTTCACCGTCGATGCTGACCGAAATGGCTTTTTCAATCCAGAAAGGGGCATCTTTAATTTTTAAGCATATTTTTTCTTTGAAATTTTTTGAAAGGTTTTTCTTGTCAGATGCAAGCATTGAAATTAGCTTTCTGAAGCTTAACACACCCAAAAATAATTTATGAACATCGACTCTAGCGAAACCCATTTTTCTACAAGCTTTGTTTAGCGTTTTGTCGCCTTCTGGAACGTTCACATTCACAGCGGAGACGCCCATCTTCTCCAAATAGTTAACGGCCTTTTCAAGAAGAATTAGAGCCACATCTTCACAGTTGGGTTTGGCGCAAAGCTCCCAAATGTTTCCGGATAAGCCGACAGCCGCGTAGCCCTCTAAATCTCCAGTTTCCTTACTGAAAATGAGGAATATTCCATCTTTCCTAACGTCAGGCCTCCTCAGGTAGCACCAACGCCAATACTCAACGGTTCGGGGAACATATCCGGTAAACCTTTTAAATGTTTCGTTGAAAAGTTCAATTATTTTTTCCTCATCCCCTTCGACAAAATTTCTTATTATATAATCGTTCATACATCACACCATTGAACGGTACAAACTGGCGACTTTAATAGAGAGCATTTTTCATAACAAGCTTCTGCCTTAGCAGTTTGAAGGTTTCATTTGCGTGTTTTTCCTTTGAAACTCCCACCGCAACACCTTTTATGTTTGGTAAACTCGCTATGTAGTCTATTGCTTCTTCTGGCTTTAGATATCCGGCTGCTAATATGCTTACTGCCAGAACGTTTGGTTCTGGCATTTCTGCTAATGCACTTTCGCATTTTTCTTTTGAAGGGATCATTTGGAAACCGATCTTGTTAAACGGAGCAACTATTACCACATCTTCTAGGTTTATCTCCCATTCTTTAAACTTCTTCGCGAGTAAAGCGAAGTTTCCGGTGTTAAAGCCTGGCTTTAATCCGTTTTTGAGCATAAAATCTATGTATAGCTTAAAAATCCATTTTAAATTAAGCCCTAGGCACATGTCAGTTATCAATTGGTGGAGAATAACACTGTTTAATTCTGCTTGTTTACCTGTTGAGGATTTTATCCTCGAAATTTCATATAACAAGTAAGTTTTTACGAGTGAACTTAAATCCATCTCTAAAACACCTTTTAGACCTGAAACCATGGCATTAAAATTTCCCGAGAAAGCTATTTGCTTGATCATTTTTTTGGCTAGACTTGGGAATCCCCCAACTTGGCTAGCTAATCTTACGTATTCATAGGCGTACGGCACTATAGCATGTAAACTTAAGCAGTTAACTACTCCGTTTTTTTGTAGATGGGTTAAGATTGAAAGCGTTTTTTCGCTTATTGAAAACATGAATCCATTTGCGCCATTCTCAAGAGAAATCAGTACTAATTTAGCCGCATATTCTGGATTGGTCGGAGCATCCCCTCTAACCCTGCTTCTTTCCTGGGAAAGGTGACTTATGCCATGAAAGGGGTTATCCCCAACAAGAAAAAGCTTTTCTTCAGCGCCCATTTCAATCTGCCTTTGCCTTTATTTTATCAATTATCCGGTCAACCCTTGCGCTTGTGTAAAAGCTTGGCTCTGCAACGTGATTGCAAATTACTGACTTAACAAAATAGTCATCTTCACGAAAAAATTCCGGACCTCCAAGCCAGAAAGCAACGATGTCTCGGAGATCATGTCTAAACCACCTATAATATCTTCCACTTTTTAGATTCAATTCCAATTTATCATCATTCACATTTATAGTGCCCTCAGACCCCTCAATCGTGATCCCAACTTCAGGTATACGATGCTTATCTATGCACCATGAAATGTCAAACTCTCCACGTAAACCATTAGTAGTCATAACTTCAGCATATGCAGAATCCTCAACGCCATTGCTCACTATCGATTTAATTTTGGCTTCCTCAATTTCAAGATCTCCAAAGAACCATAACGCTAAGTCTATAGCATGACAACCCAAATCCCTAACGACCCCGACATTAGAAGGCTGACCGCTTAAGTTCCCTTCAACTCCATAAAAGTCCGAAGAGTACGCGTACGCCTTGAAAAGTACTGGTTCCCCAACAACTTCCTTGTCCAATAAATTCTTGGCCTTTTGAAAGGTCACGGCAAACCGCCTCATATAACCGACCATGTTAACGCCGCCAGAATCCCTAGCTAACTCGCATAACTCTTTTGCTTCGCCAAAATTTGAGGCAAGAGTCTTCTCAACAAATAAGTTGGAAGCAATGTTTTCAGAGTATATAGCTTTTGCGACGGAATAATGCGAAGATACAGGAGTTGTTACGTAAACGGCGTCAAGATCAATTTTAGAAAGCTTATTAACGCTGTTTACGATGGCAATTTCTTTAAAGACCTTTCTTAGAAACCTACGAATCAAAAAGTTTTTGTCACATAATGCAACAAGCTCAACTCCTGGAATAGTATTTAAAATACTAGCATGCAACATGCCCATTTTCCCCATTCCAACAACGGCAACTTTCAAATTTTTAACTATCAAACACAACCAACTCATGCCATTTCAAAATAAAGTAGTCATGTTCAGCCAAAGCCCAACAAACCGACCATGATATTGAAAACTTTCATTAAGTCCGTTAAATAACCAAAGCTCAAAAAACAAGAACCCATAGAACCCTCTCCTCGTCGAGTCCCATTCAATTACTAGATCGGGTACATTCAACGTGACATCGTTCAACTTTAAGCTCTGAAGGCACACTCTTGAAAGGGATTCGTCATAAGCGTAATTAAGGGAGAAAGTTAATGGCAGTTCCCAAACCTGCTCATCACCAACAAACACGGCAATATCGTAAAGCGACGGCAAACTGCTCGGACTACGATTCTCAATGGGCCCAAAACTTGTCGGAGAGGACTGTGTCTGATTCCGAAATTTAACTCGAACTAAATAGTAAGCACAGTATCCCAAACGATTCCCAACACCTAAATAAACGCTATAATCCTGCCCGCTTGAAACATTGAAGGGATAATCTTCAGCCCTACGGTTTGGACCTAAAATCCAAAGCTCAGTAAAAAATTCAGTGCGAGGGAAAACAAGCAGTCTGCTCAGTGCAGGGGAAGCAACGAGCAAAGCAGAAACAAAAGTAACAGTTAGAAAGAGAACGCGGTACTCTTCAATGTCCACGCGAACTCCTCCCTTCTTTGGAGTACCTTCTATTAAGCAAGGTCCAAAGAGCAAAGCTTACAAGAATAACTGCGAACGTTCCAGCGGTTGAACCAACAACGTTAATCATGAAATCCCAATAACGCTGTTCGGAAGCAACCTCCCTCAAAGCATCAGCTTCAAGAACAAAACCGTCCAAAACGCTTTGACTTTCTTTAGCGAGACGCACCGTTGAATCAAAATCTTCAGTTTCATAGGCTAAGACAGCCTTCGAATATAAGTCCCCTGCCTCATTTAGTGTTGCCGCCAATTCGGTAATATTTGCTCCCGCCTTTTCCGCATTTACTGCCGCTTCATAGCAAGCAATGATAGCCTTCATGGCTTCTTTAAGGGCCGTATCTGCATCTTCTCTATTATATGCAAAGACACCGGGAAATGTAGAGAAAAAAACTACAATTGTAAGCAGAATTATAGGAAGGCTGCTTTTCATATTTAACACATCTGATCAATGATTATGAGGTTTTCGCTAGCCCATTTCGCACATTTGCTCGAGTACCTGCCTTTCAAACTTCAGCGACTCAATTTCCTTTCTGACTCTTGACTCTTTTCTGGAGTATATCTCAAATTTTTCTAGGAATATCTTTCCTTTTTCCGTGATCTCGTATCTTTCCCCGTTGCGACTTAAAAGCCTAGCCTCGATTACTCTGGCTAAATATCTCTCAAGCAAGCGATAGCTAAGATTGGCGAAATACATTATCCTAGTCTTTCTTGAACCATCGCCAGCAGCTTTTAGAATGTCCGCTATAATCTCCAACCTGCTTCTATACCCCATAAAGAACACTACCCAACGAATAAAGATTTAACCTAAACGTGGCATAGGACTAAAAACTGTGAAGCCAGCCCCTTCCGCCTTTTTTCAACAGCTGTCTTTTTCGGTGATTTTCGTCGTCTCGCTTAAGCTCCTTCCGCCGCTTGACCCTCTGACCCACAATCTTGGTTCGAATAAACTTCCCCCACCCGCCAACCGTGGGAGGAGGTTGAACTACCTTGTCGATATTTGGTACTTTGTATTGCTCAACAATTTCCCTAAAATTTAACGGCTTATAGTCCCTGGTGGCGATAATAACCGTTCCTTGCTCAACAAACAAAAGAGAATAATCTCTATTAGCAATTCCCTCAGCCCGTAATTTATCATCTATCCGCTCCCTCCACATCCTCCCCCACAGCTGCTTCAAATCTCTTACAAAATCTCGCCAACATTTTACGTCAACAAAACAGTCTAAACAATCCCTCCCTGACGGGAGCGGACAAGAATCATTCTCCCCAGCGGTAGACTTCACACTTCTCCTTTTCTCCCTTCCACTTATTGATAGAACACCGCTTAAAAAGGGATAGGAAAGAAAAATAAAGACCAGTGTTCTAGAATAATAATATATATTTTCTAGAAAATTATACGAAAAAACTGGAAATAAAATAGAACAATGCCCTATCAGAAGCCCAGATTAAAATTTCTGCTCAGAATAAATACCAGAAATATAATAACGCAATTGGAGTTAGAAAGGAAAAATTGCGTCAACTTCGCAACCTACTAGATGCACTAGGAGACAATAAATGGCACGAAATTGGAAAAGTAGCAAATGCTTTAGGCGTTTCAGAGAAACACCTAAAAGAAACTGCCAGTTTCCTTTCAAGCGCAGGCATACTCCAATACGATGACGAAAGGGGGTTGATAAAAATCAAAGAGAACTGGAAAACCCTACTCATAAGTGAAGAAAACTACGAAACAGAAGGCTTAGACAAAACAGCCATAGGAACAATAATCCTACCACCCGAAAAAACAGTTACAGTACAAGATACTAACATAACAAACCTAACCAACCAAACATTGGAACTAGAACTTAAAATAAACACAAAACTCAGAGAAATAGCCATAAACACAATTAAATAGATATAAACTCATCAGCCTTACGAAGAACCGTCAACAACTCCTTACCCTTTTCCGTCGTCTTATAAAGAGGAACCGCAGGATTGCTGGTTTCGTCTTTTATACGTTCAATCAAACCCGCATCCAGTAAGTCTTGCAAATAATGATTAAAACGAGTGAAATTAAGGTTGCATCGATACATAAGCCGTGTTTTATTCACACCCTTCAACGCTTCATTTAAAATATTAAGGATAACCTCAGCGCGACTACGCCTAACGCGGCCCATCACTATCAACTTCTATTACATTGACACAACCAGAGCAGTAAAATACTTGCAAAAAGAGGTAAATAAAGGTAACTCAAATCCATAAACGGCCATAAATAGAGAATTACATTGCCAATGGTGATCAGGCAAAGCCACCGAGTTCAGGCACATAAAGCAAGATTTATCAACAACCTTCAGAAAATGAAAGTCACTAACTAAGCAAAAGGAAATAAGAAAATGTTAGCTCAAATCCCCATAAAAATTGAAAAGATAAGTAAGGAGAATATGGAAAGGGAGATTCTCAGAATAGCTATAATTGCAGAATTGGACGCAGTAAACCTCTACGAACAACTTGCAGCAATGACAGAAAACCAAGACATAAAAAGAGTCCTAATGGAAGTCGCTAAAGAAGAGAAAACTCACGTAGGAGAGTTCCATGCACTACTCTTGAGGATAGACAAAGAACAGGTTAAAGAGTTAGAGAAAGGGAAAGAGGAAGTTGAAGAACTAATCGGAAGCAAATAACACTTGAACTAAAAATAACGCATGAAGGCTTCACATCAATCCATTGTATTACGACTATCGTAATATAGTATATTAAAGGAAATCTATAACTGGCCTATTTAAAAATAGGAAAAATATACTGATAAATGGAGGAAATTAGAAAGAAGTTTAAAATGAGAGAACGAATACCCATTAAAGTCTTTTACAAAAAGGATTGACTCACTTATAGAAGCCAACTTCGCTGAAAAAACAACCGTTAGGTAAGATGAAGTAATGGATAAAGAAGAATCTTTAACCGTTAGGAAATTTCGCATACATTTGGAAAAAGCTAAAAGTTATGGGGAAATTTGGGAAGTGGTTAAAGAAAGTGGTTAAAGATAGTGTTAAGTTCTCATTGAACCTTCATAGACGAGGAATGATGCTTTTTCTGGATAACCTGCCCATTCAGGTGGGGGCCTATCACCCTGTGGGAACAAATAATATAGTTCTGAATAGGCGGTTAGTCCAAATTGTTGAAGCTACGCTTGAATCAAAACGTGTGATTAATGCTCTTATCTATAATTTGCTACTTCACGAGTATTTACATGCATTAGGGCAGTTCTCTGAACTTAAGGTTAGATGGATGGTTTATGAGATAGCGAGGAAATGTTTTGGGGATGGGCATATAGCCACGGAAATTGCGAAAAAAAGTCCTTGGGCGCTTCTCAAGGGAATACCATTAGAATTAGGGGACATTAACGGTTCTAGACAAGTAATTGAGATAGTTAAGGATTTTGAACAGACGGATGATTACATAGTGTGAGTTATTCTTCTTCCACTGTTATGGCTTCTGTTGGACATGAGGTAACGCAAGCCATGCAGAGAATGCAGTCTTCCTTTCTTACTGGAACTGACTTTGGGGTATCTGGATACTCCGATAGGTTCTGCAGCTCAAAAACATTTACAGGGCAAACTTCAACGCATACTTCGTCACCGTTACATTTTTTCCAGTCAACCTCAACTTTGGGCATTTCAAACTTCACCTCAACTTAATCCTTATTCTTACGCATCAGGTATATTTTAATTCTGATGTCTTTAAGTGCTTAAATTCACTGTTTCCCATTAAAGGTTTAGAGTTCCCAAAAAATAATAAGGCATAAATCTGAAAGTTCAGCTTCAGCTATTGGGGTTGTGGTAGAGATGGAAAATAAAGAGAAAATTGTGTTGAAAGCCATGAAAAAAGCTGGAAGGCCTGTTAGACCTGGCGAAGTCGCAGAGATTGCAAAATTACCTAAAGACGAAGTTTCCAAGATCATAAAGAGTTTAAGGAAACAGGGAAGAGTAACGTCCCCTAAAAGATGCTATTATGCTCCAGCAGAGTAACAAACGAAGATTGGGCAAAATACCGTAATTTTAGGTCCTTAAAACAGCTGATAACTTGAGGGCACTCAGAACATTTCCACTTAAAGAAAAAAAGGATTACTCTTTCCCGTTCGCGATTGAAGAATTCGCAGATCAAGTAGGAGATTTTTCAAAAATTAGTCATCTAAAAAATGGCAAAATAAAAAGGAAGAGAATTGAAGAGTCCTTTCTTATTTAGCAGGGAAAATCTTAGAAGGTTCGAAACTTTTCCTTTAAAGCACCACATATGGGACATTTTTCTGGAGTTTCGCCTTCCACCGTGTATCCACAAACGTTGCATACTTGGATTGGGCCTAAATCAACGTCTTTCCTTTGGTCTACTGCTTGTTTTGCCTTTTGAAATAGACCAGCGTGAATTTTTTCGGCCTCTAATGCCCATGTGAAGCTAGTTTCGGCTGCTCGTTCGCCTTGTGTTTGCGCAACGTTTTTGTAGGTTGGGTACATCTCGTTGACTTCGAAGGTTTCGCCGTCGATTCCAGCTTGCAGGTCTTCAGATATAGAGCGAGTGCCGAAAATAGCGCCAGAGAACGTAAAGGCGGCTCCCTTGGTTATTATGTTTTCGTAGTGATTTCTAGCATGAACTCTTTCAGCGTATGATATGGCCTTGAAAAGTCTAGCTACGTTGTGATAGCCTTCTTTTTCCGCTCTTTCTGAGAATATTGCGTATCTCATGTGGGCTTGGCTTTCGCCAGCATATGCGTTCCGAAGGTTTGTTTCAGTCATATCTCTTACCATTTGAGGTTTCACCTTCTCCCATTTTTGTTTAAAAGGTTATTAAAGTATTTGATGAAGGTTAGATTAGAGCATGGTGGTGAGTAAAAGGTTTTGCTGTTTCTGTGATAATGGTTTTTGTCAGAGAGTCAAAGCGACTAGGGCTTTTTAGCTACAATAATTTTACCAGAAATATTCGCCGTAATGTACAGCCACCATTGCTATATCCAGTATATTAACCTTGCCGTCGTTACTTAGGTCTGCAATTGGATTCCAGTTAGTATAACCTGGATAGGACCCAAAGGCTATTGCCACCGTAGCTATATCCAATATGTCTACCTTGCCGTCTCTATTGATGTCGTAGGGTGGAGGTATTAGGTGATAAGCCATTAGGGGATAGTAATCTAAACCTAAATGGGGAAGATCCGTATTGCCTATACCATTCCCGTCTAAGTCTTCGCCTGAGTAATCGCTCCAATAGTTTCCGTATCCATTTCCATCGTCCCATTGGTTTGTGCTTGACAGATCTTGTATCGCCTGTTTATTGTTGTAAATGAAATTATTGTAGTAAATTCCGTTTCCGCTTGATGAGTCAAACCAAATACCTATATCATTACTTGAAACATTGTTGCCAATTACATTGTTTCCTTGGGATTGCCAGTGAATTTTAATTCCTACCTCGTTGTAGGATATTATGTTCCCTTCGATGACGTTGCTATTTGAGTTATAGAGGTAAATGCCTCTGTAGCCATTTTTGAGGATTGTATCAAATCTTATGATGTTGTTATTAGAATAATCCAAGTAGATACCAAACCGATTTCTCGTTAAATTCACGTTTTTGATTACTGAGTCGGCGGTATAAGCCAATAGAATTCCTTGATAATTATGAGTTAAATTAAGTCCAGTTATGTATATCCGGGAAGAATTAACTGCGGCGAAGTAGCCAGCGTCAAAGGGGACTTGCCGATCTTTTTCGTTAATCCAATAATAGATCGGTTTGTTATCAACTAAATTTGTCTGATCGACATTATGTAAGTAATGTCTGAGAGTGGTGCCATAAACACCAAAGTTGTAAGTGTTGTTATACATATTATTGTTGGTAAGCGTATTGTTTACTGATGAGTAAATGTAAATTCCATACCATATACTTGAGAGAACATCGTTTCCTCTGATGATATTTCTTTCTGAGTAGATTGTTTCAATACCTATCTGGTTGAAAAGTGCCCGTATATTTTCTACTAGCGAATTATTAGTGTACGCAAGTAAAATCCCGTGTTCATTGTTTGAAAAGTTTAGATCTTTAGCGGTGATATTTGTACAGTTTACTGCGGCGAAGTAGCCAGCGTCAAAGGGGACTTGACGGTTATTTACAGTTACCCAGTAATAAATCGGCTTCCCGTTAACGGTATTTGTTGTATCTATATCATGAATGAAGTCAGTGAGAGTTTTCCCATCTACCCCAAAATTGTATTTATTACCATCAATGATGTTGCTTGTTAAGGTATTATTTCCACTGAAGTACAAATAGATACCATATCGTAAGTTGTTACTTACGTTGTTATTTGTTAAGATGTTATCATATGACTTGTAGATTCTAATTCCGAAGTCAGTATTTGAGGAAATCTTAGTTGACCTGATTATGGTCATGTTTGATCGATACAGTTTTATCCCATATACGTTATATGATAGAGTTACATTTTCAATTAAGCAGTTTTTCGAGTAAGCAATTAGGATTCCATGATAGTTATTGCTTAAAAATAGATCTTTAGCGGTTATTGAGGATGAGTTAATTATAGCTACGTAGCCTACTTCAGAAGGAATTTGTAAGTTTACCTCATTTACTAAGTAATAGATGGGTTTTCCATTAACAGTGTTGGTTGTGTCGATGTCGAGGACATAATGGGATGGAAGATTTCCGTAGACCCAGAATCCATATTGATTATTCGAGAGAGTATTAAACCTAAAGAGGTTATTTCCAGAATGCCAAAACCGGATTCCATAGGTATTTGCTGATATAACGTTGTTAGTAAGGGCATTTTGGGTAGAATTGGATGATGCATATAAACCATATTTATTATAGGAGATTGTATTGTCATCTATGGTATTATTGAACGTGTTATACATTCTGATGCCGTATGTATTATAAATAATAGTGTTTTGGTTGACGATGTTGTTTCTTGTGTATGAGGAAAGGGACAAGCCTTTATAGTTGTAGGCAATAGTGTTTCCTTCGATTAAATTGCTGTTTGAGGCATAAACTCTAATGCCATAATTATCGTTTGAAATTATCGTGTTATTAATTATCTGACTATTGCTGGATCCTCCGGAAAGGTATACTCCAACTAGATTGTTGGATAGAGTGTTATAACGGATAATTACGCCTGTCGAGTATCTTATACATACTCCGCGTTCGCCATTTTGAATGGTGAAGCCGCTCACTACGACATTGTCTGCTTTTACATAAACAACGTATCCTACTCCGCTGCCATCAATGATGGTATTGCTGGGATCTTCGCCTGTAAGCGTGACACTTTTGTTTACAACAATATGTTCATAATAGGTTCCTGCTGAAACTAGTATGGTATCGCCTGGGTAAGCCATGTTTATGGCCAACTGTATGGTGGGAACATCCTCAGGCACTTGTATAACAGATGCTTTAACTGTAGGCGTTGCGTAGAGAAGAAAGCTCAAAAGGAGTAAAGCTATGACTCCGCTTATAACTTTGGGTTTCTTCATCGTCATCTATTATATAAGACGTAGAGGAAAATTTATGCATTATTCTTAATCCTAATTCAGAACCTTAAAAAACGCTTATCTCTTAATTTTTCTGGGTGTAAACTTGAAAAGCGTTGACGTTTCAACCCTCGCTTCGTCGATTATCCTAACAGTTACCTGTTTGATATCTTTAGTGGCTAGGTTATTGTTTCCTGAGGTAATACCCATTGTTGAAGACATGACGATAATATTTTATTTGATACTTGCCGTGACGATAATAGCCCTTTTACGAAATCTTCTCGGGTTAACTACCTATGGGGTATTCGGACCTGCTATAGTAAGTCTCGGGTTAACGAGAATTGGTGACGCTGTTGTCGGTTTAATAATTCTTTTAATAATCTTATTAGTTGGGCTTGTTGTACGTCTACTTTTAGAGCCACTTAGGGTTCAAATGACCCATAGAATGGCGATAGTCGTGATAACGGTAGCCTCAACTATGGGGATCATAAAATATGTGGGTTTTAGGCTGGGAAATGACCCCCTCACATATGCTAGTTTTCTGCCTATCCTAATTAGCTCCTGGATTGTTGAACGATTCTCGAGGCATCGTAAAGAAAACGGTTGGAAAATAGCTCTAACGAGGCTGACTTACACTTTCATCGCAATTTTTGTGACCTTCTACTTGATCAGTGATAGAAGAATTACGGATTATTTCATTCATACTCCAGAAACTTGGATAGTTCCAGTGGCAATAAATTTGCTTTTTGGTTCATGCGTCCGAATTCGATTATCAGAGTTTTTTAGGTTTAAGGAAATTGGAAGGAGTGGCAGATGGCCTTTTGTACTGACCATGAATGTGCGGAATAGAGAGATAATTGAGAAGTACAACCCTAGGGAGAAGTATAATAAAACATTAAAATTGGAATCAAAGAACTTGCTTAATGCTGTAGGAATACCTGTACCAAGAACAATAGCCGTTTTTGATGGGTATAGGGACCTAAAAAATCTTGAAAATATACTGTCCAAAATTCCTTCTGAGACCGGGTTTGTAATTAAGCCTAACAATAGTTCAGGCGGTTCTGGCATCATGATCGTAAATAAGAAAAATGGCTCCTTCTTAGAGAGTGATGGAAAAGAATTAAGTTATAGGGATATTAGGTCACATATTGAACAAATACTGGATGGCGAATATTCAAGAGGCTGGGATCCTGACCAAGCGTACCTAGAAGAGATATTATATCCGCATCCAGTTTTAGAAAAGCTTGCCTACTCAGGATTGCCTGACATCAGATTAATAGTTTTTAAAGGTATTCCAATTATGGGCATGATTCGTTTACCAACGAAGAAATCAGAGGGAAAAGCGAATCTCCACCAAGGCGCCATTGGAGCCGGGATAGATCTTACAACCGGAAAAATTAAAAATGCTGTTGTCGCCTACGAGAAAAAACCAATTATTTATCATCCAGATACTCACGTTAAGATTGTGGGTTGCAAAATTCCTTTCTGGAGCCAAATTTTGAAGTTAGCAGTGAAATCACAGAGGGTTAGTGGCTTAGGATACGTAGGAGTTGATATTACGATCGATAGAGAAAAAGGACCTGTTGTAATGGAGATTAACAAACGTCCTGGAATGGAGATTCAAAATGCTAACAGGGAGCCTTTATTAAAAAGAATTAGAGCTGTTGAGGAGATTTTGAAGAATAATGATGATATTTCTGTTGAGGACGGAATAAGATTGGGCCTTTCTCTTGAAGAAAATAATTGGGAAAAATGAGTGAAGAGTGGATTGGAAATGAAATTTAAGGGATTTTTATCTTTTCTTTCGATTTTAATTGTTTTTCTGGTAGTATTTTCCTCTTCAAATCTTTCTTTGGCACAGGATACTTCTTTACGATCACCGCCAACTCCTCGTTTTAAATTGACAGCTCCAAGAGTTAACGAGATGGTTTATACAATTAATGTTAAAAATATCCAAAATCATACGGCTTGGATCAGAATCGATTTTGCCATTCCAAAAACATGGCCGCCTGATGTATATGTCGAGTTAAAGGAAGTAAAAGGAAATTTCAATGGTCAGTTCAAAAACTATTCTGCTAGAGGAAACGAGTATGTTTATACTATGTTAGAATTAGAGCCTAGAAAGTCTGTTCAAATAAACGTTACATTCTACTCATTGAAGTATAAGCTTGAATATTATATCCATAAGCGGGTTCGTACTTTAAGTTACCCGGAAGAATTGCGAAATTTCACACTGCCAGAAAAATTCATTGAATCAAACGATCCTTTAATTGTTAACAAAGCTGTAGCATTGGCTGGGGATCTTAGAAATCCCTTTAGAATTGCGGAGCGCATTTATGATTTTGTAATTTCTTACTTGAAGTATGAAGTGCAGCCTGAAGCTCATGGAGCCTTATGGGCGTTCATTAACGGTCGCGGTGATTGCACGGAATATGGGACGTTGTTTGTCGCTTTGATGAGAGCCTTGGGTATACCTGCTCGAACGGTGATTGGACATGTTTCTAGGGGTTTATCTCAAGGTGGAATCGTAAACGCGACGCGTATCTGGGTTGACTCGCCGCATCTTTGGGCTGAGTTTTATGTTGGAGAATTTGGCTGGGTTCCAGCTGATCCGACTTTCGGCACAGGTGATCCTTGGGACCACTTTGCAATTACATGGGCGCATTATCTTCCATTTATAAAGGGACCTATAATGGATCCGCCGTACCGTTCGCTACTTACAATCAAAACTCAACCGCCGAACTCGATAAATTATACTGCTCAATTATTGGTAAATCCATTGGCTTATATGCCTTTCAAGGAAAAAGCCATAGGAGATATTTATGAGGCAAATAATTTGACTAATACTGTAAGGAGAATAGCATATCAAGCGTATAAAAAATATGCGTTTAATATTACTAGTGTTTATCCAGCTCTTGCAGAAACATATGAACTGCTTCATAATGCTACTAAAGAAATCCTGGTAAACCCGGCAATTGCAAGCGGATATGCAGAAAAGGCTGCAGAAAACGCGGTAAAAACATTGAATATAATCCTTGATATTGTAATTTCTGATGGAAAAAACGCGGTAAAAAAGGCATGGGGAGAACTACGCATTTTGGGAGCCTTGAGTGGCGAAAATTACATTGCAAAAGCTGAGGAATTTCTTTCGAGAGGACAATATTCTGAGGCGTTAATGAACATATATTATGCCAAAACGACAGCGGAACAAGCGCCTACAATCCACGTATTCATAGGTCCGCTTTTATTATGTATCGCAACAATATGGATCATCAGAAGAAGAAACGGATAAACAACAAAACTGGAGGATTGGAAAGTGTTATTAATAGCGACCGTAAGATTTCGGTGAAGAATCATGGATCAATTTAAGTTCACAACGCTGATCTTAATGTTTATTGTAACTGTTTTAGCTGCACTAAATACAACCCCGGTGAATGCGGCGGGATTTCCAGTTATTTTATCTCATTCAAGTTTCATTGATGACATAGGTTATTTTCATGTCGTTGGAGAAGTGAAAAATGCTGGTGATGTTTCAATTAATTCCGTTAAGGTAACAGCAATATTTTACGATGCTGACAATACAGTTCTTGCACAGAACTTCGCTTATTCGCTAATAGATGTCATACTCCCGGGAAGAAAAGCTCCTTTTGAGATAGTGCTAATGGATAAAGCTGCATCCAGTAAAGTTGACCACTATACACTTGACATTGACTTTAATGAGTTCCCATCAGGAAAGCCAATTGGACTGAAAATATTATCGAATAACTCCTACATTGACCAAACTAGTTTTCTACATGTGACTGGTGGTATTGAAAACATAGCAGATACAACGGCAACTAACATAAGGGTTGTAGCTACGTTTTATGATCAGCAGGGGAATGTTGTTGGTTGTGCGTATGCGTATGCCGAGCCCAAAGATTTAGACCCAAATCAAAATGCTTCTTTTGATATAATATTGATGTACCCTTCAAGAACGCCTTATGTTAAGAGTTACCAATTAACCGCTGAATCATCGGAATATACGTTAATTCCTGAATTCGGAACACCTATGCTTTATCTTGTTTTTTTGGCAACAATTTTATTTGTGGTAATTTTGAAAAGACAACTCTAGATAAATGTTCGTATTTCATGTAATCTCTAATTTGGGTTCACCAGATTTTGTATAGCTTTAGGGCTCTTAATGCGTTGATCGTTGTGGGAACATCGGATTTTTCTCCTCCTGTTGGCGCCCATCCTCCGTTAGGTCTCTGTAATTCGGTTACTATTTCGATGTATTTTTTGACTGTAGGATCATTTTTAGAGATGCCAGCGATATAGAAACACTCTAGGCACCAAGTCAAATTTGAGGTTACATCTTTCACTCGTTTGATGTTTTGCTCTATCACTTTTAATGCTTTTTTCACAACATCAGAATTAGCTCCTTCTAATTGCCCAAACACTCCAATTGATAACCATGTTGAATGCAGGAAGCCCACAAAATTTCCTTTTTCATCTCGATTTTCGAGGAGAAACTGCGTTGCTTTCTTTACAGCTTCGGATTTTCTGTAGCTAAGCTGTATTAGATAGTTTAAGATGCTCGTCGTCAGCCACATTTTGGTTTTCAAATCTCCTGGCATGTTCCAGAACGGTGGGTTATACTGACTTATAGCGTGGTTTTCGTCCCAGCATCCATCTTCGCCCTGGATACTTAGGAGGTACTCTATAGTTTTTCTGCAAATGTTTGATTCAGATAATCCCAACTCGATCATGAGTCCCAAGTTTGTACACGTGGAGTTGACACTACTTAGTTTACCCTTCTCGTTGTTATAAGGAGCCTCCATCAGGGTTTTGAAGGTTTCTGAGATATCTTAGCGGAACCTCATTGTCTCTCTCTTTGCCAAGTAAATAACCTAACCTATACTTTTCTAATTCTGTGCCGTTTTCTTCCACGAATTTTATAGCTTTTTTCAATGTCCAATTATTAAATCTCCTTATACTATTTTTAACATCTGTTTTATTTAGATTTGTCATCTCATTAGGCTCTCTCGAAAGCGATCAGTAAAGCAATACTGACAGGAAGTACCTTCCCATTGATACATTCTCGAGGCGAAACCCTCAGAATTGGAGATTTAAGTCAAAGAAAGGCATATGCAATGTGGATGCTAATCAAAGGTATAGAGACGAATACGTATTTTGAATCTTTCTTTGGTATTCAGAATTTTTAAAAGTTCAATCAGAATACTCGGATAGACAACTAGTGTTGATGGAAACAAGCATCTGTTAGGTTGTGGTTAGTTTGCAGAAAGAAGAAGCCGCATATGTGGCGGATCTTCCTAGATTTAGATGTAAAAACTGTGGTAAAGAGGTCTCCGAAGCTGTTTTGGTTCGGACAAAAGCTGCTAGCGGAGTTGTTATCCGGAGAGAAATACTTTGTAAGTCTTGCTATAGAAAGATAAAGCGCGCCGGTTACTTACTGGCTTTTTTAATATTAGCCTATTGTGGAGGGTTTTTCTATATTTCGATATTCACTGAGTTTTCAAAATTCGCAGAGGCAAGCCCGGAGATTTGGACTGCAATACTGATGGCAGGGGTTTTCATATTGTTGATAATATACCAGTTGATGAGGCGGCCTTAATGAAACTGCCTCAAATACGCGTTGATTTTCTATTCTAGAACAGAAAACAACATGAAAAGAGAGACCTTTTCAGCAAATGTGTAGGTAAGGCGATCGGTGAGAGATGCGGGAACGCTTAAAACAACGCTTACAATATCGATGTTTTACCCTTCAGGAGAAGAAATGCAAAAAATGCTTGCTGAAACAGCAAACAGACTCATTCGGTATGGCGTATAAGCGCCCATAGAAAAATCCGCTTAGGTCCTTCACACTAATGAATTGCTTAGGAAATGGTGGAAATTGAACTCCATATCTTATTCCACAGGGTAATCCTAAAACTTTAAAAGCTTCATATTAACAACTTTAATTAAGTATAAACGGTAATACCTTATCCTCATAGGGCTGTAGAGATGCCAATTGATGAAAGAAAACATAAAGTTCCCCAATATAGGGTGACTGATCCAACTTGTCGTTTGAGATACAAGAATTACCTGATATCTTAAGAGTAATTGTCCTGTTAAGTTTCAGGGAAGAAGATCGTCTTACAAAGTCTCTGCTTAAGAGAAAAGTAGAGGAATATTTAGCGAATAGTGCTTCTATTAGGATGGATGACCTTGATGAAGCGTTAGAAGAGATGGTGTCAGAGGGGCTTTTGGTCAGAAAAGACGGTAACTTTAAGCTGACAAGCCAGGGGATTCGGTTGGGCAGGGAATGGAAGAATTTGTTGATTAAAAGAGATCCTGTGCTTGAGGTAGTGGCTGGATTGACGGATGGCTCCATCACTGGTCTTGTTGTGATTCTATCTGCCTTCTTAGCTGGTTTACATATGGACGTGGCATTGTTTGCTGCGATCCTAAGTTTGGCAGCGGTTGCTATAACGAATTTCTCAAGCTTTATGCTTGGTGGAAAAACTGAGGACATGGCAAATATCCTTACCCTTAAGGTTTTAATAGACCACAGCTTAAGCGACATTCCAGATAAAAGGGAACGAATGAGGTCATTAAGGCTTGCTAAACATTTGTTCGCTATTTTAAGAAGAGAGATAGCCAGGTCAAATCTCTTGTCTGCTTCAATCTGTGGCGTTACCACTTTTCTAGCGGGGATTATACCAATAATTGCTTTCCTAATCTTACCAAACCCCCTTAACATCATCATATCACTTAGCCTAATCGGAGTTATGACAACGGTCTTCCTTGTCCGCTATCGCGCTAAAAAAGCGCAAGTATCTTGGAAAGTAATCCTTCCAGAGACAATAGTAATCATTGCAATAGCAACGATTATCTCATCAATAATCGGCAGGGGCTTGTAGATAGAAAATTCATAACGTCAAAGTAATTATTTCAAAAGTTGAAGTGTATGGGTCAGTAAGAATGCGGAGGGATTAAAACCTTATTATTCTTATTAGTAGATTCTCTCTTAGAGATTATTTTAGGATTTTAAAGAAGAGCTTAAAGTATATGTGAATTAGTGAATAGAAGATTTTTCCGTAAATATTATCTAAATCTTTTAAAATTTATTAAGAACAGGGAAAGGTTGTTGATATACAAATCATTTTCTGGGATATTGTTTACCATACTTTTAGTGGGCACGTTATTGTTTGCATTTACTATTAACCAAGTTAAGACTACCCCTATAACATTAGTTGTTCCTGATGATTTTTCAACTATTCAGGAAGCCATAAACCATGCTACTGAAGGGGACACCATCTATGTGAGAGCTGGGATATACCGCGAGAACGTGGTTGTGAATAAAACGGTGATTTTACTTGGAGACAACCAAGATTCGATCATTCTGGGGGAAGCTGATGGAATAGCTATGGAAATTAGTTCAAACAATGTGACAGTGAAGGGGTTTACAATTCAAGGAGTAAATAGGATCATTGATTATCGTGGTTTTCTTGTGAATGCAACGTTCACTAAAATATCTCAAAATAGGATAATTAACGCTTCCTATGGCATAATCATCTGTGGCAATTACAACATTATTACGTGGAATATTCTGACTTCTACCTTCCGCGCGATTTTATGCAGCGGCTATTACAATAAAATAAGCAATAATTTTATGGAAGGTAACATTCATGGCGTCTGCCCCCAGATTGGCGAAAATAACACTGTTTCGGGTAATAAGTTTATACGAAACGATGTTGCTATTGAATTCCTCCTTAAAAATCGCTACATAAGTATAGTTGATAACATCTTCCTTAATAATTCAGTTGGAATTGACTTTATTTTCTTCGGCGACAATAGGGATAACTTCATTTTCCATAATTATTTCATAAATAACACAGAGCAAGTAGTCATAGAAGCTCCAACTGAAAACATATGGGATAATGGTTATCCTTCTGGCGGTAACTACTGGAGCGACTATGGTGGTATGGACGTTTATAGTGGTCCTTTTCAGAATGAAACCGGCAGTGATGGTTTAGGTGATACTCCGTATGTTATTGATGAGTATAATGTGGATAGGTATCCGCTTATGAAGCCTTGGACTACGATCGTTCAGGATGTGGCTGTGGTTGACGTTTTTTCTTCAGTCATAGAAGCCTATGCCGGGTGGTTTGTCAACATCACAGTTATTGTTAGAAATGAGGGGGCAAGGGCTGAAACCTTTAACGTCGCTGTTTACTACGACAACTCTTACATAGAAACTCAAACAGTTGCCGATCTTGAGCCTGGAGAAAACGTGACACTGGCCTTTATGTGGAATACTACGGGTGTAGCACCAGGCAACTATACCATCAAAGCTGAAGCATCCATCCTTCCAGACGAAAAGGAAATGCAAGACAACACAATGACAAGCCCCACTAAAATAAAAATCAAAATGTTAGGCGATGTTAACGGCGACAAAAAGATAGACATAAGAGACATAGCTATGGTTGTATTATCCTTTGGTTCTTATCCAGACCATCCAAGGTGGGACCCCCAAGCAGATATGAATAATGATAACTACGTAAACATAACAGACATTGCCTTAATAGCTAGAAACTTCGGAACAACATATCAATGACAAACATAAGTTATATACTCATAAGATATATCAGGAAAATTATGGGAAGAAGCAATAACAGATCACGTGGTGTCAGAATTAAAGTAATTGAAGAAATATCGTGAGCATTGAAGGAGGACTGTGCGGTGAAAATTTTGTTTGTGTGCGGTCGTAACGTTGATCGTAGTCCAACGGCTGAGGAAATGTTTGGAACCGTGGAAGGCGCTGAGGTCAGATCTGCGGGGGTTTCTCTTGGGGCCACTGTTCCCGTTACAAGGGATCTGATTGACTGGGCGGATAAGATTTTTGTAATGGAGCACAAACACGAGAAGGCGATTCTGAAGATAGATCCTTCAGCATGGCGGAAAATCGAGGTTCTCAACATTCCAGACAGATTCTATAAAAATCAACCTGAATTGAGAGCATTGCTGAAAGATAGGATGCGGCCCTATCTTAAGAGGTATAAACTAAACTTTTGAACAAGCTTCGTTAGTTTAGTCGTTATTAGTCCAAATGCTCATTCTCCCCCTACGTTTTTCATGTATTTCTTCGCGTTATATGGACAGGGTCAAGATTTTCATAGTGCAAAGGGCTTAGTGAAAAGTGCGGGAGGGATTTACGCACAAATTTACCAGTAAAATGCAGTCACTGAAGAATCTAGGATTCTCAATTCATATGTGTAATAGAAAAATTCAATTAAACGAGTTTAGCTATACAGTGAAAGTTGTCTGAGGGGATTTAGGAAAAGGGGCTTTTCCGCTGAAAATGGGAAAGAATGCAGCCACAACCGTAATAAGCTGACCAGTAGAACTTTCAATAGAAAAGGTTGTGGTTACGTGAAATATACAAAACACGCAAAAACCAGAGCAGCTGAAAGGGGTATAACTGAGGACATGATCTTGGAGGCGATATTGCAACCATCCTAGACATATTATGACTTAAGCACGGGAACAACAATAGTCTTCAAGAAGCTTGATGGGAAGCATCTTTTAGTAGCATACTCTAAAGAGGATAAAGAAATCAAAATTGTGACAACGTTTATAACATCAAACGCTCAAGAAATAATTGGCAGAAAACTGGAAAGCAGAACATGGGTGAAGATCAAGTGAAAGTGGAATACGACAGAGAATCCGACATACTCTACATAAAGTTCAAAGAGTCAGAAATAGCAGACACCAAAATATTAAGTGAAGACGCCTACATAGACCTAGACAAAGACGGAAACCTCGTTGGCATAGAAATATGGAAAGCATCCCAAAACGCTATACTCCCAATCTCTAAGGACATAGCCGAAAAACTAAAACTAATTTTAGAAAGCCCGGCCTAAAGGATTGCAAAGATTTTACTGGCAATTTTGTGCTGAAATTTCAGCCCCGCCAACCACTCCTTAAATCTGACTTATTTCGCTAAAATACGCTTTTATAAGGCTTTTTTTAATGCGGGGGTGGGATTTGAACCTTTCAAAGCGTGGAGATGTCGCCTAATCTCCCCTCTTTTTTACGATGAAGAAGTTTTCGAGTAACATGGTTGGCTTCTCATTTCATAATTGTTTTGATCCATTTTTGTATTTGTTTTGTGTCAAGATTTGGATTGTAAAGTTGTATGGCGTCGCGGTAGTTTGGTAGTTCTGTTATTGTTGTTAGTGTAAATTCTAGTTTGAATCTTTTGATCAGATTGTGAAAGGTGTCTGCGTCAAAGCTCTCTTTGATTAGGTATTTGCTTGGATTTGGATCCAGCAAGGCGAGCAGGTCCGCTCTATCCTTTGTTATTTTTCCTCGAAGTTTTTCTATTTCTGCAGTTTCAGTTACTGCCCTTTTTGTTTTCAGGTCGTAAGTTCGGTCTCTCACAGCTTTTATCTTGTATAGAAGCAAGAGTGGTTTGCTTGGGATATAGCATATAGCATCTTCGTTCAGTTTGACTTTTCTGCAGTATTGCTTTTCGGCTGTTAGTGAGTATGGAAGCTGCTTATCTGGGTCTTCATGGAAGCTGCTTGGTTTTGGATCTTCAAATGTGCATGCGTCGATTTCCATATAGCCGATGACTTTGCCGTTGCGGATTACAGGTTTTCTTGAGGTAACTTCTAATCCTAATTGGTTTTTCGCTATGAACTCATATCCATGCGTTCGTTCGTATCGTTCAATTAAATCCATGAAAAGTCCGTGGTGGCTGGGGCCAACTATGTCGATGTCAATTGACCCGAAGTAGGAGTTGTAGAGGTAAACTGCCCATCCGCCAATTATGGTAGGTATGGGGCCGAAAAGGGAGAACCATTTCAAAAGCGAAACAAGTTCGCTATAGGATTCCTCAATTAGAACTTCAAGCTGTCTCGGGTTGTTCATTTCTTATCCTCTCGTAAAGTTTGGTTGCGGCGTCCCTTCCTGCAGAGCCTAAGCAGAAAAGGTCCATTACAACTTGTATTGGGTCAACAACGTTGAAACCATTTATTCCTTTGACATTTTCCAAGATATGCTGATAATCCGGGACGAGTAGCTCCACAGTGATGGGGCCACGTCCTTTTGGGAGTAGCAGCCGTAATCGTTGGGGGTCTTTCGCGTATGTGTGGATTGTTGGAAAAGTTATGTAATAGGCTAAGTAGCGGCTTAAACCGGAAAAAGCTGTTAAGGCGTAGTCTATCCCGGCCTTTAGACAGGTATCTCGCAGATTTTCCTCTGCGGCTGACAATTCTGTTAGTTCAAGCCGAACAGTCGCCCTAAGAAGTTTTCGAAGAGGACGATGCCAAGACAGCAGGTCCAGAAGTGCGTATGGATCTTCAAGCTCTATTCTACGCCATTTTCCCTTTCTTGCTATCCCGGCTTCACAAAGGGAGTTAACCACGGCGTTTATCCAGCCAATTGACACTCCAAGATCTCGATGGATTTGACGCTGATAAGTAATGGGATGCCCTAAAAGATACTTAACCACACGGAAAGCCTGAGGGGAAGACAGTTTTACAGACAATTTATCCTCGCAGCTACCTCTATAATGTGGGCATATTTAAAAGTTCGGTAAATAACGAAAAATTCAGTAAATAACGAACATCACAACGCAACAGTGATGAAAAGTGCGGGGTAATAGGTTCACATATACGTTTATAATCCACGTTTTTGAGGCAAGCTTCGAATATCTTTCCTTTCATTGAAACAAAAGTTCGAATCTCTCCCGGGCTACCAATGAATACTGCGCCGACTTAAAAGGGATAGAACTTCATCTGCTTGAGATATTCTATAGCTCTTTTTGTATTCTCAAGTTTTGAGTAAATTTTGTAAGCCTCAACTTCGAGGCATATCCGAGGTTTTAGCCCATAGCGCTTTAGTGCGTCAAAGAATTTGTCCCATTTGATACTTCCCTCTCCAGGCGCAAAGTTGCTGTCTAAATCTCCGTGATTGTCATTCAAGTGAATATACGACAAGTGGTCTGCAAGGATTTCAACCCATCGTTCAATCGGCACTTTGGAGAAAACATTGGCATGTCCTGTGTCGAGTAGTGCTTTAAAGTTTTCAGAGTTGACACTGTCTAGTACATCTCTTACAAGCTCAGGTTGTGGTTCCCATAGATTTTCGAAAACCAATAGGAGATTGCCACCAGCTAACTCTGCTATTTCGGTCCAAAACTTGATTTGCCTTTGCTTGTATCCATCCACGTATTTAGGTGAACCTGTGGCAATGCATGGATTAAAACATGAACAGAAAGTTACAATTTTCGCCCCAAGTTGTTTTGCGATTTTGATGTTCTGGAGTATCCGTTCCCTTGCTACACAAACTATTCTGGCGTCTCTACTAGCAGTAATCATGTCCATGAAGACGCCGTGAATTGCCACCTCATTTCTAAAATCCTTTAAAGCCAGTTTGTAAGATTGCATTATAGATTTCCAATCTCCGTCAAGTATCCATGGGAGAGCAAAAGAAGTTAATTCAATTCCGTAACAGTTAACCTTCGCAAACTCAATAAAATCATAAGCAACTTCATCCGTGGTTTGAACAAACAATTCATTCATCAAGATCCCTCTAAACCGTAGCTATTGTCCTCTAGTATTATTTAGATTTCTTTTTACTGATGTGCCTTCACGCAAGCTATACTGGTCTCTTCCTAACTTGAGTTAAATTTCATTTTAAGCTCATTTTAAGAATATTTTCCAGAACTAATCTTGAAGCCACATTGTTAGTGTGGGACAGTCCCTAGACCCCGATAATTTAAACTGATATTTGAACCTATCCATCTAGCACTTTAGAATCTTTGAATGGGAAGTTTTTAACCTTTGAACCCAATCGCTGGATCTATATGTGTCATTTTGTCATTTTCAGAAGAAAAATAGAACCCCGCGGGCACAAACCGAGACTATAAACGTAGTTTGTGCAATTTTTGCACAAGTGCGGGGGGTTAGGTTCAAACCTATGTTTAAATCCTTGTTTTTTGCACAAATCCAGAATTCTAATCAGAGATAGATTTTAAAGGGCGGGGTTAGGTTTCACATACACGTTTAAAATCCACTTTTTTAGCACTGAGAAATAGGTTTAAAACTCGGTTTAAACTCGCGGAATTTGCATAGAGCGAACGAACATCTGACGTTTCCTAGACGAGATTCTTTAACACGTTAAAATCATGATTACTTTAGTTATGTGCGCGAAACTTATTTGAAGTCCCAGCCAAACAATGCCAAGTCAAAATTGGTAACTAATCCTACGAGCTTATTTTTAGCGTTTATAACCGGAATCCGCCGGAGATGTTTGTTTTTCATTATTTTTACGATGTCAAGGACTGTACAATTAAGGTCGCAAGTCACCAAATCCTTAGCCATTATTTCTTCAACCTTAGACTTTTTCACATCAACCTGTGAATAGACAGCCTTTGTCACTATATCTCTGAAAGTAAGCATGCCCTGCAAGGTTCCTTCAGAATCAACGACGGGAAGACATTCAACATCAAAGTCAACCATCTTCTTCACAGCATCCTCTACCGTACTACTAGGAGAAACAGTAATCAGCTTCTTAGTCATAACACTGCTAACTTTCACGTTAGCTATAGTAAACTTTTTCATCGTTCTTTCTTTCTCTTAAACTTTCTTTTCCGCTGCTTCGCAACTTTTGCCTCACGCCGCCTTTTAGACTTCTTAGAATTCCCCAAACACTTTCACTCTTCAGGTATTCACTTTTCTTTGGCAACCCATTCTTTTACGGCTTCTTCAACGGCTCTGGATAGGTCACCCTTTCTTCCGCCAAATCTCTCAATAACCTTCAACCTAAGCTTTTTTTCCAGTTCATCTGAGAGCTCCACATAGATCCGGCCCATTTCAATTCCCAATTTCCATTTTAATTTTACACGATTCGCACGTACTAGATGTTTTTTCAATAAGCAAATTGCCAGATGCCCAGTATTACTTTCATTTTTGTTATCATCTTTTTCACCTTAAACTTTGCTTATCCGCATATTATATTATGTGTTTACCTGCTTATAAACATATTGGCTTAAGCGTTTAAGCGCTAAAAATGTCCGACACATAATAGGATAAACAATTATATTGTGGAAAGAACCATATGGGCGATTGTCGTGTGAAGTGATTGAACATGAGTAGAGAGCAGGATTCCCGTAGAAAAGCCAAGGGAAGCGCTCGCCTTACAAAACGAGAGGGCACCAGACGAGAAGAACTCGTGGAGGAAAGAAACAGAAGCGAAGGTAAAACTGTGATTTGAGCGGGTAGTTGTGAGTAGGGTTGATCCGAAAAAACTATTTGGAATCACAAAAGTTGCTTCTAAAATAGTCCAAATAAAATGTTTCAATAAAAAAGTTCCCGTATTTGGTTCTGCGGATATTACAAATTCCTGCAATCTAAGATGTAAACATTGTTACTGGTGGCTTAACAGAAAATCTCATAGAGAACTGAGTGCTGATGAGTGGAGAAACGTCGTTAGAAAGAATTTCATACAAAGAGATGTTGTATCTGTTAGTTTGACAGGTGGTGAGCCGCTTCTTAGGCCAGATGTTATTAAGGTGGTTCTCGAGGAGATGAGGTGGAGATATGTTACTATAGTTACGAATGGAACATTACCGTTGGAAGATTTTGGCGTCGGATACTTTATTTCTATAGATGGAACTGAGAGCGTTCACGATGCAATTAGGGGGATGCGTACATACAAAAAGGTTAAAGACAATGTGATCAGTCATCCAGAGGTTAACGTTACTATAAACATGACGATAAACAGTCTGAACTATAGATGCATAGAAGATGTCGTTCGCGAATGGTATAATTTCGTCAAAGCAATTACATTTCAGTTTCATACTCCATTCTCCTATAATGATAAGTTATGGCTGCCGTATGGAAAAGTAAGAGACAACGTCGTGGACAAGCTGTTAAAGATAAAAGAGGATTATCCCGACTTTATTGCAAACACTTCAAAACAGTTAAACCTTTTTAGAAATGGAAAATGGACAGCGAATTGTCCAAAATGGTTTTTCATAAACCTGGATAGCAATGGCAAAATAAAAGAACCATGCGTAATATCCAGCTCAGATAAGAATGGAGCTAAACCTATATGTGAAAGATGCGGGCTGTCTTGCAGTGCTGGAGCATACGCTGGACTATTTTTATCCGATATCGAGTGGTTAAGAATGTTTAAGGTTGCAAAAAGAGTTGCGCCTTTCAAGGGTTCGTTGAAAAGTGCGGGGGGGTGGGATTTGAACCCACGAACCCCTATTATTATTAGAAGATTTCTTCTTAGAATTCTTCTTTTTTCCCATTTCCGTTTCTCCAGTAATTAATTATTCATGGTTTAAGTTTATAATAAGTTTGGTTAGGTTTATTCTTTGTAAGAACTCTTTTTAAATGAATGAAAAATGGGAACAAGCTTGTTGTGGAGTAAACTTAGTTTACTCCTAGAAAGCAGTAGCTCCCTAGTTTTATAGGAACATTGTTATTAGTGCCTCTTATATTCGTGCATATTGATGGAAAATTAAAGCCCAGAAAATGATTGCTAAGATGAAATCGAAAGAGGCTACGATTAAGCCCACTATTAGTAAATTATTTGCCATTTCTAGGTCTTGGTTTTTCACAGCGAGATATCCAAATATCCCTCCTGAGATTCCAATTATTCCCCCTAAAATTTCAAAAGTCGGTGCTAGTATTCCAAGAAACAATCC
>Ga0209426_1000526_pt1 | contig 37142 bp, 43 predicted proteins | sample Deesub1362B_J571_FD_187697 | JGI IMG/M metagenome (GOLD analysis project Ga0209426, IMG submission 187697) | Deep oceanic, basalt-hosted subsurface ecosystem from Juan de Fuca Ridge flank, Pacific Ocean, CORK Borehole 1362B_J2.571 (SPAdes)... ...
AGTATGAGATCCGTTTATAAGTATACTGTTGTCAATGTCCTTTTGATTGGGATGGTTGTAGCTGTTGGTATAAGAGAAAAGAGAGTCTTGCAGAGGTTGGCTGAGATGTGAGTTGGCAAGTACCTTAATAATATAATTTACTGGTTTAATGAATTTAGATTATTTATGTTTTGCGGTGAATGTAAGTACAATTCAGTAATTCGTACTAATACGGCATTCTTCGAGAATTTGACAGAAAAGAAATCATGCTGAAGAGCAGGAAAATAGTTTTATTCTATGGAAATTCTATTTTCAATTGAGATAAATGAAAAAAATTGTATTGGTGTTAACAGCACTTGGACTGCTGATTTCCGGGTGTAGTGATAAAACCGAAACACAGAATGTGACAACTCCCGAAGAAACACCGACTTCCCCAATTGTGATAAGGACTAAGGCAACCCCACCACAGTGGATAACAAAAACACCAAAACAGTACCTCAGATTGCCGGAACTGGATAGAATAAGGTTTCAGATTGAAGAAGAAATATCGAAGTCAGATTTCGGGGATTCAAAGCCCGCTATAATTGATGTTGAATTGAAAAACAACGAGCTTTATGTCAAATATTCAACTGATAGGTTATCAGACAATGAAATCTACATAGAAATGCAGAAAGTTGCCTCGATTGTTGAAGATTCTTTTGAAGAATATCAGAAACCGGGAAGGGTGACAATAAAGGCAGTCCCGAATAAAGACTATAACTACGAGACGAGCTTACTGTGGGAGGAATTTGTTAAGCTCGCTGAGCACAAAATGCCGAACTCGGAGTGGAGTAAAGCAACAACAAGGAGTAAATAAGCAACCTCTCATTTTCCTGCGGTTCGAAAAACTTAATACTTTGCAGAGTGAGTAAGAGTCGGGTGGTAGAATGATAAAACTTACAGAAAAACAGATTTCGGATTATTTTCACCGCAGCTACTCAGCTGTTGATGGATTGTGGTTCATGAAGGTTGAGGAGAAATATGGATTCGATACAGCACTTGAAATTGACAGAGAAGTCTGGAAAGTTCTGCCAAAGATTCAGGCAAGACTCCTGAAGTCCATGAGTCAGTTTGACACGGGAATTGTTGGTCTTTTTGAGTGCTTCACAACAAAACTGAAACTTGATGGTTTCGAGTTCAGGACTGAAGGTGGGATGAATGAGCTCAAAATAATAATCAACAAGTGTCCATGGCACGAAACAATGGTTAAATCTAATAGAGAGGATTTATCAGAAAAAGTAGGAGATGTGATATGCAGCACAGAATATACAGTATGGGCATCCGAATTCGGCGGCAACATTCAATTTGAGCGTGGAGATAGACTTTGCAGGGGTGACAGTAATTGTGTTCTGAGATTCAGTTATTCTGAATAGGTGACAGTTGTGCTGGAGTATCTGTACCCTATCCGAACATACCTGATTGTGGCTGGAACAATCGAGAAACCGAATGCAATGACGGCTGACTGGGTCATTCCACTATCATTTGAGCCTTCACTTGTGGGAATATCCATTGAGCACACAAGATATACAAACAAGCTAATCAAAGAACAGAAAAATTTTGTTGTGGCAGTACCAACCCTTGAGCTGCTGAGAGACGTCTGGATTGCAGGAACAACGAGTGGCGCAAAGACCAATAAAGCTGAGAAAATGAGTGTTACCTTTGTCAGGTCAGAACATGTTGATGCTCCATCTATTAAAGAATGTCAGGCAAACATTGAGTGTAGAGTTGTAAATGAAGTGGAAGTGGGAGACCACACCCTATTTGTGGGGGAAATTGTTAATGTGACCTGCGGTGATGCTTTTATAAGCGGTAAACCAGACCTCAATTACAGTTATATCCTGCACTCAAGCTTTGGTAAGGGTTTTACTGTAAACAGGCAGGAAGAATTCAAACCCTGATTTAACGGCCATCATAGAGTCTCTTTCCAAGAAATTCGGGTAATCCGGCTCTCAAGACAGCCTCATAAACCTCGTCTATGTTGTATCCGACACGCTCAAGCTTTATTTTAAGAGAATCGGAGTCAAATATGGCATATGCAGCTCTTGAATCTCCATCTCTGGGCTGCCCCACACTACCGGGATTCAGAAAGAATCCCTTCTCAAAATTTTTCTTGAACTGGATGTGAGTATGTCCCACCACGAGATTTCCGTATTTTTCGACAAAAGAATCAATGAGCGGGTCATATGGAAATAAATATGTTGTCAAAGCAGATTCGTTTTCTGCGGGCATTCCATGGTAGATTCTGAAATACTCCGTTTCTATTGAAACTAAAAGTGATGCAAGCCATTCAAAACTTCGCTCGTCAATACGCTCCTTAGTGTAAATGAGCGCTTTCACTGCATAAGGGTTCATTCCCGAAAAATCTGACCTCAGGATTGCATCATCGTGGTTACCCAGAACACTCTCGATTCCCTCTTCAATAAACTTCTCTATTGTTTCTTTCGGGTAGGGGTAGTATCCGATTACATCCCCTGCGCAATAAATCCTGTCACAGGAATTGAGCTTTTCGAGTACTTTCTCAAGTGCTATGAGGTTGGAATGTACGTCTGATATCAGCCCAATCCTCATCACATTAGATTGCAGGTTAAAGTATAAGTTTTTAACAGTAACATATAAATTCAAGAGAGGAAGTGTTGACTCATGACTCTCGATACCTCAGAAAAACTGACGAAAGACGATAAATTTAAATTCTCATGCCATAAAGGGATCAGCTGTTTTAATAAGTGTTGCAGTGATTTGACCTTATTTCTCATGCCCTATGATGTGATCCGAATCAGGAAAAATCTTGGCATGGGTTCTGCGGAATTTCTTGAAAAATACACAACCTGCCAGATTGGTGATAGTTCTGGACTGCCGGTTGTTTTTCTGAAGATGAATGAAGACAAAACATGTCCATTTGTTACCACGGACGGATGCAGAATTTATCCGGACAGGCCCGGTGCATGCCGGCTGTATCCTCTTGCAAGAATGAGAGGGACGAAGGAGGAATACTACTACATTGTCAGAGAAGAGCATTGTGAGGGTTTTGAAGAGGAGAGGGAGTGGACTGTGAGGGAGTGGATTGAGGATCAGGATGCCAAAATTTATAACAGAATGAACGATATTTTTATGAGGTTACTTGAGAGCAGGTTGAAGCGTCCCGACAGACAGTTCACTGATAAAGAACTGACAATGTTTTATATGGCATGCTACAATCTGGACAGATTCAGAAAATTTGTCAATGAGACTAATTTTCTTGAATACTTTGAGGTGGATGAGACACACATCAATGAAAGTGATGTGGAGTTGATGAAACTTGGAATAGATTGGATTCGCTTCTCTCTCTTCCGGGAACCAACCATGAAATTGAGAACTGAGGCGCAGTAAGTTCAGTACTTTTTCTGGAATGTGAATAACTTGATGAGTATAAATCCGGCTATAGTACTGATTGAAATCAGCATGAGAAATGTATCAATGGGTGGGAGATGGTTGTCATTTATCCATAGCAGTCCGTTAACAACAGATATGGTCATGAAAGTCAGTATCAAAGACAGAAAAGCTCCTCCAGCTAAAAGATAGGGCATCTTCACCCCTCTGTGCTCCAGAAGGATTGTACAGAATATCAGAAAAATTGTGAACATCAGAAGAACATAGGCTATGCCCGGAGTTTTGAAGTTTAAAAACATTGCATAGAGTCCATAACCCCAGAGGAATATTATAAAACCAACGCCAAAGGAGGCAATTAAGTGGATATAGAATCTCCTCGCCACATCCTCTAAAATCGGTTGCATGATGTCCATGAAATCCAGAAAAATTTAAATTTTTTTATCTACCGGGGAGATTGACATACTGAGTTCTGTTGTGGTATCTCTTAAAAGTTCAATAATCTCTCTGTTAATGTCGATGGCTGCCTTATCCGCTTTTATCAACAGTGTCCTTCTGCAAATGAAGTCGCTCTTTCGGATAACAATATCGGTTGGATGGTTGAATGTAAGTTCTCTGCTCCCGTATCCTGTCAGTAATTCCGTAAGTCCGTAATCGGGTAATGAAATCTCAACCATGACCAGCACAGAGTCCATCAATGCTTTTTTAAATCCATCAGAAAGTTCGGATATCGATTTATCAGCACCAACACCGATTATACAGTCTCCTCTTTCCGTCAGAGATTTCTCTTTTGTAACCTCCAGAGTGGTTTTATGTGTTGCTCTTATCTCAGGATGGCCTCTGGCAATAACAATCTCTTTCACTTTATTTCCTCATAAAGTCTTGAGAGGTCAATACTGTGAGTCTCTTTTACAACATTTAAAACGAGCATAGTATATGTTTTTATTACATGCTCAAGACCGGCAACCCTCTTAACAAATCCATTGAGAGATTCTCTGTCATTGAATTTTGCAACGACAACCATATCGTACTCTCCGGTCACATCATAGACAGCAGTCACATTTGGCTCGTCGGCAATAGTCTCCTCAATCTCGACAAGGTGCCCTCCTTTTGCAGTAACACCGATAAGAGCAATCAGATCAAATCCAAGCTCAGAATAATTGACAATGGGAATAAACTTCTCAATTACACCATATTTCCTCAGTTTATTGATTCTGTTGTAAACAGTCCCTTCAGCAACACCGAGCTTTTCTGCTATTTCTCTCAGACTTTTTCTTGCATCTTCCTGCAGCTCAACAAGTATCTTGACATCGAGGTCATCGATTCTTCCTTCCATACCAAAAAAGATATTCTACAATATTTTTAATTTTCGCTGGTAGTTTATGCTGACACAATCAAATTTATGGTGTAAGATTGAAATTTCTCTATTCTGAATCTGCGGGAACAAATTTTGTTCCATAGTATATGATTCCCGATTCGCCCTCTTCCCCATATTTTCTGAATACCTTTCTGACCCTCATCCCTGTCTGTACCTCATCAGGACTGCATACAAGCTGTGAAGTAATTACAGGACCATCATCGAGCTTTATCATTGCTACAATGTAGGGTTTCCTCATCCTCGTATTTTCTGAATCATGAACTACAGAATAACTGATGACCTTGCCACAATCACCAAAACGAATCTCTCTGATATTGCTTTTTCTTCTGCAATTTGGACATACATTCCTCGGAGGGTAAAAACTTCTCCCACAATTTTCACAGTAACTCCCTACAAGGTCATACCTGTATTTTATCTTTCTCCAGAATCTCGGAAGCATTATGCCACCTCAAATATTGAGACCACTGCGGTTGCACCTGTTCCGCCAATATTAAGTGCAAGGCCCTTTTCAGCCTCAACCTGTCTCTTCCCAGCATCTCCCCTTAATTGAAGGGCAATTTCGACCGCCTGTCTGATTCCAGTCGCTCCGATAGCATGTCCGCATGCCTTCAAACCACCCGATGTATTAACTGGCAACTCTCCACTTATCTCGGTTCTACCTTCTCTGACCATTTCTTTGCCTTTTCCTTTCTCCACAAAGCCAAGGTCTTCATATGCAATCAATTCAGCTATTGTGAATGAGTCATGAATTTCGGCAATGTCTATCTCATCAGGTGAGACATTTGCCTGTCTGTATGCAATTTTTGATGCCTGAACAACTGCACTCATTGTGATGGGGTCAGTTCTGTTCTGGAGAGACAGATAATCGCTCGCCTGAGAACATGCAGCAAGATATACTAACTTATCGGTGTATTCTTTTGCAGTTGTCTCATCTGCAAGAATGACCGCAGCAGCACCATCAGATATTGGAGAGCAATCGAAGAGACGCAGGGGTTCAGCGACGAAGGGGGAATTAAGGGCAACGTCCATAGAAATCTCTCTTCTAAACTGAGCTTTGGGATTTAAAGTTGCATTCCTGTGATTTTTTATGCTGATTCCCGCAAGGTCTTCAGAACCAGTTCCGAACTTCTCCATGTGCATTCTTGCCATCATTGCATAGAGTGAAGGTAAATTAGCTCCAACAAACCACTCCCACTCCCTGTCTGCAGATGAAGAGAGTATGTCCATTGCTGCATCGCTACCCACATCGGTGACTTTCTCTACACCTGCAGCAATAACTATATCGTGCATTCCTGAAGCGACAGCCATGAAAGCCTGTCTTAAAGCAAGCCCTCCGCTTGCATCGGCCCCTTCAACCCTCGTTGCAGGAACGTTAAGCTCGGCCAGACCGGCATAATCTGCGATTAATGCTGCAATGTGTTCCTGCGCAAGGTATCTTCCACTGCTCATATTTCCAACGAACATTGCTTCTATTTCTTTTCCCTCAAGGCCAGAATCTTCAAGAGCCTCAACACCTGCTGAAAGAAATATATCTCTGAAACTGAGATCCCAGAGTTCCCCAAAATGACTCTGCCCAACTCCAATTATTGCAACTCTTCTCATCACTTCACCCTTATTTTCTTTCTCATCTTAACATAAATTCCATAATCAATTGATACACCTTTCCTGATTTTATCCCACACAGATGGATTTCTTCTGAAACTTTCAATTCCGTCTTCCACTGTGATTGAAAATGCATCACTTCCAGCCCCCGAGCCGAAAGATACCATCAGGATTCTCTCAGATGGTTTTGCAATATCAAGAATCGCAGCAAGTCCGATTAAGGAAGAACCGGAATACGTATTACCTATATGCGGTACAACAAGACCATGTTTGATTCGTTCCATGTTGAATCCAAGTGTTTTTGCTGCTCTGACCGGAAACTTTCCGTTTGGCTGGTGAAAAACTGCATAGTCAAAATCAGATGGATTCAAACCGCTCTTATCCATCAGTCCTTTTGCCGCTGAGATAACATGCCTGAAATATGCAGGCAAGCCTGTAAATCTACCACCATGTTTTGGATATGGCTGTCCTTCCCGTCGCCAGAAATCGGGAGTGTCCGTTGCGAAAGAGTATGTGTCTTCAATTTCCGCTATCAAATCTCTCTTACCAAGTATATACGCCGCACCTCCTGCTGAAGCAGAGTACTCGAGAGCATCTCCCGGAGCCCCCTGACTTGTATCTGCACCAATTGCAAGCCCGTAATCAATCATACCTGAAAGAATCATTGAAAGACAAATCTGAAGACCGGCAGTACCTGCCTTGCAGGCAAATTCAAGGTCTGCTGAATAGAAGTCGTTTCCTGCAGAGATTGCTTCTCCGACAATTGTTGAGGTCGGCTTCACAACATAAGGATGACTTTCTGAACCAACATAAACTGCCCCGATATCCTGAGGATGAATATTTCCTCTGTTTATTGCCTCTCTTGCCGCCTCAACAGCGATCGTGGCAGTATCCTCATCAACATCAGGAACGGCCTTTTGATAAACACCGAGTCCATTTTTTATTATCTCTGCGTTCTCTCCCCAGATTCTTGCAATCTCATCTGAGCTTATTCTGTACTTCGGGATGTGCGTACCGTAGGATACAATTCCGGCATTCAGGGTCATTTTGTTATCCTCCTCAATGATTTTATCATCTTCTCCACAGGCATGGAAGTAGCGATGAGGTGTATTTTCTCAATATCAGCGATTTTCAGGGCAATCTCATCAACATCTCCGGCTTCAATTCCGTGAAGAATCACGACAGCGGGTTTGAGATTCGCAACCCTCACTGCGACAAGCGGGGATCTTCCCGTTGTCACTTTCATAAAAATTAAAGCCCTTTCGGTTGTGAACCCGTAAAGTCTGTAAAAATCATAGGAATTGAAGGTTAAAATAGCTTTTATACTGTCAACAATAGTATAGCCATTTACGTTTTTATCATACGAATTGAGAGCTTCTCCTCTGACAATTTTTACGAGTTCGGATGAAAGAATCGGTTCATCATATTCTTTCATGTCAACAATCACATCTATTTTAAATCCGTTCAGAATATCCCTGTATCTCGAAACCGTTCTAAAACCTCTTGCTTTGTCTATGTCAAGTAATGCAGCAATTATTTTTCTTATAAAGGCAATTCCCGGCGATTTTCGCCTATCACTTTCATAATCACTGATTACAGACGGAGAAACTTCCAGTTTGGTAGCAAGTTCTTTTTGTGATACCTCGAATATCTGCCTCCATTTTTTCAGCGTTCTGCCCGGGTTCTCTGCAAAAACTATTTCACCGGAAATTTTATCTGCCATAGCCTTGGTAGTGGAATCCATAACTTCTGATAAGGGCATCCGTTTATAAATTTTCCGATTAACGAATAATCAATCGTCAATTAACGCAAAAATTCGTTCACAGGATAAAAAGATTAAATAAGGGAAAGTTTTTAAGCACTCGAACGATGCGTCGATATTAAATTGTAAAAAAAGCTAATAAAATTCAGATTGAAAGGGAAATTGATGATAAGCAAAAATTCAATCATAGGGATGGTCAAATGAGAATATGGCTTGTTGGTGCTTACGGAATTGTCTCTACAACTGCAATGGTCGGTGGAAAGGCTCTTGAAAGAGGAGTAGCCAGTACAACAGGTCTTGTTTCAGAACTTCCACCTTTTGAAGGACTTGAAAAATATGCTCCTCTGAATTTTGAATTCGGAGGTCATGAAATCAGACAGCTTGAGAATGCTTACGATGCAACACTTGAGCACCTGAACCTTAACAGGCATTTTGATTTTAAACTACTTGACGCTGTTAAAGATGATATGATTCAGATAAGAACGGCAACAGGAACAGCAATAAACTGTGGAAGTGGAATTGATGAACTTGGAGAAATCAGAACAATTGAAGATGAAGAAATTGGTCTGAGAGAAATCACAGAAAAATTGATGGATGATATGAAAAAATTCTCCGATGGAGAAACAGTTGTAATCAATGTTGCATCCACAGAGCCACTGCCTGAGTTGAATAAAAAATATCACGACAGTATTGACGGTTTTGAAACTTTGCTTGATGAGAACAGGAAAGAATACGCCACTGCAAGCATGCTCTATGCATATTCTGCCTTAAAACTTGGGCTACCATACGCCAATTTCACACCGAGTTCAGGTTCAAACATCCCTGCGTTAAGGCAGCTGGCTGAAGGAAAAACCCCCCATGCAGGCAGCGATGGCAAAACGGGCGAAACACTCGTGAAAACAACCCTAGCGCCAATGTTCCTCTACAGAAACCTGCAGATTATCGGATGGATGAGTTACAATATTCTTGGAGACTATGATGGAAAGGTACTTGCTCACAGAGACAATAAAGAAAGTAAGGTTGAGAGCAAGGACAAGGTTCTTGAAAAGATGCTCGGATACTCACCCTTCAGCATAACTGAAATAGACTTTTTCCCGAGTCTTCTTGACAATAAAACAGCATTTGATTTCATACACTTTGAGGGTTTTCTCGGTACAAGGATGAAATATTACTTTATATGGGATGCAATCGATGCGATTGTCGCTGCCCCGTTGATACTTGATATTGCAAGATTTCTGCTTTTTGCAAAGAAAAAAGGTATAAGTGGTGTTGTTAAAGAACTTGGTTTCTTTTTTAAAGACCCGATGGAGTCTGACCTTGTGAATACACACGAACAGTTTTCAGAGCTGATAAACTGGTACAATCAGGTCAAAGATTGACAGAAAATATTGAGCGGGCATTAGAGAAAAAATTATTAATTCAGGTCTTAGACTACCGCTCGATGGGAAGTGTAAAGGATGTTATAATTGGAGAAAAACCAGAGCAGAATAGAATGGGAAAGGGCAATTTCGTTTTTTCTGACCGTTATTCAGTCTTTGATTACGGTGAAATGCCTGATCAGATAGAAGGAAAGGGGAAATCACTCTGTATGATATCAGCCTATTTCTTTGAGAGGCTTGACGAAGCAGGCATTAAAAATCATTACATCGGGTTGGTTGAAAACGGTGAGGTAAAAAAAGTCAAAGAAGTTCAGGAACCCGTGAATGTAATCCAGACTGAAATTGTAAGAATATTGAAGCCAGAAAGGGTTAATGGCTACGATTACGGTATTTTTGGAAAAGAGAAATCCAACTTTCTCATCCCTCTTGAAGTAATTTACAGAAATACCCTGCCTGAGGGTTCAAGTGTTTTCAGGAGGCTTGAAAGGGGTGAAATTACTGTTGAGCAGCTTGGGTTGAAAGAATACCCGGAGGCGGGTGTAGTGCTGAAAGAACCATTCCTCGATGTCAGCACGAAACTCGAAGACAAGGATAGATATCTTACGTGGGATGAAGCAAAGAAGATTTCGGGATTAGATGAGGAAGAAATTGAATTGCTTAAGGAAATAACACTTAAGGTAAACAGGATTATAACAGAGAATACTGAAAAAGCTAAAATCAGGAATGAAGATGGAAAGCTGGAATTTGCTTTTGATGATAAGAGAGAGATGATGGTTGTGGATACAATTGGAACTCCGGATGAATGCAGATTCAGTTTCGAGGGGATTCAAATCAGCAAGGAAGTTCTGAGGAAGTACTACCGCAGGACAGAATGGTACAGAAGGATTGAGAAATTGAAGGGAAATGAACGGTGGAGAGAGGAGGCAGGAAAACCTCCGAAACTGAATACGGAGATAAGAAATGCTGTATCTGACATGTACAAGGCATGCTGTAATGAAATAACAGGTATCAGATTCTTTGACGTTGATAGCCTCAGAAACGTGGTCAGAGAGATTAGAGATTTTCTGGGGGATTGAATGAGGGCAGCGCTTGCAATCGAAGATGGGACGTTTCTTGAAGGAAAGGGTTTTGGTGAAGAAGGACTTGCTTTGGGAGAGCTTGTTTTCAATACAAGCATGACGGGTTATGTTGAAGCACTCACTGACCCAAGTTATGCAGGACAGATATTGATGATGACATACCCGTTGGTAGGGAACTACGGGGTTTGCAGAGAAGATTTTGAGAGTGATGGAATTAAGGTCGAGGGGTTTGTTGTAAGAGAACTTTGCAGAGAGCCAAGCAACTGGAGGAGCGAGCTTAACGTTGATGAATTCCTGAGAGAATCTGGCATCCCGGGCATAGAAGGAATCGATACCCGCGCTTTAACCATGAAAACAAGGGTTTACGGAGCTATGAAAGCTGTTGTAGCCGTTGGAGACTATGATAGAGAGGAATTACTGAAAATGGCAGCTGAACAACCTTCTATAACCGAAATAGATGTTGTTGATAAAGTTTGCGTTAAAGAACCTGTTTATTTCGAGGCTGAAAACGGTAGATATGACGTTGTGCTTGTAGATTGTGGAATAAAAATGAGCATAGCAAGACAGTTGTTGAAGAGAGGGGTGAATCTCACCATTGTTCCTTTTGATTATTCTGCAAAGAAAATACTTGAATATAATCCTGATGGGGTCTTTATATCAAATGGTCCGGGTGACCCCTCAAGAGTTAAGGAGACGATTGACACAATCAAAAATCTGGCTGGCAAGGTGCCAATGGCTGGAATTTGCCTTGGAAATCAGCTTGTAGCCCTTGCAATGGGTGCAAAGACCTTTAAGCTAAAATTCGGACATAGAGGGGCAAATCAGCCAGTAAAGGATTTTGAAACTGGAAGAGTCTTCATATCGAGCCAGAATCACGGATTTGCTGTCGATGCGAACACACTTGAAAGCACCGGTTTAGAGATAATTCAGATAAACCTCAATGACAATACAGTTGAGGGTTTGAGACATCAGGAGTTGCCTTTACTGGCAGTTCAGTATCATCCAGAAGCTTCCCCCGGTCCTCACGACACGTTTTTCTTCTTTGATACTTTTATTGATATGCTGTGATAACATGCCGAGAAGAGAAGATATAAAGAAAATAATGGTTATCGGTTCTGGGCCAATAGTTATAGGTCAGGCAGCAGAGTTTGACTATTCCGGAAGTCAGGCATGCAAGGCTCTGAGAGAAGAGGGATATGAAGTTGTCCTTGTGAACTCAAATCCCGCAACAATCATGACCGACCCGGAGATGGCGAACAGAACGTATATTGAGCCACTTCACGCAACGGTTGTTGAAAAAATCGTTGAAAAGGAAATTCCTGATGCAATTTTACCGACCTTGGGTGGTCAGACTGCTCTGAATCTTGCTGTTCAGCTGAGTGAGATGGGGGTTCTGGATAAACATGGGATTGAATTAATTGGAGCAAAGCTGGACGCAATAAAGAAAGCAGAGGACAGAGAGTTATTCAAGAAATCAATGGAGAAAATTGGTTTGAAAGTGCCTGAGAGTGATATCGCGGAAGATGTAAACAGCGCTCTTGAGATAGCAGAGCAGATTGGATACCCTGTTGTTGTAAGACCGGCTTTCACACTCGGCGGAACAGGAGGAGGAATAGCATATAACCGGAGAGAACTTGAGGAGATTGCTGAGCATGGACTTGAAATGTCGATGATAAATCAGATTCTCATCGAAAAGGGCGTTCTTGGCTGGAAAGAATTTGAGCTTGAGGTTATGCGTGATATGGCAGACAATGTTGTGATAATCTGTTCGATTGAGAACTTCGACCCGATGGGCATTCATACCGGAGATAGCATAACTGTTGCACCCGCCCAAACCCTGACGGACGTGGAATATCAGAGATTGAGAGATGCGTCCATTGATATCATAAGGGAGATAGGGGTGGAGACAGGTGGAAGCAACATTCAGTTTGCTCTACACCCGGAATCGGATGAGATGGTTGCTATAGAAATGAATCCGAGGGTAAGCAGGTCATCCTCTCTGGCTTCAAAGGCAACCGGATTTCCAATAGCAAAAATTGCGGCAAAGCTTGCAGTCGGTTATACTCTGGATGAAATTCCAAACGATATAACCAAGGAAACTCCCGCCTCCTTTGAACCGACCATCGACTATGTCGTCATAAAGATTCCCAGATTTGCCTTTGATAAGTTTCCGACAGTTGATTCCTCACTCGATAGTCAGATGAAAAGTGTTGGAGAGGTTATGGCTATCGGAAGGACTTTAGAGGAGGCACTTCAGAAAGCACTTAGAAGTCTTGAAATTGGAAGATATGGTATTGGAAGCGATAGAAAGGATAAAAAATTCAGAAAAGACAAAATCATCAAAAAACTTCGTACTACAGAGGCTGATAGAATATTCTACATAAGATATGCTCTCAAGTCCGGTATCACAGTTGAGAGAATCAATGAACTGACGAAAATTGACCCTTGGTTCATCAGAAAAATCAAAAATATTGTTGAAATTGAAGACGAGCTGAATCATCTGGCTGAAAAATACAGAATTGACGAAATTGATGCAGATATTTTGTTGAGAGCAAAGAAATCCGGTTTCTCCGACCACCAGCTCGCAATAATTTTTAAAACAGATGAAAGAGAGGTGAGAAGGGTCAGGAAGGGGAAAGGTATTAATCCAGTCTTTAAAATGGTGGATACCTGTGCGGCTGAATTTGAGGCAAAGACACCATATTACTACTCTTCTTATGAGATGGAGAACGATGCTATGAGAACAGATAGAAAAAAAGTCATGATTCTTGGATCAGGACCGAACAGGATTGGACAGGGAGTTGAATTCGATTATTGCTGTGTACATTCTGTTTTAAGCCTTAAGGAAGAGGGTTATGAGACAATAATGGTGAACAATAATCCTGAGACTGTCTCTACTGACTATGACACATCTGACAGACTTTATTTTGAGCCAATAACTCACGAGGATGTGATGAATATCTATGAAAACGAGATGCCTGAAGGGATTATTGTCCAGTTTGGTGGTCAGACACCACTCAACATTGCAAAAGACCTTGAAGATTCGGGTTGCAATATTCTGGGAACATCCACAGACTCGATAGACAGGGCTGAGGATAGGGAAAGGTTCGCAGAGATGCTCAGAAAACTGAATATTCCGCAACCAGAGAATGGAATAGCCTTCCATATTGAGGAGGCAAAAGAAATAGCCAGAAAAATAGGTTATCCGGTGCTTGTTCGCCCGTCTTATGTGCTTGGTGGCAGAGCAATGGAGATTGTTTACGACGAGGAGACACTCGAAAGATATATCAACGAGGCTCTTGATGTGAGCCCCGAAAAGCCAATCCTCATTGATAAATTTCTTGAAGATGCAATAGAGGTCGAGGTTGATGCTCTTTGCGATGGAGAGGATGTTGTCATAGGGGGCATAATGGAGCATATTGAGGAAGCAGGAATTCACAGCGGAGATTCTGCATGCACTCTCCCTCCCATTTCTATTTCTCAGAAAGATATCGATACAATAATCGATTACACAAAGAGAATGGCTATTGAGCTGAATGTTGTGGGGCTGATAAACATCCAGTATGCAATAAAGGATAAAGTATACGTTCTTGAAGCAAATCCCAGAGCAAGCAGAACAGTGCCATTTGTAAGCAAAGCTATAGGAGTCCCTCTTGCAAAGGTGGCAGCAAAGTTGATGATGGGGAAGAAATTGAAGGAACTGGGTATCAGGGAGAAACTGAATCTCGAACATGTGGCTGTAAAGGAAGCGGTATTCCCATTTCTCAAGCTACCGGGGGTTGACCCGATTCTTGGTCCAGAGATGAAGTCCACAGGAGAGGTAATGGGTATTGACTATAACTTTGGCGTTGCATATTACAAGGCTGAACTTGCAAGCGGCATGAACCCCCCGCTCAATGGAAGGGTTTTCATCAGCATAAAGAAGGCAGACAGAGAAAAGATATTACCGGTGGCTAAAAAATTGCAGGATATGGGGTTTGAGATTACCGCAACGGATGGAACTGCTAACTTCCTCAATGAAAATGGTGTCAGGGCAGATATTACACTTAAAATCAGTCAGGGTAGACCGAATATAATTGATGCAATCATCAACAAACAGGTGGATTTAATCATCAACACCCCGACTGGAAAAAGGGGGAAAACAGAAGGTTATTATCTGAGAAGGGCAGCAGTTGACCACTGCATTCCATATATAACCACGATTTCTGGTGCTATTGCCGCTGTAAAAGGTATAGAATCAATAAAAAATGCAGAGATGACAATCAAACCGGTACAGGAATATCACAGGGAAGTGCTATGATACAGAATGAGTGAATGAAAGACGATATGTCAGAAAAAGAAGATATAAAGGAATTATTCTTCAAAAAAATCGAGGAAATCGCAAAAATTGATTGTCTGAGGGAGATAAGGGCAGGAAAACCTGAAGCTGTTTTTGCAGAATTCAAGGAGGTCGAGGAAGTCGTTAAAATTGTCAGAGGTTATCTTGAAAATTCAGGCAGGGTACTCGTTACAAGGGCGGACAGCAGAGTCATTGATGAACTGACAGAGGTATTTGACTCCTCTGACATTAAAATAAAAATTAACAGAAAGGGAAGGACGGTCATTTTACAGAGAATTGATAAAATTGAAGATACTTCTGAGAAGGGTAGTGTGGCAATAATCACTGCCGGGACATCAGACATTGGAGTGGCAGAAGAGTCTGCATCAACTGCAGAGTTTCTTGGATTGAGGGTCATCAGGTTTTATGATGTCGGTATTGCTGGAATCCACAGACTCATAGAACCTCTGAAGGAAATCAGTAAGAAGGATGTTGATACAGTAATTGCAATAGCCGGAATGGAGGGGGCTTTGCCTTCTGTTATTGCTGGACTTATCGACATACCTGTGATTGCAGTTCCAACATCTGTGGGATATGGAACAAGCCTGAATGGAATCACCACCCTTTTTGCAATGCTCCAGAGCTGTTCATCTGGTGTTGCGGTAGTCAATATTGATAATGGATTTGGTGCAGCAGTTTTTGCCAGTTTGGTATCTGAAAGAACAAAAAGACATAAAGCTTAATATACTGAAAATTCCGGTCAACATTCTCTGAAACCGAAAACCCTAAAAAAATCGAAAAGGAGATATAGGATATTATTGTGCCTCAGCGATATGAAGAGAATACTGGCTGTCTTCCTGGTAACATTTTTGATACTTGTGAATCAGACAGCAGCTCAGGAGGAGACATGTGGCAGGTGCCATGACCTCGGTACAATGGATTTTGATACAAGCTTACATAAGACATTGAGTGGAATAGATACAGCGTTCAAACAGGCAGCAGGAAATGACTTTGGAATTGATACGCCAGAATACTGTTTTAGTTGCCACATTGAGGATTGCAGTGGGTGTCATGAAGTCCACAAACAGATTCCCGAGATGTCTGACTGTAACAAATGTCACAGGGTTGGGTTGAATTACATTGGACTTGTATCAGAATACGGTCAGAAGGCTGACCATGCAGATGTCCACTTTGAGAAGGGCTTTGATTGTCTTGATTGCCACGACATAGACAAAATTCACGGTGATGGCAAAAGTTACACATTTGCGGATGATGCTGTAGAGATTGACTGTGAGGACTGCCACATTGAAGGTAAGTTCGTGAGTGGAAGAGAAGCAACTTACGACCCGGGTACAGATGCTCACAAACTCCATCCTGACCTCGAATGCTCCGCCTGTCATGCAGACTATTACCCGACGTGCTACAACTGTCATCTTGATACCGGCAAATTTGAAGGATTCACAACCAAGGATTTCTATCTCATGAAACACGAAGGCAAATACAGTCCTGCGTACGTACAGACGGTAACGCTTGGAGAAAAACAATCCGTGGGAGCAGGTGTTATAAATCCACATACAATAACTTCTGATGCAAGAAAGTGTGAGGACTGTCATGACAATCAGGAAAAAGTGTTCTTAACCGGTTTTGACGGCAGAGTTTTCGGACCTCCGGGCGTTGAGCTTGCAGAACCGCCATCAGAACTTGCAGTGAGTCTTGGATTTATTGGAGTCAATTACAAGCTTGATATTACTTTCATCGGCAGCCTGATAATTCTGGGGGTACTGGGCGGTCTTGCAGTCCATGTTATTGTAAGAAGGATTACTCTGGGGAGGTGGGTTGGATGAAATTGTATGAAACTCTGCCTTCAAAGCAGAAGCCGGCAGTGGAGGAGAAGCCACATGCAAAGATTGACTACGGAACAATTGAAGTGGACAGACACTCTCTGCAGTACCGAATCTATCACTGGTCTATCGTCATAACAGGTTTGATAATCGGATGGACCGGGCTAAGGCTAGGAGGACTTTATGGTGTAAAGTTCCCGGATATGCAGCTTGCTCTGACCCTCCATGTTTATATTGGACTGATTTTCGGGGGTCTTTTCGTGTTGATATTCATTTATGTCCTTCAGCACGAATGGGAATGGTTTTCTCCAGCTCGTTTCCCCTACGCAATAAAGTTCTTTATACAGGAAGCACTTGCATGGACGCACATAGGTCCCCACATAGAAGACCCCAGAGGATATGACCCCGACAGAAAAGAATACGTGGAGAAGTTAATCCCGACGGAAGTCATGGTTCTGTGGATGTATCTCGGTCTGGTTGCAGTCATGGGAATTACAGGTTTACCGCTGTACTTTACAGGCATCTTCTCTCCGATTATTGACTTTGCAGGAAATTTTGCAGGGATATTTGGACTGGACGACGGAACAATGCTTCTCAGGGTTATACACAGGCTGGTAATGTATTTCTTCCTGATGACAATGCTGATTCACGCTTATGCAGTAATCATCTTTGATGTGCTTGGCTCAATGATTACCGGGAAGAAGAAAGAAAGGATAATACGAAGATAAAATTTTATTTTTTCTTTAATATTTTTTAGAGTTGAATTCATTGTTTCAGTATAAAAGCAGGTCGGAAAAAAATCAGGAACAATCCAGAAGGTTTTGTTCATTGATTGCTGAAGAATTTACTTCAAAACTTTGTTAATGAAACATCGCATCCATATCACTTACATCCTCAAACTCGTGCTGCAGATTCCATATTATGTAGATTTTACATCTGAAAACTTCTCTCAACGCCTCCATCAATGCACTTTTTCTGACCTCCTCTGTGTAAATTGGTACTGAGAAATCAATTCTCTGCAGATCGCCCGACCCGGGATGGATTCTGAATTCTGCTTTCCTGAAAAGCAAATCCATCTTCCATCTGTGAATCAGACTATTTTTCTTTTTCTTTGGAAGAGAACTTAAAGCCCTGTAATGTTTCTCGGAAAGAGCAATACCACTTAACACCAGCACCACATCCTTTTTCAAGGGTTTCAGAATATCAGTCATCTGTTTTGAATTAGCTGGAAACTCAACAAGATAATGCCACTCTGCCTTCTCGTCATCGACCTTTCTTCTGAATATGCCTTCTTCATTAAGCCACTGTTTTACTTTCTCAGCGAGCATGAACCGGAGATGTCATGAAGGATAAAAGTATTTTCTAATTTCTTGTAAATCAGAAAAAACTAAAATGTATGAGGTTAATTATTAAACATGGAAGAGGTGGGAAGGATTTCTCATTACTTTAGCAGGATTGGAGTTGCAGCCGTGGTTCTGAAGAAACCACTCAGAGTAGGGGATAGAGTTAGAATCAAAGGCAGTAAAACCGATTTTGAGATGATTATAGATTCCATGGAGATTGATAATCAGAAAATAGAACAGGCAATGGCAGGAGATGAAGTTGGAATCAAGGTGAATGACAAGGTGAGAAAAAGAGACATGGTCTACAGAATCGATTGAATCTGAACAAAAATAATCAAATTCTCAGTCCAACCCTATATCCCAGAACATCAGTGAGCTCTCTTTCCAGATTTCCTTTCTTCTCATGAATGCTCTTTTCGGTTCTCTCGAGCCTCTCATGGCATGATTTGAGTTCTTTCTCAATTGTCTTTTTTCTTACCTCATCAGGCTTTCTTCTACCCATTTTTACTTTTATTCCAGTGATTTCATCTTTAACCCTGAAAAACTCATCTTTCAATCTTCTGATTTCTTCAAACTCTTTTTTAATTTCTCCTGAAGAGATACTTTTCAGAGAACTTAGAATTTTATTGACCTGTTTCTCCTTCAGTTTTATATTACCCTTCAGAATTTCCGAGGCTGTGTTTGAGGCGATTCTAATAATTTCATCATCTTCAAAATCAAAATCCTTCGTGCTTTTTCCGGTCATGTGAGAATAAATTTTCAGGGGTTTTCTTGCTAGTGCCACCTTTTTCTGCACATTTTCTTCCTTCTCCTGAATTTTTCGTTCAAGCTCTCCCATTTTTAATTCCAGTTCTGAGAGTACGTCTTTTTCCGTAAAATCCTGTTTTTCCTCATCTCCTATTCTATATATTTCTTCAGAAAGATTTTTGATTCTAACATTCAGTTTATTTTTCTCTTCGATTAACTTTTTCATCTCATCTAATCTTTCAATAATACTCTCGAGATGGGTTATCCCTGATAACTCCCTTTTTTCCTTCACTTCATTCACAACGCTTGCAATATTCCCCAGACTCTGGTTTACGGGCTCCAGCTCAGGTGGATTGACTCCGAAGAGCAGTCTGAAATGTTTAACTTTCATTAAGGCAGCCTTCTCAATTGCCCTCTCAACTTCTTCAAATTTTTTAGCATTGAGGGTCCACAGCTCGAGAAAAGAAGACTTGAAGCTGCTGCCAACACCTTTGAGTCTTGGATGCAGGACAGAGGGCTCAAACTTTTCAACCTCAGCAATTAAACTACCAACATGTTTTTCAATTTCAGGCAATTTTTTGTTAATATAAGTTGAGAAAGAATCCTCTTTAGTCCGGATTAACTCTTCAAGCATTCTATTTAGCTCAGAAATGGAAAATAATTTAAATTCTGGTTCCTTTTTCTTTTTAAATAATTTCCTGAACATCTCAATAAATCAAATTTTATTCACTCTAATCGTATTCTCTCCAAGTTTTTCCACACTTCGTGCACCTGAAGAATCTTACTTCGCTCTCATCAGCAGCCCTCAACTGTCTGAGCCACCAGAAAGCCTCCCTGTTGCCACATTCAGGACAGATGGTATTTGTGGTCGGGAGTGTTCTGAGATCTTCTCCTTCAATTACAGGTACATCCTCTCTCTTATTTGAGGTTCTAATAACAATTTCTACATCCTCAGCCTCTTTTTCAAATCCACATTTTCTACAAATCGCTTTATTACCCTGATATATCATTATACTCTTACATTTTAGACAGAATTCCACGTAAATCACCTTCTGCATCTTTTATCATTTCGCTATGGTCAAATGCAAGCTCCGGGAGAGAGTCAAGGTCAAACAACCTGCACTCTTTAGCATCACTTCCCGCTTCAGGTTCACCCTCAGGCAGGACTATATAGCAGGCGGACACAAAATGACCTCTCGGGTCACGAGCAGGATTAGAGTAAATTCCAACAAGTTTATAAATTTTCCCACTCAGGTTCACCTCCTCTTTTACCTCTCTGAGCAATGCATCCTCTACAGTCTCTCCATATTCAACAATTCCGCCAGGAAGGGCATAGAAGTCCTTAAAAGGCTCATTCTTCCTTCTGATGAGAACAATTTTACCCCGATAGGGTATGACGGCATCAACTGTCAGGGTTATGCACTTCATAACAAAGACCTGCCTTTTTTCAAGAATCTTTTTGCCATTTTAAATCCCCACTCAACATCAGCAACTCTACTCAATGAGTGGCTGTCGCTTCCGATTGAGTATTTGATTTTCCTGCTGATACAATCTTCAAGCACGGATGAGGGTGGAGCATGATGTGCTGTGTTTATCTCAAGCCCGACATCGTTCTCCATTAGCAAATCAATAATCTCTTTATCCCTGACAATATCTCTACCATCGTAAGCATCAAAAATTGTGGAATGGAAGTGTGCAAGCACATCGACATCATGGTTTCTCAGACACATCTCAATTCTTCTGTAATATTCGTCCATAGGGACGGGATCATGAATTGAGACAAGAATAAGCTCAAATTCAAAATCTGGCAGGATTATCTCACCGTTTGCCTTAATACCGCATTCGATACCCTCCACAACACGAATATTGTATTTAGCCGAAGCTTCCTCTATCTCGATATGTCTTTTCCTTGCTTTCTTCTCAGTAAGACCAAGAGGATGCTCTAAGGAATGGTCAACGATAGCAATAGCTTCAAGGTTCGCTTCTCTTGCTTTTCTCACAATAGCGTCAATTTCTCCACTACCGTCGGAGTATATCGAATGAACATGGAGGTCATACATTGAACCTCATTCATTCATAACTTATTTAAAGTTGCCTCATTATTTTAAACGATTTGACACCATCTCATTTTTTATGTGATTATTATTGCAAGCCAAAAGGTTATTATATATCACCTCTGCTTTCTAATCCGATGGATATTCTAATTGCTTCCTCTGTGATTACAATGGTTCTGTTTGTTGCCCTGAAAAGAAGAATTATCGGGGCTATTGCGTGGATAGCTTTTGGGATTGCATGGATTTCAAAAATTCCTTTTTATCTTGGTATAAACGATTATTTCAACGTGGGTGTTATTACACTTGCATTTGTCTTATTTGTCCTGCTCGGAATAAAAATAGTCACAAACAAAAGTTACCTTGGAGTCTTTCTTGATGTTACGGCATTTTCTGCCCTATCTGCTCTGATATATTTCCCATTTGCTTTCAATCCAGCATTAAATAAAATCATAATTGAGACGGTGGCAAGTCAGACAGGCTTCATCTCAAATTTACTCGGTTTTCCAATTGCTGTTAACGGGGACGTGATTTCACTCAATTCACGCGATGTTCAGATTATTCTTGCCTGTACAGGAATCGAAAGTATGGCACTATTCACCGGGGCAACACTCGGAATTAAGGCAGAGTGGCGAAGGAAGATTCAGGCTTTTTTAATCTCAGTTCCTGTAATATACTTCCTCAATATCCTCCGAAACGCTTTTGTGATAGCAAGTTTTGCATATGGCTGGTTTGGAGAAAACAGTTTTTATATCTCCCATCACATAATATCAAAAGTACTCTCTACTGCTGCTCTAATCCTGATTTCGCTTGCAGTCTTCAGGGTACTGCCGGAACTTTCAGACCTGATATTCGACCTGAAAAATGCAATAACAGGGGGAAAGTAGATTGATTGAGAAAAGTGGGACTGGTATAATACTATTCGAGATTGTTCTTGTTCCATTAGCTTATCTTGTTGACATAAAACTCACTATCCCGCTTCTTGCTATACTCTTCTTCACAGTCTTCTTTTTTCGAGACCCGGACAGAGAAGTTGGAGATGATGTTGTCTCTCCAGCTTATGGAAAGGTAGATTTTTTATCCGGTAACAGAATTGAGATATTCATGAGCCCATTTGACTGCCATGTCAATGTCTCCCCCGTGGATGGCATGGTGCAGAGAATCAATTACATAAAAGGCTCTAATTTTCCGGCATTTATAAGGAAAGCAAATGCTGAGAGAAACGAAATATACATAAATAATGAGGATGGAGATTTTAAAGTGACACAGATTGCAGGAATGTTCGCAAGACGGATAGTATGTTATGCTGAGGAGGGGGAGCCGGTTGAGAAGGGACAGAAAATTGGCATGATTAAGTTTGGTTCCCGCACAATTCTGGAAATCCCACTGACCTTCAGGTTTACAAAAAATGTAGGAGACAGGGTGAGAGCTGGAGAAACAATAGCGGTGAAGAAGAATGTTTAAAATCCTTTACGAGATCAGAGTAGCTGATATTTTCACCTTTTTGAACCTGTTTTTTGGTTTTGCAGGCATCATGTATTTATTTCAGGATATCTACACTTCAATTCAGTTTCTATTCATTGCAGCTTTGATGGATGGGGCAGATGGTTTTATTGCCTCCAGGGTTGGAGAAGGCTCGCTTGGAAAAATTCTTGATTCTCTTGCAGACGTTGTATCATTTGGAGTGCTTCCCGCATTGATGATATCACTCGCAGGTTATATATGGATAGCATTGATTTTCCTGCTTACAGGCATTGTCAGACTTGCAAGGTTCAGTATACTGAAAAGAGAGAATTTTGTGGGATATCCAATAACATCGTCTGCCCTCATGATTGCATCGATGTTTTATCTCGATTTTCATATTAACATAATAGCAGGTGTGGGATTAGTTCTATCTCTCTTCATGCTTTCTGATATTGAATACATCAAGATTAAAGATAAGGTTATTCTTTTTGTTGTTGCTGTTGTGATTATCTCAACGTTTATTGTGAAGGATGCTGCTTATGTAATTCTGACGCTGACATTACTCTATATTGTAAGTCCGTTTCCGTGGAGGTTCTCTCGATGGTTTATGGAGAGGAGACTGAGAAGGCTATCTTTGAAGCGGGTATAAAGCTGGCAGCAGTTTTTCATCAATTTACTGGCTCACCTGTCAGTCCTAAAAATGTTGATTTGCTGGAAAGGGCTATTGAGAGCTGCATACTGCTGCAACCATTTGTTGTTGATGCTGAAGTAAAAATAGATAGGGAAAAAATGCTGAACAGGTTATCTGAATTCGGTTACACCGTAATTGCAGAGGATATCATTAATGTTAAAGTCAGAGTCAGAGTTAAGAACTCGGAAGTTGAGGCGGAATTGAAATGGAATGAAAAGATGAGGTACCCACTGATGAAAATGCTTAAAATAGAGGAGAAACCGTGATGTTGGTTTTCTACAGTGAGATGAATGACAGGTGGTAAAAAAAGCCTGACAAGTTTGTTTGTAACAATCTCAGTCATTCTTTTATTGATACTGAGCCAGCCCGCCAGCAGCCTGATTGTTACCATTTCTGGTCCCACCCAGACAGGCGTAAACCAGATTGTAGCCTTAACAGGTGAAATAATCATTCAAAGCAGTTCAGGAGAATGGACAAATATATCGGAGATAAGGTTGAATATAACAGGCAGTGGAACAGATACGGTTTTGATTCCAGTAAATATTACACCCGGAGTTGTAGTGGTATCTTCGCGGAGTCTCACAGAGACCTCAAGCACTCTGTTAAACATCACAGTTAACTCAACTACAGATGCAATCTTTGGTTACGGTTATGGCTACGGATACGTGAATGGCAGTATTTACGGAAGCTCAGGGTGGTCTTTCGGTTATGGAGCTGGCTATGGTTATGACAATTATTCAGGAATGTACGGTTATAACGTTATGAATTCTCCGGACAACGCAAAAATTTCTTTTGATGTCTTCTGGAAGCCTGCAGTTGCGGGCAGCTACATTATTGAGCTTACTGTAATTTTATTTGACAGAGATGGCGTTGCAAGAGAGTTCTCTTCCCGGCATTCTCTTTATGTTCAGGAAAGCATCCTGGAAGAGGAATCAGTTCAAACTACTGGAGGTGGTGGGGGTGGTGCTCTTCCGCCTGCCCCACTTTCAGCAGAATCTGAATATTACGAATCCATTACAAAGTTCCTGCATGAAAATGAGGTCAGAATTATGGACATTCCATGGAGACTGAGGGAAAAGGTTGGAATTACTGAGTTTCGTGTTAAGCACAGTAAGAGTGGAAGTATTGTTGTAACTCTGTCCAAGGTTTCATCTCTCCCTGAAGGCATTCCCGAACCGGAAGGAGCAGTATACTCGATTTTTGAAATCGTATTTACACAATATGGAACACGAAACAGAGTTGATATCACTGGAAACTTCATATACCAGATAGACAGGAGCTGGCTGAGTTACACTGGGATAAAACCATCTGACATCTTTTTCTTAAAATACACAAAAGGAAAATGGAATGAACTACCGGCTGAAGTTGTTGACGAAGATGAGGAGTACGTTTATTATAACGTTAAAGTTGACTCATTCAGTCTGTTTGCAGTAATTTCTGAATCAAAACCCAGAACATCTGTGGGTGTTCTGCAGATATCGGAACCATATTACAGGGTTTTAAAAGCCCCGACTCCTGTCCCGGACATCAAACCTTTCTCAGTAGAAGAACCCACAGAACTGCAGTTCCCACTTTATGCGACGTTACTGGCTCTGGTTACATTAATTCTGTTACTGATTATCCGGGCTTTAAATAAATAGAACAGAGCTTCTTTAAGTAAAATAGTACGGATCTTTAAGTAAAATAATACGGACTTAAGAACCTATACATTCAGAAATGTATACCAGCCCTTATCTGTCAATTCAAGGTATTTTGTCCTCCCAATTATATCTTCTCTAATATAGCCGTGGGTTATCAGAGATTTAACTCTTTTCCTGACTGTTGGCTTGCTGATACCAAGTTCTTTACTGATTTCAGTGTAAACAGGTCGTATGCCCTGATTGTTCTTTCTGTAAATATATCTCAACACGTTGAGCAATCCTTCTGACAGTTTGATTCTAAGCATCAATCTTGTATCTTTTACCTCCTTCTCAATCAGTTTCAGTTCCCGACTGCTCAAAACACTCGGGTCAATGGATAAAATGATGATATGTTTATCAAAATAAGCAATATCTCTGATATTCTGAACAAATTCTAATGTTCTTTTAAATCCATTTTTGAAGATAATATAATCCATTCTATCTATCAGTACAACATGTTTTCCGGATAGTTTCTCAATAACACCTTCAATTTCAGATACATCTGGATAGACCGCTCCTTCAATCTCCCCGAGCCAGAAAAACTCAAATTGCATGTTAATTTTTTTTCTAAAATACTCTTCAGGACTTCTTGAAATTACTATGCCTCTGCAACCAACATTCAGAAGGTCGTTGAACGCTTCAATAGATATACCTGTTAATGGCTCTTTTACAAGATATATTTCACCTTCATTAAGGTTGAATTTCATAAGTCTCCTCTTCATGTCCTCTTCTATGCGTTTTCTCTCGGTTATGTCGTTCACAACTACAATATACTTGGAGTGTCCATGTGCACCCCTTACCATGAAGGCGTTAATCTCTCCAATGCACACAGTGTTATCCTTCTTCAGTATTTTAATTTCCATCTCCCTGATGGAGCCTGTTTTTAATGCTCTTTGAAAGTAAGATTTAGCTTTTTCTTGATCCTCCGGGTAAATGAACTCCTTTACATTTTTCCCGATTATTTCGTCTGAAGTATTGAGTCTCAGCAATTTCAAAGTACTCTCTGATGCATCGATTATGTTTCCTGCTGAGTCAATGACTAACACGGCATCGTAAGATGCCTTGACAAGATTTCTATACATTTCCTCTGATTCTTTAAGTGCATCCTCTATCTCTTTTCTCTTTGTAATATCAGTACAGATATAGAGTATAGCAGGCTTATCATCCCATCTGATACTCACACAATTAATCTCAATCCACTTTATGTTTCCATCCTTATCAATAATTCGGTAAATAAGCCGGCGCGGTATTTCACTACCTTTAAGTCTTCTCATATAGTTTTCATAAGCTATCTGCCTGTCATCAGGATGAATAAGTTCAAAAAAAGGTTTTGACTTCAATTCATCGACTGAATAACCTGTTATTCTTATTGCTGCAGGATTGACGTACTTTACTACTCCATTCTGAATTACAGCAATGATATCGTTTGTATTCTCCACCAGGAGACGATATTTTTCCTCTTCCATGTCATTTTTTAGTAGTGTTGTAAGATATAACCATTCTGTCAAATTGATTACGATTTGGAATAACAGCATGGTGTTAAGGTAAAAGATATGGGCATGAATTTGATTCAATGAAAAATATTTTAAATTCCAGTCCTTTCCTATTCACATGCCCTCAGATAAGACAATATCCGAAAAAATTTTCAGTGAAAAAAGTGGAATTGATGCGAATGCAGGAGATATAGTAATTGCAAAGATAGACCAGATTGCACTTCAGGATGGAACTGCACCGCTCGCTATAAAACAGGTGAAGGAACTGAACATCGAAATAAAAGCTGCTAAACTTACACATTTTTTCGTTGACCATGCTGCCCCTTCTCCAAGGAAGGAGCTGAGTAACGACCAGAAAATGATAAAGGACTTCGCAGAAAGTGTGGGTGCTGACTTCAGTCCGCCGGGAGAGGGGATTATCCATCAGCTGATGGTCGAGAAATTCGTAAATCCCGGGGAGCTTGTTGTTGGAGCGGATTCCCACACATGCACGTATGGTGGACTGGGGGCATTTGCAACCGGTATGGGATCAACTGATATTGCAGTAGCTGTAGTTCTCGGTAAAAACTGGTTCAGAGTTCCTGAATCCTTCAAAATAAATGTTGAGGGAACTTTTCCCGAAGGCGTTTATCCGAAAGACCTTATTCTCAGTATTATCGGAAAACTCGGAGTTGACGGTGCAACATATAAAGCTCTCGAATTCGATGGCGGAGCAATCAAGACGATGCATATCGATGGAAGGCTGACAATGGCAAATATGGCGATTGAATGTGGTGCTAAGGCGGGTTTATTCATGTCTGACAAGGTTACAAGAAATTATCTTATCGAAAGAGGGAGGGAAGACAGGTTCCGTGAGCTTAAAGGCGATGAAAATGCAGAATATGAAAAAACCCTTGAATTTGAAGCCGGGGATTTAGAACCCATGGTGGCAAAGCCCCATAACGTCGATAATATATCTCCAGTCACTCAGGTTGAAGGAACAACAGTGGAGCAGGTTTTCATAGGAACTTGCACGAACGGAAGGCTCTCTGATTTAGAAGTTGCCTCAAGGTTACTGAAAGGAAATAGAGTAAAAACAAGATTGATTGTGGCGCCTGCGAGCAGAGAAATTTATCTGGACGCACTGGATGCAGGCTACCTCAAGACAATTGTGGAAGCTGGCGGGCTTATAACACCGCCCGGATGTGCATGCTGTGTTGGAATTCACATGGGTGTGCTTGCAGACGGTGAAGCCTGTATCTCCACTGCAAACCGCAATTTTAAGGGGAGAATGGGAAATCCCGATGCTGAGATATACCTTGCTTCTCCCGCAACTGCAGCAGTTTCAGCAATAAAAGGGAGAATATCTGACCCGCGAGAATTTCTCTGATCTCAATTGTTTATACAGGGAAACTCAGGTGGAACGCAATCTTGTCCATCCATCTTTATCTATTCATTTGACATTAACATATAAATACAGAAATAACCGATAGTTAATTGAAAGTTAAGTTTATATAGTACATCAAACCAGTTAAAAACTATAAAGAGTTCGGGTATCGGGAGGCAGAATGATTGAGATAAAAAAACTCTCAGACCTGAATTCGCACTTGAAAATAATAAAAACGATTAATGAGCTTCTTCGAAAATCTGACTTGAGTAATTTAATCAACTCTCTCTGTCAGATTCTGAGGAGAGAGGGGAAGTATATTGATGTGGTGGCAGGTATATCTGAGGGGCGGGATAAACTTTCTGGCGCCAATTTTCACCTGAATCAAAATTACGATATTTACTGCGTTAAAAGAGCAATAAAGTTGGGAAACCAATTGGTGGTTGAACCTGATAAATTTGATTGTAGAGGGTGCCATTACAGAAATCTGAGTCATTTTGCTGCCGTATCGCCCTTCAGCACTTCAGCAGGGAGGATGTTTCTCTGTGTAATCTCGAAATACAGGTTTAGTGAGGAAGAAATTGAATTGTTCAATGAAGTAATTCAATTGATAACAATTGCTGTGGACAGGATTAGGGCAGAGGAGTTGAATGCATCACTGCTAAGGAACTCTGATGGTGAACCATACGGAATAATCGGTATTACGAGAGATATAACTGAGAGGAAACAGATAGAGGAAGCACTGAAAAGAAGTGAACAAACCCTGAAAGGAATACTCAAAGCGTCACCCGTCGGAATCGGAATTGCAGACAAGAGGGTTATTAAATTTGTTAATACGAGATTCGGCAAAATGCTTGGGTATTCCCCTGTGGAGCTAATCGGGAAGAATTCAAAGTTTCTGTATGAAGACGATGGAGAATATGAGCGTGTTGGAAGAATAATATATTCTCAGATTAGAAAAAAAGGGATTGGATTAATTGAGACCAGATTTAAACGTAAAGATGGAAAAGTTATCGACGTCTTACTGAGTGCATCTGCGATAGATGTACTGGACGATTCATCAAAAGAAATTATTTTTACTGTAATGGATATCACTGAGACAAAGGAAGCAAGAACAAAGCTTGAAGAGAACGAAAAGAAATACAGGACAATTTTTGAGAACACCGGAACAGCAATGGCAATTATTGAAGAAGATACAACAATTTCAATTGTCAACTCTGAATTCGAAAGACTTTCAGGGTACAATAAGGGGGAAATTGAGGGAAAGATGAGCTGGACACAATTTGTTCATCCTGATGACCTCGATAGAATGAAAAAGTATCACTATACGAGGAGAACTGGAGCTGAAGTTCCGAAGAAATATGAATTTAAGGCAATAAGTAAAGACGGGAATATTAAGGATATTCTGATAACTGTTGACATCATCCCCGGCACATCCAAGAGTGTTGTCTCTCTTATTGAAATAACTCAAATCAGGAGAATAAATAAATTGCTGAAAGCAATATCTGAAATAAACGAAGTTGTTGCAAAGGGGAAACATCCTGACTTCATTTTAAAAATTGTCTGTGAGAAACTGAGTTATGCATACGATGCAGCATTCACATCGCTCTTAGAGGATGGCAGGTTAACCCCGATTTTTTCAAAAGGGATTGACATTGAGTCCATAAAAAATTCGTTAAAACTGTGTCCATCAATACTGAATGCAATTGGAGGAAAAACAGGAAAGATGAATACGGATGACGCTTTATGCAGAAACTGTACAGTAAAGAATCATAGATACGTCCTTTCCGTACCGCTAATATACGACAAAAATTATGGTGTAATAACAGTTTACTCAAATTCAGAGTTCTGTGATGATGAAATAGAATTACTCGAAAAAATGTCATTGAATATTGCATTCGCTCTGAACGCATATGGTATTGAGGAAGATAGGAGAAGAGCTCTTGATCAGCTTCTGAGAAACCTCATTCAATTTGATCACACGGCTGATAGGCTCAGGAACCCCCTTGCAGTTATAATCAGCTCAATTGAACTGGTGAATGAAATTGGTAAAGAAAGAGTTCTTGAGATGGTTAAAGAACAGGCATTCAGAATTAAAGATGAACTTGATGTGTTAAGGAGAGAGGAAATCAGAACTCACTCTCTAATCCAAAAAAGTTTAAACTGAAAAATATCAGATTTACTTGACTATTCTACATTGACTTTTTTCATCTCTTCCTCTTCGTCTTCATTCCTTTTGAATACAATCTCAAGAACTCCATTATTGTATCTCGCTTTATGGGAATCAGGAATGATTTTACATCCGAGATCCACTTTTTCAGAGTATTTTCTGTCTTCTCCTTCTGCATTTATCTCAACATGAGTCTCCGATGCTTTAATATCTATATCTTCTTTCTCGACTCCGGACATCTCGACAATAACAGTTACTGCATCGTCATCTTTCATTACATCGATTAGAGGTTTTCTTTCAATCGTAAATCCTCTGACGAGCGTATCCTGTGGTGAAGCTCTCATCAGCTCTTCCATATCTCTGAAAATCATGTCTGCAAGTTCTTCGAAATCAAATAATCCTGCTATGGAATAGTTCCAATCTCCTGAATTTTTTCTCCTCCAGGGATTACAGCTTCCATCACTGCAATCCATTTTCACATCACCTCTTTTTTATTTTATTATTAACAAATTACCATCTGTTACTAACCTATTGTTAGTAATTATAGTATTTAAGTCTTGCTTCAAAAGGACTGATGATGACTTCAAAAGATTGAATAAACAAAATATTCATTGAAAATACCATTCAGCAAAGTTATTAAATAGCAATGTAAAGGTATTCTTTGAGGGTGACAGAGATGGAACTTGAGAAACTTAAATTTGGTACGGAGCTCATAAAAAGGGGTTTTGCCAAGATGCAGAAAGGTGGAGTCATAATGGATGTGACAAACGCAGAACAGGCTGGCGTTGCAGAAGATGCTGGTGCAGTTGCAGTTATGGCTCTACACAAAGTCCCTGCTGATATAAGGCAGACAGGCGGGGTTGCAAGAATGGCAGACCCAAAGAAAATAAAGGAGATTATTGACGCTGTTACTATCCCGGTAATGGCGAAAATCAGAATCGGGCATGTAACTGAAGCTCAGGCACTTGAGGCTCTGGGCGTTGATATGGTTGATGAAAGTGAAGTCCTTACTCCCGCTGATGTGTTCTTCCATGTTGATAAAAGAAAATTTGTCATTCCTTTTGTATGTGGGGCAAGGAGTCTTGGCGAGGCAACAAGAAGAATCTGGGAAGGTGCTGCAATGATTCGAACGAAAGGAGAGGCTGGTACAGGAAATGTCGTGGAAGCCGTCAGGCACATGCGACTGATTAACAGGTCAATAGCAAATCTTAAAGAAATTGACGAGGATGGGATTCATAAAGTTGCAGAGCATTATGCAGGCTCTTACGTTAAACTTCTTGGAGATATAAGAGAAGAAGCAGGAATAAATCGAGAAATCACTCAAAAAGATGTTGTATTTGAAGAATACACATTTGAAGATATTGTCGAAGGCCTTTACCGGGAGTTGCTTGAGATAAGAGACATTCAGAGATTGACTGTGGTTAACTTTGCTGCAGGAGGCGTCGCAACACCTGCTGATGCAGCCTTTATGATGCAACTCGGTGCGGATGGTGTTTTTGTCGGTTCTGGAATTTTCAAATCATCAAATCCAGCGGATTTTGCTTCTGCTATAGTTGAGGCAGTCCATCACTATGACGAGCCAGAAGTTATTGCTGAAATATCCAAGGGAATAGGCGAGGCTATGAAAGGTCTCGATGTTTTCCTTCTTTCTGAGGATGAGAAGCTTCAGACTCGAGGAGTGTAGATGCGTGTATCGGTTATTGGCTTTCAGGGTGATGTAGAAGAACATGTTATTGCACTGAATAAATCTGCAAACAGGCTTCATTTAGACTGTGAAATACTTGCCACCCGTAAAGCTGATGAGATTGAAGAAAGCGAAGCAATAGTAATTCCAGGAGGGGAGAGTACAACCATCAGCAGACTCATTTTTGGTGATAAGATTTCAGACATAATAATCAGGTTGGCCAACGAAGGTGTCCCTGTAATGGGGACATGCGCAGGACTCATACTGCTGGCAAGAGAGGGAGATGAACAGGTCGAGAAAACCGATACACAATTACTTGGTTTGATGGATGTTAGAGTGAAGAGAAATGCATTTGGCAGGCAGAGAGAGAGTTTCCAGACCCGGCTGAATATTAAAGGCATTGGAGAATTCGATGCCGTGTTCATAAGAGCCCCAGCCATCACAGAAGCGGAAAATGGTGTTGACGTTCTGGCAACTGTTGATGAATATGTTGTGGCAGCAAAACAGGATAACATACTTGCGTTTGCATTCCATCCTGAGCTTGCTGATGATACAAAAGTGCATGAATACTTTCTCAGAATGATTTGAATTATCCAATCTATAACTGATGCATCCTGATAACTGCATTTTCTTCCTTTGCATAATTGTAGAGGTAATAAACAAGTTTAGTCCTGTTTCCGGGAACAACAAATGATTTCTCATTCCCGATTACGATTAATTTCTTTCTTGCTCTTGTGACAGCCACATTCAATCTTCTCGGATTTGATGCAAATCTTAAGTCAGAGACGGCAGTGAGAGAATAAATTATAACATCCTTCTCCCTACCCTGAAAGCCATCAACAGTGTTTACCTCCACATCTGTCAATTCTTTTATCAATTCTTTCTGTTTGACATAGGGGGTTACAATTCCAATATCTCTCTTATTCACCCCATGTGTAATCAGTTCATCACACAATTTAACAGTCATCTCAGCTTCTTTTCTGTTTAGTTTTGAGCCCTTTCCCTCCTCAGTTCCGTCAACACACAGAAAAACAATAGGTAAATCAGGGTTGAGGATTGGGTTGTCTGATGAAATGTTAAGTTTAATATTTTTACAGCTTTCATGAGCTTTTATCTGTTTCTTATAGATGTATTTCTCCGAAAAACCGATAATTTTGGCATTACTTCTGTAATGATTTCTTAGCCATAATACGCATGGTTTTATCGAGTAAAAGAAGCTAAATGCGCTGAATTTTGAAGAATCCATTCTGCATCTCAAAACAGGTGAAAGCTGATAAGGGTCACCTACAAGAACGTATTTTCTTCCTTTCTGAATTGCGAGTAGTGCTGCGGAGATGAGTGCCTGACTGCTCTCGTCTATAAAAACAAGGTCAAAGCTCTGTTCATTCATAGGATAAATAGCACTTTTGATGAGTGTAGAACCAACAATAGAAGCAGAGTTGAGTGTTTTTATCATCTCCCTTTCAATCAATCTTGATTTTTTTGAGATGAATTCAATCAGCTCATCTGCATCAGATTCATTCTCGACTGTGAATTTATCACGAATTCTTTTCTCGAGAGAGTGTTTTTGCACGTTGCGAGATATTTTAAAAGGATTGCCTACCCTGACGGCATACTCTGGATTTAATTTTTCTATGGCATTATCCACAGCTCTGTTGGTGTGCGAGGAAATCAGGACTCTCATTCCCTCATCTGAAGCAATTTTAGCTGCTTTTGAGATGAAAGATGTTTTTCCTGTTCCCGGTGGGCCAATAATTAGAAGAAGTCCACCATCTTCGAGGTTGAGGGAAGTCATTGCAGCCTTACTCTGGTACTCATCCAGACCGCTTATCTCACCTTGCACAAAGGTTGTGCATATTTTTGGGAGTTCAGAGTCGAGAAAATAGTCAATGATATTTATCTGGAGGTCATATGAAATCAGATTTTCCATCTCCATCAGCTTCAATTCTCCCGGTTCGGGGTTCTGGATGAGTTTTACAACATGGAACTTCCCGCTTCGGATAACATAACCAAGTTCATGTGCTGAGTCATTATCGAGGTATCCTAACAGGGCACCTTCAGGAATTTTTCTTGTTTTTATAACTCCTATGTTGCCTCTGGATGCAATTAGCTCCCCATCAAATGTACCTTTGCTCTCAGATTCTTTTTTCAATTGTCTCCTTTCGTTCTCGAGTGTATCCCTTAGCTTAAGGAGAATTTCCTGTGTATTCATACTGAACAACCTTCCATTCTGAATGTTTTAGCCTGACTTGTTATTTCTTCTCCAGATGTCTGGTTTAATACAGCTTTGGTGTGGTATGAAAGTGGTCAATTCTGCAAAATATTTCAGTGGAATGTATTTTTTTGCCAGAATACCAGAATACCATAATCTTTAAAAACAATCTTCCGGGAATTGAAAGTGGATAATCCAGTAGTTAAGTAAATTCCAGTAAAAAGATTCTGTTCAATGGGCCGGTAGCTCAGACAGGTCGGAGCAGCGGACTCTTAAGTTCTGCAGGGAAATCCGTCGGTCGGGGGTTCGAATCCCTCCCGGCCCGCTCTTCTCAGATAGAGTAACCTAAATGTTTTCAAAGGAATCCATCAAAAGGCATATATATCTATATACATATGAATAACTATGGCAAAGACGATAGCTGTTTCCGATGATGTTTATGAAATGCTATCCAAGGCTAAGATGAAGAATGAATCTTTCAGCAGTGTAATTAGGAGACTTTTGAAAAGGCAAAAGATAAGCGATATCCCAAAAATTTTTGATGAAGACGAGTGGGCTAAAGTTGAGAAAGCATTCAAAGAACAAAAAAAGCTTGACACAAAAAGAACAAGGGAGTTACTTTAGATGTATCTTTTTGATACAACTTTTGTTATTGATTTATTTAAGCAAGAGGATAAAGCCTTAAAAAAAGCAGAATCTGCAGATCAGTCACCAGTTTTAAAAGCAATATCAATTGTGACAGTTCATGAAGTTTTAAGAGGCATTTACTATCTGTATGAAGGTAAAAAGCTTGAAGAGAAGTTAACTCTTGCTGAATCAGCATTGAGCAAGTTTGATATCATACCCTATGAATATACCATTGCTAAAAAAGCTGCAGAAATTGACGCTGGTCTGGTAAAAAGCGGAAAAATGATTGCCTTCCCTGATGTTGTTATTGCAGCAACTTCGTTGGCCTATAATTTAAAACTGGTGACAAGAAATAAAAAACACTTTGAGAGAATTGATGGACTTGAAATTGAGGGTTATTAGTTCCTTTTTTGTTGTAAATACTTACGTTATAAATTTACCCACAAAAGTTTTTGTGATTTGAGATGCTGGAACCTTGCACGCAGGATATAATGCAAGCGACACTGATTTATTTTCAGGTGGCGGAGAGTTCCTATGAAGGGTATGTGCTACATCTGCAACAAAACGTTCAGCAAGGCTGGAATGACAAAACACCTGAAAACGCACTTGAAGGACGATGGAGACACAAAACTTTTTCACATCATGGTCGATGGATTGTATCAACCTCAATATTGGCTCCACATCGAAATTAAAGCGAATGCGAAGCTGCAAGATCTCGATCAATTTTTAAGGGATATATGGCTTGAGTGCTGCTTGCATTTGAGTGCATTCGAGATCGATGGAGTTGAGTACCATTCCATGCCTGAAGGTGAAAGGGGTATGTATTTTAAGCTGGGCAGAGTACTAAATCCAAGAATGGAATTCTACCACATCTACGACTTTGGCACTTCAACAGAGCTGAGGCTCAGAGTTGTATCTGAGAGAACGGGAAAGATCGATAAGAAGGTTAGAATTCTTGCAAGGAATGAACCACCAGATATAAGATGTGGCTGTGGTGAAAAAGCAAAGTGGATCTGTCCGATATGCCTTGTTGAGATTGAGGAAAACTTCTATTTCTGCGATGAATGCGCAAAGGAACATGAGTGTGGAGAAGACATGCTTCTGCCAGTCGTTAACTCACCAAGATGCGGTGTTTGCGGGTACGAGGGTGGTAAATACGATTGAGGAAAATGATAAGAATTGAAAGTGGCAAGGATATCGTCATAATCAGATTTCCTTACAATCCAGACTACATTGCTAAAATTAAAGCCGTTAAAGGCTACAGGTGGCATCCCGATGGAAAGTACTGGAGTATTCCGTATTCTGAACTCGGAAATCTTCTGTCAGCATTTAATGACAGTAGAATTGAAGTTGGTCCTTCTGTCTGGCTTTACGAACTTGAGAAAGAACTAATAGCAAGAAAGTACAGCAGGAGAACAGTAAAGCTTTATCTGCATTACAACGAAGAATTCCTGAAATTCAGCGGGAAAATACCATATCAGATATCCAACGTTTAAAGAATATGTTGAGAAATACAAGCCAGAAAAGTCGCTGTTTCCGGGGCAGAGGAAAGACAAGCATATTTCAACGAGAACCGTGCAGAAGATATTTGATAATGCATGCAAGAAAGCCGGGATAGCAAAGGAGGTTACAGTTCACTCCTTGAGCATTTATTTGCAACCCATCTGCTTGAAAGGTGTTGATTTGAGATATATTCAGATGGCTGATCATAAGCATTCAAAAACAACAGAGATTTATACTCACGTGAGCACCAAGAATTTGAGTTGGATAAGGAGTCCGCTGGATATGTTTGAAGGTGAGAAGCATCCAGAATGAGTGTATATGCAATGCAGATATAACTCAAATTGGGGATGATATATGCAATGCGTATATGAACGAGTTGTGCGACATGCCCGTAAAAATAAGGAGGAAATAAAAGATGTATGACTTTGAATTTGGATCAAGAACAGCAAAAGGTGGATTTGCGAACGAAAAAGCAATTTGTAATAAGTTCAACAATTGGAAAGAGGATGAAGAAGCAAAATTATGGTTAAAAATAATGGGATATGATTTAAACAAAGTAGATTATGTCAAAGCAATTCAAATCCCAACTCGAATAAAAAAGAGTGATGTAAGAAAATACGGATTCACTGAGGAAGAGTATGAAGAATTGATTCATTTCAAAAAAACAGATGTACAAGTACAGATAAGATTAATTATTCGTGTAAATAATGCTCTGAAAGTTGAGAACTTATCATTAAAAAAAGCAAATTCGGATGCTGATTATAATCAAGTAGATAAGAGATGGGTGGATTCTTATCAAGAGATGTGGCACTTTGATGATGAAATAGCATTAGCTTTAAAATTATTTACTGGATAAATAGATCCATCATTACATCCACAAATGCTGAAAGTAAAATCATCACAATTAAGGGACCCAAGAAGAGCATTTTTGACAGAAATGCGAGAAGATATTGTTAAAAGAATTATATCATTTTTTACTAATAACAAAATCCTCGTAGTTAGCGACATTCTAAAAGGGAGGGGTGGTTTTGCAGCAGATTGGATGTTAGTAACAAGATACAACAGAATGAACGATACAACTACTTGGATTCTAAAAGACATAAACACAGCAATGAATTTCTTTGGAAAAGGGGATGTTAGAGTTTCTCCGAGAGGAAGTTTATATATCGGAAGGATAACGATGCAAAGAAAAGGAGGGACTCCAGACCCGACTAAATTACAATTTAAAATTAAGCCATGTGATCTTTTTATAGTATTTGACATAACTTACTTAACCAAAATTCAAAAATTCCTTAACCCACTTCTCCGCAAAACTGATTCTCTGAGCTAGCTGGTAAAAACTACTGGAAATAATTCTCTTCAGTTCTTCTAA
>Ga0209426_1000528_pt1 | contig 36992 bp, 22 predicted proteins | sample Deesub1362B_J571_FD_187697 | JGI IMG/M metagenome (GOLD analysis project Ga0209426, IMG submission 187697) | Deep oceanic, basalt-hosted subsurface ecosystem from Juan de Fuca Ridge flank, Pacific Ocean, CORK Borehole 1362B_J2.571 (SPAdes)... ...
TGCCGGAGCCGCGTCGGATCCTTTGGCTGTGCGCGGTACCAGCACTTACTTTACCCAGTGGATGGGAAAACGTTTGGCGGAGCTAACGCTGCCTCATCTGCTGAATCTCGGATTGCCCAATTTTGGTGAGATTCAGGCGCTGTTTTACGTGACCCGCCAGACGGGCCTGGTCACATTTTTGGTGGAGGGCGCGTTCCTGTCCAATCCTCTGGACGAAATGCTACTGATGGACGATGGCTTTCTGCGCAGATTAGCCCATGCGGTGTTCCTTGGAATCCGTGATTTTCTGGTTGAGCAAAGGGCGTTGCAGCGAATTAGCGGGAAAGAGACCGCAAACTGAGGAGGAAATATGAGGTACCGGTTGCTGACGGTCGGTTTCCTGACTTTTTTGTTGAGCAGCTGTAGCAGTTCCGTCGATTACCATATTGAGATTCTTGGATTGCCAGAGGGACAGATTGTAGAAAAGGATTCAGTGACCGTTTCGTTTGTGGTGACGCCAGAAGATTGGTCGGAAAGAGGCTATGAAGTTCATTTTTTACTGGATGGGGAGCGGCTCAAAATCCGGAAATCTACCGCCCCCGTTTCCTATCGGGGATTTGAAGAGGGCGCTCATGCCATCATTGCTCTTGTTTGTGACCCGGAAGGAGTGAGCCTGAAAACGCCTTCCAGCATTGTGATCCGTAACTTTTTTTACCGTACGGGAAGCGAACCTTATTTCAAAAAGGATCGCCCGCTTTTGATTTTGCACCAGCCGCAGGAGCGGGTTTTTCGGGGGCAGGAGGCCATGAAAATTCTGATCGATTTTCGGGTACTCAATGCTGAGCTGGGAGAAGGATACCGGTTGCACTACATCCTGGATGGCAGGGATTATTATGTGGAAGAGGAACGGGCCATCTGGACCGAAGAGGCGCGCCGTATCGGATCCCATGAGCTCACAGTTATTTTGGAGACGGCCATGGGAAATCCGGTGATGGATAATCCGCTGAACCGGATTACGCGGAAATTCATGGTGCGAGAACGGTAACCGGGATCTTTTATAAAAAACCCGGAGCCGTTTGCTGACTCCGGGTTTTTTGGGCGCTTTCTGCGGCTTTTTTTATCCTTCCCTTTCCAGAAGGAGCCTGATTTCTTCCTCGAACGTTTTTTCCAGTCCCGGACCGTACCCTACATGTTTGAAGATCATCCGGCCTTTTCGGTCCAGTATGATGGTCACCGGTGTTCCAGGAATTTTGTACTTTTCTCGCCCAACCCGCTGATCGTCCATTAGCATGGCATAGTCGGAACCGATCTCTTTAAGGAACTCTTTGGTCAGTTCAGGACGGTTGGAGGCATCGATGGCCAGCAGTACAAAATCTTCCGCAGGAAAGGTTTTGCGGAATCTGTCGAGATGCGGGAACTCCCGCCTGCATGGCCCTCACGTAGGTGAGAAGAAGTTGACCACAACCACCTTCCCTTTGTAGCTGGAAAGGGTGTGGCTTTTGCCATTCAAATCTTTGAGGGTGAAGTCCGGTGCCGGTTCGGCCCGCTCAAAGCGTTTTGCGAGAACATACTCTTCGGTCGCCTTTTTACTTTTGCCAAGCGCCTTGGCCAGATATTCCATGGCCTTGTCGCTTGGATCTTCCAGCACCGAATTCAGCAGCGATTCGCGGGCTTTCTTTTTTAGGCCAAGTTTCAAATACGTAATGCCAAGGTGCATCGTGATTTCTGCATCCTTCCCTCCGGCCAGCGCGCTAGCCTCTTCCAGATAGCGCCGGGCTTTGCGGTACTGACCCAGCTTAAAGTAAGCCCAGCCAATCGTGTCTTTGAAGTCCTTTGAGTAGCGTTTCAGGGTCTTCTTGATCCGGTCTGGTGTGGCGCTGGGGTTCAGGGCCTTCATATTCTCTTCCGTTAGCAAGTTTTTTTCGGCGTGAAGAGCAACCTGTAGCCCCAGTTTTGGATCCAATTCGCCATCAATCAGTTTCCAGGCCAGGTAATTGTAAATGAACGGATCTTTTATGGCAGATTTCAGAAGAAAATCCGCCAGTTCGCGGAGCTTCTCCACGTTATCGCCATAATGGTTCTGCAACAGATAGAAAGCATAACTGGAGGCTTCCGGTTTGGCCCCTTCGCGGATCAGCTCCCAGGCAAGGGATTCAAATTTCTGGGGATCGTTTTTCCGGTAGGCCGGCAGCATTGCTGATTTGATGGCAAGAACCACATCCGGATCTGTTTCTTCTTTTAGCAGTTCTTCGCCTACCTGGATGGCCCGGGCCGGATCATCCAGATTCCGGTACAGGGTGGTGATAAGGACCCGGATTGCTCCCTCTTTGTATTGCTTGGGAGGATTGGCTGCCAGGAAATCCTCCAGGGCTTTTACCTTTTCCTGCGGGTCCTTGATCTTCACGATTTCCTTGTACCAGACATCCGGCTCCTTCTTTTTGCCGCAGCCAAGCGGCACGAGCAGCGAAAATAGCAACAGGCAGCACAGCAGGTACCATCCCGTTCGATGTGCGTTCATCGTGCCCTCCTTTGTTGGTTCATGGTTTCTGGGGAATTACGATACGCAGAAAGCGCCGCTTTCCAACTTTAATCACCGTGTCGGGCTCGGGGACAAATTCCAGATCTGGGTTGCTGATTTTTTCGCCATTTATACTTACAGCGCCCTGCTGAATCAGGCGCCTTGCTTCGGCATTGGACGAGACAAGTCCTGCCGAAGAAAGAAGCCGCACAATCCACACTTTGCCCTGTGCCGGATCGTACACATATTCCGGCATTTCGCTAGGGAGTTCTTTCTGCCGGAAGACGCGATTAAATTCTTCTTCCGCCTTTTTGGCGGCCTCCAGTCCGTGGTACATCCGTACAATTTCGAAAGCCATGCGCGCTTTTAAATCGCGAGGGTTTACAGATGGATCTTCCAGCTGCTGCTTGATCCGGGGCAGTTCCTCTTCAGGGACATCCGTGGCCAGTTCGTAATAAGTGTAAATCAAATGGTCGGGAATGGACATCAGTTTACCGTACATTTCTCCCGGCGGCTCGTTGATGCCCACGTAGTTACCCAAACTTTTGCTCATTTTTTCCACACCATCCAGGCCCACGAGAAGTGGAAGGGTAAGAATTACCTGTGGCTCCAGCCCGTATTCCCGCATAATATCGCGGCCTACGAGCAAGTTGAACTTTTGGTCCGTCCCACCCAGCTCCACGTCTGCCTTCAGAGCCACAGAATCATAAGCCTGGGCCAGAGGATACAGAAATTCCATGATGGAAATGGGGCGGCCTTCCCGGAACCGCTTCTGAAAATCATCCCTTTCGAGCATACGGGCAACCGTGTATTTTGACGTAAGTACAAGAATGTCTTCAAATTTAAGGGGGGCTAGCCAGCGGCTGTTAAAATCGATTACCGTCTTTTCCGGATCCAGGACCTTGAAAATCTGTTCTTTGTACGTTTCAGCGTTTTTCTGGACCTCCTCCCGGGTCATGCGCCGGCGCATCTCATTTTTGCCGGAGGGATCGCCAATCATCCCGGTGAAATCACCTATCAAAAACACCACCGTGTGACCCAGATCCTGAAATTGTTTCATTTTCCGAATCGACACCATGTGGCCCAGGTGCAAATCCGGCGCTGTGGGATCAAACCCTTCTTTAATGACAAGAGGCTTTTTCTCCCGAATGGAGCGTTCCAGTTTCTTAACCAGTTCCTCTTCCGGAATGATCTCTTCCGCACCGCGGCGGATAACCTTCATTTGTTCTTCAACGCTGGGGAATCCCACCTTTCCACCTCCTGCAGCTTTTTCCATTGTCCATTATCCAGGTGCACATCCTTCATACATGCAGGACCGGGACAGGGTTCAGTATTTGATCTTGTACTTCATTTCCCGTTTCAGTTCGCGGTCCATATCCCGTTTGGCGATATCGGCCCTGCGGTCGTAAACCTTTTTGCCTTTTGCCAGCGCCAGCTCCAGCTTCACATAACCATTTTTGATGTAAATTTTAAGGGGAACCAGAGTTAATCCGCGCTCTTTCACTTTCCCAGCCAGGCGGGCAATCTCCTGTTTGTGAAGCAGGAGCTTCCGGGTGCGGGTTGGCTCATGATTGAATGCCGTTCCGTGGTGGTAGGGACTGATGTGCATGTTCAGCACAAATGCTTCGCCGTTTTTGATGGTCGCGTAGCTGTCCTTCAAATTTACTTTTCCTTCGCGGACGGATTTTACCTCCGTTCCGGTGAGCACGATGCCCGCCTCGTAAGTTTCGAGAATGTGGTAATCGTGGTAGGCTTTCCGGTTCGTAGCAATCAGTTTGATCGGACCGTTTTTGCTCATCCGTTCCTTCCTATGCAAAATAAAGGAGACCTGCAACTCCCAGCAAAAAACAATATATGGCAAAATAGCTGAATTTTCCTCTCCGAATCACCGAAAGCAAAAAACGGATGGATGCATAGCCGGCCACAAACGAAAAAAGGAATCCGATGCCAATGGTCTGCCATTCTGTAACCGTCATATTCTGATCGAAGATCTCCAGTGTTTTGAGCATGGTGGCACCGGCTATCGCCGGCAGCGACAGGAGGAAAGAGAAACGGGCGGCTTCGTTTTTTTCCAATCCCAGGTGCATTCCAATACTTATGGTAGAACCGGACCGGGAGATGCCGGGGAGAATTGCCAGGGCCTGTGCGAATCCAATGCCAATGGCGTCGCTCAGCCGCGTTTGATTGTGACGGCTGCGGGCCCAGTGGGTGGAAAGCAGGATTAAACCGGTTATCAGCAGCATAATGGAGACCAGAAGTGGTTTGGAGAAAGCCTGTTCAAAGTAGTCTTCAAGGAGGTAACCAAAGATACCCGCTGGAATGGTGCCGGTCAGTATGTAGAGGAGTAAACGCAGAGAAGGATCGTTCGCAAACAACTCTGTTGATTTGTGCGGTACCCGGCACCAGCGAAAAAAAGATTGGATCAAATCTCCGATGTCTTCCCGAAAAACAAGAACCACGGCCAGAAACGTACCAAAATGGGCGAACACCTCAAAAAGTATATTTTCTTTCTGAATGCCCAGCCAGGCCTGAGCCAGTACCAAATGCCCCGAGCTGCTGATAGGAAGGAATTCCGTAATTCCCTGCAGGATTCCCAGAAAGGCGGCTTCGAGTCCGTTCATCCATTTTCTCCTTTTGTTTTGAATTATTCAAATATATCCGTTTTCACATACCTTGGCAAGCGTATTGTGACAGGCAGAATTGAGAGTTATGGGAAAATATGGTATCGGATGTTTGTTCTGTTAAAGCCGCAAATTGCTTTGACCGATATTAGGGGTGGAATCAGGCAACTTTTAACCAGTTTCGAGGAGAGGTTGCAGGGATGCTGGATGCCGATCGGATTGCCCAGTTGCGCAAGAAATTTACAGAGCTGGACGGCGTACCGGAAGAGGCCCAAAGCGATAAGAATTTTACATTTGCAGATTTAAGAGGGAGGGATTTCAGCGGACAGGATCTGTCGGGAGCCAATTTCTTTGGTGCCAAACTGCAGAACGCCAATTTTCAGGGGGCGACGCTTAATGATGCCGAATTCACCGGAGCAGATCTAACGGGGGCGAATTTTGAAGGTGCAACAGCAGAACGTGCTGGATTTGGGAAGGCGGTGCTAACCGGAGCCTGTTTTTTCTCGGCAAATCTCAAGGCGGCTTCTTTTATCGAGGCAAATTTGAAGAAGGCGGATCTGCGGTGTGCCAATCTGGAGGGAGCCCGCTTACGACAGGCCAATCTGGATTCGGCGGATCTCTCCAACGCCAATCTCCATTCTGCGGAGCTATCGCTGGCGAATGTTCGCCGGGCTTCGTTTAATAATGCAGATCTGCGCAATTCGCGGCTGCGCCTGGTGCGGAATTTTGCCAGTGCCAGCTGGATTGGGGTTGATATCCGCGATGTACATTTTGCCGGAGCCTACAGACTCCGCCGTTTTATCGTAGATCAGAATTACCTGAAGGAATACAGGGAGTCCGACCGCCTTTCGGCCCTTTTCTATTTTTTCTGGAAAATTACCAGTAACTGTGGCCGGAGCATGACACTCTGGTTCTTGTGGATTATTGTGCTTGGCATCTTTTTCGGTTTCATTTATATGTTTGTGGGAATTGATTATGGCGAGTATCCCACTTGGTTTTCACCTTTTTACTACAGCCTGGTGACGCTTACAACCCTTGGGTATGGGGACATTGTACCCAAAACAGTGGCCGGACAAATTGTGGCGATGATTGAGGTGATCATCGGCTACCTTATGCTGGGTGGACTTGTTTCCATTATGAGCAACAAATTTGCACGCAGAGGAGAGTAGGAGGACCACTTCGATGCGCGTTGCTGCATTGTTTCGTCCCAAAAAGCAGGATGATTTAGATGCCATTCTGGATGGTTTCGAACTTCCGTCTTTCCCGCGCACGGTGATGGAGATTCTGCGAAAATTGCGGGACCCAAAATCTTCTTTCACCGAGATCAGCGAGCTGATCCGCGTGGATCCGGGGCTGCATGTGAAAATCTTAAGCGTGGTGAACTCGGCGGCTTTTGGGATCCGTTCAAAAATTACGAATCTCCAGTATGCCGTTTCCATGCTGGGAAAATCACGGATCGAATCGATTGTTTTGGCGCACGCGGTAAAAGAGAACTTGCCAAAAGTATCCTGTTCGCATATGAATTGCCGGGAGTTCTGGTTCGTTTCGGTGATCCGGGCCTGTTTGGCTCAGAAACTTGCAGCACTGTTGCATCCAGCCCACGGGGATTTTAGTTTTTCGGCTGGCATGTTGCAGGATCTGGGACGGATTGTCATTGCTGCCGCCAAACCCAATCAGTATGAAAAAGTGCTGAACAGCTGGTTTAAAGAATCAAAAGCGCAGATCATCCAGCTGGAAAAAGAGGTTCTCGGGTTTGACCATCAGCATGTGGGAGCCAGTGTGGCCCGGCGGTGGGAACTTCCTGTTCCGCTCGTAGAGGCCATTTCCGCTCATCACTGGCTGGACCCGGAAGAGGATGGGGTACCGCTGGCCGTCCGACTGGTTTCCATTGTCCGCGAGAACGAAAAGGACAACGGTATTGGCGAACTACGAGAGACTTGTATCAGTGTGCTCGGGATCCCTGCTGAACGTGTGGACCGTGCCATTCAGGAAGGATTGGAGGCGGCTGAACGCATTGCCCGCTATTTTGTATGATCAGTGGATAAGGTACTGCGGCAGATACTTGCGCATCAAAGAATCTTATTACAGTTTATCTACTGCAGGTGATTTTTTTATCTACAGGGGGAAGGTATCAAAAAAGGCCCCGAAACGCTTTTCGGGGCCTTTTTGTCATAACTTGAAGCGATCATTTGCTTAATGAGAACAAAACACCGCCGTAAATCCCCCAGGCGTCCACACCGTTCAGGTGATATTTGAATTCCGCAAAACCGGTCAGATTCGGTGAAATGGGATAATCCGCTCCAACGAGCACATGAAAGCTGATGTCAGAATCAGAATCGGAGTAGGTATAGCCTCCGGCCGAAGATTTTCCTTTGGAAATGGTAAAGCCCAATCCACCGCCGGCGTATGGCTGAAACGAGGAGCCTTCGGCGGCGAAATAATAGAGACCGCTGGCACCAAAAGTCAGAGAAGAGAACGAAGATTCTACTTCCGTTCCGAAAACATTGCTCTTTTCACTTTTTGACCAGTAATCTACGAATCCTCTCAAAAAAATCTGCGGTGTAAGGGTGCCCAGATTTGCGACGGCACCGAAGCCAATTACGCTATCAAATGGGTCTTCGGGGGAAATGTATCCCAATTTTCCGCCGATAGCATTCAGCCCGATATTGGGTTGGGCCCCGGCCATGCCAACTGCAAACAAAAATCCGACAGTTACTGCCAGAAAAAACCAGGATTTGGTCCGCTTCATGTTCTCCTCCTTAATGTTTTTTGTTTATTATTTCGCTTGACCCCATTTTTGAGATGGGGGGGCATAATGTTAAGAAATTTTGATCAGAAGGTCAAATTTTTTCCATCAGATGCAAAATTTCTCCGCGCAGAGCATTCTATCTTGCCGAAAAAGAAAAAAAGCCCCGTTTTGCTCAAACGGGGCTTTTCAAACCCGGGGCAGAGAAATTATTTATTCTTTTGCAATTCTTCTACCTTCTGAAATGCTTCCATTCCCTTTTCGGACATGCCAAGTCGAACGTAAGCAATGCCCAGGTTATTCCAAACGTTGGCGTCATCGGGTTTAAGGTCCCGTGCCTTTTCGAGGTATTTAAGGGCTTCCTCGTAATATTTTTTCTCTTTTTCGGCCAATTCCTTAATCTTGGAATCTTTTTTGCCTTGCTCTTCCAGGGCAACACGCTCCTTCTTAAGCCGGTCTCCCAGGTTCAGGTAGCTGCTTCCCATGTAAAACAGTGCTTCAAAATCTTTCGGATTATTTAACAAGACTTTTTCAAAGTCTTTTACTGCTTCATCGAATTTTTCCTTGCGGTAAAAAAGCAGCCCGCGATTGAAGTAAAGATCTGTGTCGTCGGGGTTTTTGGCCAGGGCGTTGTTATATGCTTCCAGAGCCTTTTCGCTTTCCCCCTTTAGATCGTAAACCATGGCCAGATTTGCCAATGCGTCGCTATTGGTAGGTTCCAGTGCAAGAACGCGGCTGAACATTTCCGCAGCCTTATCATACTTTTGCAAACGCTGATATTCGATCCCAAGGGTGAGCATGGTCCGGGTATCGGTGGAGTCATATTTCAGCGCCTTTTCGTACGCTTCGATAGCCTTTTCATCGTTCCCCAGTTTAATGTAAGCATAGCCCAGATTCTTATATGCGTTGGCATCTTTCGGATCGATCATCGTAGCCACTTCAAAATTCTTGATGGCTTCCTCGAATTTGTTGGCCTGAAGATTCCGGACTCCCAAATTAAAATTGTCAATCCAGTATTTGCGCCGGACTGTTGAAATATCTTTTTCGAATTTGTTGCTGATCGCCAGGCTTTTCTCAAATGCTTCGTTCATTTCTTTGAAGTTCCCAAGCATTGCCTGGGTGTAACCCAGCAGATACCATGCCTCCGCATTCTGGGGATTTTGTTTTACCTCGATCTGAAGCTGTTCAATTGCCTTGGGGTAATTCTCTTGCTGAATGTACAACTTTGCCGAAGTCAATGCGGTACTCTGGCATCCGACATAATAGAGCGCCGCAAAGACCAGCAAAGTTACCATCAATAATTTTACGACTTTCACTTTTCCCTCCTGCACTTTGTTATTTTTACGATTCCGAAACTCACACAATTTAAAATGAGCGTTCTCTTTTGTCAAGTTTTAATTTCATTTCCTTAATGCTTTGCAAAAATGGTTTCAGAATTACGCCATGGTCGGTAAAAAAAGCTGCGATTTGTTCCGCTGGCGTTACATCAAACGCCGGGTTCCAGGCAGCTATGCCCTGTGGGGCAATTCGCAGCCCTTTGATGGAAAATATTTCTTCTATCGGCCGTTCTTCAATGGGAATCTGGCGCCCATTTTCAATGGAGAAATCAAATGTGGAGTAGGGGGCTGCAATATAAAACGGTATCTTGAAGTGTTTGGCAAGAATTGCCAGTCCGAGGGTGCCGATTTTGTTGGCCGTATCGCCATTGGCTGCAATACGGTCTGCTCCCACAATTACACATTGAATCTTTTTCTCATTCATCAACGCCGCGGCCATATTGTCGCAAATCAATGTAACGGGGATGTCTGCTTTGCTGAGTTCCCACGCAGTTAGACGGGCTCCCTGAAGAAGTGGCCGCGTTTCATCTGCATAAACCACTACCTCGTGCCCCCGTTCTTTTAGTTCATAGATGATACTCAGGGCTGTACCGCGTCCGCCTGTGGCCAGGACCCCGGTGTTGCAGTGGGTTAGAATCGAAAAAGGAGGGGAAAAATGGTGCTCCAGAAAATCAGCACCGTGCTTTCCAATTCTTTCACACAAGTTTTGATCTTCGCGCAGGATATCCTTGGCCTCCTTCAGCAGAAGCTGTGTGTTCTCGGCCGGATCGCGGTCAGGGTCCAGACGTTCCAGGCAACGTTGAATGGCCCATTGAAGGTTTACGGCTGTTGGCCGTGTTTGCAAGATCTGATGCGCACTTTGCCGAACCTTTTTGATGAATTCTTCCGGTGGCAAATGCTGGCACTGTCTTGCAGCCAGTACGACACCAAACGCACCGGCTATTCCTATTGCGGGCGCACCACGTACGCGGAGGGTTCGGATTGCTTCCGCCATTGCTTCAGGGGTGTTGATGTGTAGATAAACCTCTTCTTCTGGCAGGCGAGTTTGATCAAGCAACTGCACATGATCTTGTGTCCATTCAATTGCGCGGATAAGGCCCATATTTCTCCCTTTCTTGCATTATGCCACCAGTACATGTAGAACGATCCTTCGCTGCCGCGGGCGGTTATCAAAATCTATGAAGATGATTTGCTGCCACGTTCCCAGCGTTGGCTTGCCTTGATGGATGGGCACCGTAAGGGAGGGGCCGATCAGTGAAGCTCGAAGGTGAGAATGGCCGTTGCCATCATGCCAGGTCTGGTCATGGTAATAAGATCGGCGGGAAGGAACCAAATTTTCCATTAAATCCGGGAAGTCCCGGGTTAAACCGGGCTCATACTCGATGGTTGTCAATGCGCCGGTAGAACCCGGCACAAAAACTGTGAGCAACCCTTCCTGAATTTTCTCTTTCTCAAGCCAATCTTGAATTTCATCGGTCAGGTTAACCAGTTCACAGTTTCCGCGGGTTCGGAAAGACAGTTCGTGGTACATGAACTTCGCCATATTACCTCCGCTGCCATTGCTGCTTTTTGTTACTTTTGAAAGGGGTCAGAAACCGGTTGTCCTTTTTTATTTTAATGTAAAAAGAAAAGCTGCTGCGTGCAGGAAAATATTTGAAAAAAGTAGATTCAATTTTTTCCGCGGCAGGGGCGGGGCTGTAAAAGATGGCAGAGACACGGGAGGAAGGGGGCGAGCATTATTCATGGATAAATCAGGAAAAATAGGGACAATAAAACGAGGATGAAAAATTGGAAGGAGGGCCAAATTTTTGTTGCAAAGGGGTAAAATATGAAATATACTATCAAGCGGCTTTGAGGAGATGCCGAATAAAAATAACGGAAAAAAGTTCTTTGGAAGTTTAAAAAAGTCTTGACAAGCGGAAATTTTGTTATATATTTAAAAACGCCTTTTGTGGATGAATGGCGACGAAAGAGACGAAAAATTTGATCCCATTCATCCTTTTTTATGGATGGCGGAAATTGAACATGTTCTTTGACAATCTCGGCAGTTGAGCTCCCAGGAAGCGGGCAAGCCAGGAGACTCGAGCTTTTCATTGTTTACAATGGAGAGTTTGATCCTGGCTCAGGACGAACGCTGGCGGCGTGCCTAACACATGCAAGTCAAGGCGAACCCCCGACTTCGGTTGGGGTAGTAACCTGGCGCACGGGTGAGTAACGCGTAGGTAACCTGCCCCCTGGTCTGGGATAACTCCGAGAAATCGGAGATAATACCGGATGAAGCAGCGTCCCCGCATGGGGATGCTGTTAAAGGTGCCTTGCTTCGGCGAGGTATCGCCAGGGGATGGGCCTGCGTCCCATTAGCTAGTTGGTGGGGTAACGGCCCACCAAGGCGATGATGGGTAGCCGGCCTGAGAGGGTGGTCGGCCACACTGGCACTGAGACACGGGCCAGACTCCTACGGGAGGCAGCAGTGAGGAATATTGGGCAATGGGCGAAAGCCTGACCCAGCGACGCCGCGTGGGGGAAGAAGCTCTACGGAGTGTAAACCCCTGTCAGGAGGGACGAATGCCGCAATGGTGAATAATCATTGCGGAGAGACGGTACCTCCAGAGGAAGCCCCGGCTAACTCCGTGCCAGCAGCCGCGGTAACACGGGGGGGGCAAGCGTTGTCCGGATTCACTGGGCGTAAAGGGCGTGTAGGCGGGCAGGCAAGTCGAAGGTGAAATTCTACGGCTCAACCGTAGAACTGCCTTCGATACTGTCTGTCTTGAGTTCGGGAGAGGGAGGCGGAATTCCCGGTGTAGCGGTGAAATGCGTAGATATCGGGAAGAACACCGGTGGCGAAGGCGGCCTCCTGGCCCGATACTGACGCTGAGGCGCGAAAGCGTGGGGAGCAAACAGGATTAGATACCCTGGTAGTCCACGCCGTAAACGATGGGCACTAGGTGTTGGTGTCGCTTCGGCGGCATCAGTGCCGACGCTAACGCATTAAGTGCCCCGCCTGGGGAGTACGCTCGCAAGGGTGAAACTCAAAGGAATTGACGGGGGCCCGCACAAGCGGTGGAGCATGTGGTTTAATTCGATGCAACGCGAAGAACCTTACCTGGGCTTGACATGCCGGTGGTAGGAGCCCGAAAGGGTGACGACCCTGACATTTGTCAGGGAGCCGGCACAGGTGCTGCATGGCTGTCGTCAGCTCGTGCCGTGAGGTGTTGGGTTAAGTCCCGCAACGAGCGCAACCCCTGCCCTTAGTTGCTACCGGGTCATGCCGGGCACTCTAAGGGGACTGCCCCGGAAAACGGGGAGGAAGGTGGGGACGACGTCAAGTCATCATGGCCCTTATGCCCAGGGCTACACACGTGCTACAATGGCGGGTACAATGGGACGCGAAGCCGCGAGGCGGAGCAAATCCCAAAAAACCCGTCTCAGTTCGGATTGCAGTCTGCAACTCGACTGCATGAAGCCGGAATCGCTAGTAATCGCGGATCAGCAGGCCGCGGTGAATACGTTCCCGGGCCTTGTACACACCGCCCGTCACGCCATGGGAGTCGGCAGCACCCGAAGTCGCTGGCCCAACCCCATTCGGGGAGGGAGGCGCCGAAGGTGAGGCCGATGACTGGGGCGAAGTCGTAACAAGGTAGCCGTACCGGAAGGTGCGGCTGGATCACCTCCTTTCTATGGAGTCCGCCTCTCCTTCGGGAGAGGAGATGGCTGCCCCTTCTGGGGCCACTGCCGAGATTGTGGTTTTTATAGAAGTCAGTGCCGTGCACTGACTTTCTTTGTGCTTATCAGTGTGGGCCTATAGCTCAGCTGTGGTTAGAGCGTCCGCCTGATAAGCGGGAGGTCACTGGTTCGACTCCAGTTAGGCCCACAACGCCTTCTCATAGCCCTCGAGAAGGCACAGTTCTTTGAAAACCTGGTGTGCTATCCATCTATTCCTTTGGGGCTGTAGCTCAGTTGGGAGAGCGCCGCCCTTGCAAGGCGGAGGTCGTCGGTTCGACTCCGATCAGCTCCACTACTGAGCCCTGAAGGAAGGGATGGAGACACCATCAGGTTTTCCTGTTCTTTGACAATTTCGAGAGTTGAGGGCACCCGTGACGAAATCGTTAGGGGTTCGCGAGAGATTTCAGAAGATCTGTCGTGAACCTAGGGTTTTCGGTTAAGCTACTAAGGGCGTATGGTGGATGCCTAGGCACGGGTAGGCGATGAAGGGCGTGGTAAGCTGCGATAAGCCCCGGGGAGGTGCAAACAACCGTAGATCCGGGGATTCCCGAATGGGGCAACCCGATCCGGGTAATGCCGGATCATCCCGACGTTGTCGGGAGGCCAACGAGGGGAACTGAACCATCTCAGTACCCTCAGGAAAAGAAAGCAACCGCGATTCCCTGAGTAGTGGCGAGCGAAAGGGGAACAGCCTAAACCGGCCTTATGTCAAAGCCCGCACGCGTTGTAAGGCCGGGGTTGTGGGGCTTGGCCGGAGCTCGGTGCGGCGAGCTCGGAGAGTTACAAAGCAAATCTCTAGCCGAAGGGTTCTGGAAAGGCCCGCCAAAGAGGGTGATAGCCCCGTAGGCGAAAGGGATTTGCCTCTCTGGGCCAAGTTCCCGAGTACCGCGGGACACGTGGAATCCTGCGGGAATCTGGGTGGACCACCACCCAAGGCTAAATACTCACCCGTGACCGATAGCGCACCAGTACCGTGAGGGAAAGGTGAAAAGCACCCCTGTTAGGGGAGTGAAAGAGAACCTGAAACCATACGCCTACAATCGGTCGGAGTCCCGACTTGTTCGGGATGACGGCGTGCCTTTTGTTTAATGAGCCGGGGAGTTGCTCCTGCGTTGCGAGGTTAACCCCGTGATAACGGGGGGAGCCGTAGCGAAAGCGAGTCTGAATAGGGCGTTGAGTAACGCGGGGCAGACGCGAAACCGGGTGATCTACCCATGGCCAGGGTGAAGCGGCCGTAACAGGTCGTGGAGGCCCGAACCCACTAGGGTTGAAAACCTAGGGGATGAGCTGTGGGTAGGGGTGAAAGGCCAATCAAACTCGGAGATAGCTCGTTCTCCCCGAAATAGCTTTAGGGCTAGCCTCGGGTTAGTGTCACGGAGGTAGAGCACTGGATGGGCTAGGGCCCTCACAAGGGTACCAAACCCAACCAAACTCCGAATGCCGTGACATGATGCCCGGGAGTCAGGCGGTGAGGGATAAGCTTCATCGCCGAGAGGGGAACAACCCAGACCGCCAGCTAAGGTCCCCAAGTGCGGGTTAAGTGCGAAAGGATGTAGGATTGCTCAGACAGCCAGGATGTTGGCTTAGAAGCAGCCATCATTTAAAGAGTGCGTAACTGCTCACTGGTCGAGCGATCCTGCGCCGACAATGTAACGGGACTTAAACCCGCCACCGAAGCTGCGGCTCAGCACTTGCCTTTGGGCGAGTGCAGGGGGTAGGGGAGCATTCCACAGACCGTTGAAGCCTCGACGCGAGTCGGGGTGGAGGGTGTGGAAGAGAGAATCCCGGCATGAGTAGCGATAAGTCCGATGAAAAATCGGGCCACCGAAAGCCTAAGGTTTCCTGGGTAAAGTTAATCTGCCCAGGGTTAGCCGGCCCCTAAGGCGAGGCCGAAAGGCGTAGCCGATGGGAAACGGGTTGAATATTCCCGTGCCACCTGCAGATCGTTGGCCTTCGGGCCTGAAGCCGTGGGGGGACGCAGGAGTGAAAGGCCAGCCGGGTGATGGACGTCCCGGTCTAAGCGTGTAGGAGGGCACCGCAGGCAAATCCGCGGTGCCAGGACTCCGAGGCGCGAATGGGAGGGCTTAGCCCACAAACTGGCCCTAATCACACTGCCAAGAAAAGCCTCGGGCGGCAAGATCTGCAGGTGACCGTACCGGAAACGGACACACGTAGGCGAGGAGAATATCCAAAGGTGCTCGAGATAGCCGTGGTCAAGGAACTCGGCAAAATGGCCCCGTAACTTCGGGAGAAGGGGTGCCTCAAGTAGGTGAATCCCCACGCGGGAGGAGCCGAACGAGGCCGCAGTGAAGAGGCCTGGGCGACTGTTTACTAAAAACACAGGTCTATGCCAAGTCGTAAGACGACGTATATGGACTGACACCTGCCCGGTGCCGGAAGGTTAAGGGGAGGGGTTATCCCGACTTCGGTCGGGAGAAGCTCTGAACCGAAGCCCCGGTAAACGGCGGCCGTAACTATAACGGTCCTAAGGTAGCGAAATTCCTTGTCGGGTAAGTTCCGACCTGCACGAATGGTGTAACGACTTGGGCACTGTCTCGACCACGGCCTCGGCGAAATTGTAGTCCCGGTGAAGATGCCGGGTACCCGCAGCAGGACGGAAAGACCCCGTGAACCTTCACTACAGCTTAGCATTGGGTTTTGGCATGGCATGTGTAGGATAGGTGGGAGGCTGTGAAGCCCGGACGCCAGTTCGGGTGGAGCCGCCCTTGAAATACCACCCTTGTCATGTCGAGATCCTAACTCGCCCGACTGAAGCGTCGGGGAGGACAGTGCTAGGTGGGTAGTTTGACTGGGGCGGTCGCCTCCTAAAAGGTAACGGAGGCGCCCAAAGGTCCCCTCAGCACGGTTGGTAATCGTGCGTAGAGTGCAAAGGCATAAGGGGGCCTGACTGCGAGGCACACAGGCCGAGCAGGCGCGAAAGCGGGGCTTAGTGATCCGGCGGTAGCGTGTGGAAGCGCCGTCGCTCAACGGATAAAAGGTACTCCGGGGATAACAGGCTGATCAGGCCCAAGAGCTCACATCGACGGCCTGGTTTGGCACCTCGATGTCGGCTCATCGCATCCTGGGGCTGGAGAAGGTCCCAAGGGTTTGGCTGTTCGCCAATTAAAGCGGTACGTGAGCTGGGTTTAGAACGTCGCGAGACAGTTCGGTCCCTATCCGCTGCGGGCGTAGGACATTTGAGGGGAGCTGCTCCTAGTACGAGAGGACCGGAGTGGACGCACCTCTGGTGTACCAGCTGTTCCGCCAGGAGCACCGCTGGGTAGCCATGTGCGGACGGGATAAGCGCTGAAGGCATCTAAGCGCGAAGCCCACCCCAAGATAAGATGTCCCTCCCGATTATTCGGGACTGAAGGCCCCTCGGAGACTACGAGGTTGATAGGCCGCAGGTGTAAGCGCGGTAACGCGTTGAGCCGAGCGGTACTAATAGGCCGTGCGGCTTAACCGAAACTCTTGTTCACGACAGATCTTTTGAGATCTCTCTTTCCTCAACTCTCGAAATTGTTCTGTAATCCCGGCGATCATAGCGGAGGGGAAACACCCGATCCCATTCCGAACTCGGAAGTTAAGCCCTCCAGCGCCGATGGTACTGCTCGGGGGACCGTGCGGGAGAGTAGGTCGTCGCCGGGATTTTTTATTTTAAAAAGGGAAGCCGGAATAGGGCTTCCCTTTTTTGTTTTTTGCAAAAAATTATTTGTTGCTCCAAAAAAATCCGCCCGCATATTGTCCCAATTTAACACCCGCATCTTTAAAAGATACCTGCCCCCGTCCGTTGCTTACTGATTTTTTCTTGTGGGAATCTCCTGTCCATTTTTATTGTTGCTAAAGGATCTCCATTATTTTAATATAATGCTGGCAGTTAGCAGCCGTTGCTCCATCAAAAAGTTGGGAGATACATCACCTTCGCTTCCTGTTACTTAAAAAACAACCCTATCAGCTTTTTGCAGATTTTTCCTTGCCTGATGAAGCTGTTGTTGTGGAATGCGGCATTTTGGAAGAAAACGGTTGGCAAATGGCAAGCGTGGTCGATCTGCTCACCGCAGAAGCCATCTACAATCAGACGGGAAAACAAACAAACCGGCTTCTTCTCAGAAAACGGATTTTTCGCGACTATTCCGGTAAGGAAAATCCCTATTACCGCCTTCAGATAGCACCCATTTACATAGATAAACCATTCCGGTTTAAAGTGAAATATCTTGCTCCGCTGCATCCGGCAGTCTGGTATTTCTATGCCTATTTGCCCATTTGGCAGTTCTACATGTGGGATTATAAGATGACTCCCCTCAACCTCTATTTTTGGGATATGGATAATCCAGAAGGCAAAGCCGTTCTTCAGGCCGGTGTCCGGTACGGTCCCCGGACCTTTCAGCAGCGTCCCGACGGAACATGGTATTTGCAGGTCCATGAGGCAGATCTGACATCATCTTCGCTGGTTCTGTTTTTCTGGCATCCTCTTCCTCATCTGTATGAATTCCGTTCTTTTTCCGATTCGAATGGCAACTATTTTCATTTGATGATCCGTCCGCCGTTTACGCAGCTGGATGCTGGCCCGCGCCGCGTGCTGCTGATCTATGATGTGACCGAGGATCTCCCGGGATATTCGATTCCGGAAATCCTGGGCGGCCTGGAAATGGTGCTGAGGGCCGGTCTCTTCGATACCGATTCCGTCAATGTGCTTCTGATGGATTTTATTCCCAAATTTCTACGCGGCGACTTTATCCCGGCCGTTGCTGAAAATGTCACGGCATTGCTGACAGAAATCAAGAATGCCCCCCAGCCCAGGGTGAGTGCGTTGCCCCAACTCCTGCGAACCGCTGTGCGCTACTTTAACGAAAAGGGCAAAGGAGGTGAAATCTGGCTCTTCACAACGGCAAGAAAACACTCCAACCCGGTTTCTGTCGCCAACGATATCCTTGATCTTACCGTCCGGCGGTTGCAGGTTCCCGTCGCATTCCGCATCTTGGATTGTAGCGATCCAGAATGGAGAGACCGTATCTACATCAATGGAATATGGTACACCGGAAATGCCTACCTTTACGAAAATCTCGCACGTCTGAGCAGAGGAACGGTGTTTTTTCTCCGTAGTATTCCCAAGTGGGCGTTCTCCTTTACTTTGCAGGATCTTTTTTTTCCGGCCATTGATGAGGCAGAAGTGGAATTTCGGTCCCGGGGTGGATTTGTTTACAATAAGTATTTGCTTCACTGGAACCGTACACATTTCCCGAATTCTTTCCCATATGTGGTTCTGGGCAAATTTTCAGGAAATACCCCGTTTACAGTGGATTACTTTGGCCACCTGAATGGAATCCTTTTCCACAAAATTTTGGTGGCAGATTCCTTAATCCAGTCTTCCGCCAGTGAATGGTTGGCGGTGTACTGGCATGCCAGCTATTCCAACAAACGACTCCGAGAACCTCAGAGTCATGCGCTGATCGATGAAATAGGTCGCCTATCTGTTCAATATGGTTTTTTGAGTCCCTATAGCGGATTTGTGATTCCCGGACCTGCAGGGTTTTCCGGGTTTCAGCGGCTGAGTGCAGAGGACCGGTTGCCTGAAACTCAGGAATCGATCGAACCTTTGCCGGAGGAGTTTGAGCTGGAAGTTTATCCCAACCCGTTTCGCTCCCGTCTTCGAATAGCCATGCGTCTTTCCCCGGAATCTGTGGAGCGCCAGGGAACCGTTATAGTTTTCAATATGCTTGGACAAATAGTCATGAAAAGTGCGTTTGCCGTTCTGCCCGGGATGCCGCAGGTATTCTGGGAATGGGATGGCCGCAGGTCCGATGGGTCACTTCTGCCATCTGGGCTGTATGTTATCCGCGTTTCTCTCGGTGAAATCCAAAAAACTGTAAAGATTACATACCTGAGATAAAAACGAAGGTGGCGGCATGAACAGGTTTATTCTTTGTTTGGCTCTTCTGATTCTGGCAGAAATCACATTGGCCGGCGATTTCAGCGTGTATGAGGCCGGCTATCCCAAAATCCGCGACCGGAATGTAAATGTTACTGCTGTTAAAGATGAAGTCCGACTGCGCGGCGCCTATGTGGAACATACCGTTTCTTTGACCGTCAGCTACGATTTCAACAGCTGGTTTTTCAAGAACTACAGTGAGTTGGAGTTTCAGTGGAAATTCAAATTGCCGGAAGAAGCCATCGTTTTTGATTTCTGGTTCTGGTATGGAGATTCTCTGGTTCAAGCCCGCGTTCTCGACCGCTGGACGGCGGAACTGCTTTTCAATGAAGTGAGCAGCCCTTTCCGGGAGCCCGCCATTTTCACCCGCAGCCAGCCCGACTTTAACGGTATGGTGGAGTACGAACTGCGAATTTTCCCCATCGTCCGTGGGAAATCGCAAACCTTCTTCTTCCGTTACCTGGTTCCGATTCGACCAGCGGCCGGACAATTTCGAACATGGTTGCCTGTTTCCCAGATAACCAGCCGCTTCTGTGGAGCCGATAGCCTGGAAATTGAAGTTGCACTTCCGCCACAGGCGGATCCACCACTGCTGGTAGGAAAAGAGGAATTTCCGTTTGTGCCGGTGTCCGGCGATACGCTGTATTCGGTAAAAATTCCGGTCGCCTGGAATGAATTTGTGGAACTGGTGCTCCCGGCGAATATTTTCGGTGATTTTGCGATTTATACTCTGCAGGATAGCTTGTATACATACTACCAGCTTTTCGTTTATCCGCCGGCCATTTCCGTGGCTCGCATTCCGCGCAATATGCTGATCCTGATTGATTACGCCCTTCCCTACACAAGAGGCCTGGATGCAGAACTCCTATTTTCATCGCTGAAAGAATCGTTGAGACAGGCCTTTTCGGCCGAAGATTCGGTAAACATTATTGTGGGGTATGAGGAGGTCGTAAGCGGCAGCTCAAACTGGTTGGCGGCAACACAAGCCAATCTGGATACTCTGTTTGATCGCATCACGGGATACCGTTTCGTTCATTTTAATGCCACCCAGGAACTGTTCGCCGAAGCGGTGCGCTTCTTATCCCGGCAAAAGTCGCCGGGCGAAATTGTCTGGATTACCAACCGGATTGATTTGCCCGTATCTGTCGCTTCCGGCGAAGCCTATGCCCATGAAATTATCGATCATTTTCCGCCGGGAACCGTATTTCATATCCTAAATCTGGATAATACCACCCATCTGAAGTATACACAAGATTACGGCTATATGCTGGAAACGTATCCGTTTCTTTCGGCGCTCACCCGAGAGACCGGCGGGAATCTTTTTTTCCTCCGGTTTCACTCATTGAAAAACATCCTGGATGCCATCTTTTTTGAAAAAGTGAGCCATTTTCAGGAAATCGAGGTGTTTGTACGCCCCAGCTCAGGATATACCTATGAAACACAGATGTTCTCGCTCTACCGAGGGTACTACCCGGCCGGTTTTCCTGTCATTCAGACGGGTTTGCTGGACGGCCAGTTTCCAGCAGAAGTGATGGTGATCGGCAAAACTTCCGATAGCCTTTTCGTGAAATCGTTTACCATTTTCCCGGGCGACGTGAAAACCGGTCCTCCGCAGGTAGCCACCGCATGGTACGGTGAGCGGCTCAGAAAACTATCGCACAAAGAGCGAACATCCTGGATCATCAATACGATGATCGACCTTAGCATGAAATCGCGGGTCCTTTCGGCCTATACCGCTTACCTTGTTCCCAATCCAGAGGCGGAAGAATACTACAGAGAACTGCTGGAAATTTCGGGTGAAAGCGGCCGCTCGCCGGAAGGCCCGATTGAGGTCCTGGTAGGCAATGGTCGACTACCGGTCGATCTATTCCTCCTGGCAGCGTATCCCAATCCTTTCAATCCAGAAACGACCCTGGAGATCCAAGTGCCGAGGAATCTCCGCCTGCAGGAAGGAGATCTGCTGATTTTTAATGTGCTGGGCCAGGTTGTCTGGCAGAAGCGCGTTTTTATACCGCAGAACGGGCTCATCCGCATCCGATGGGACGCCAGGGACCGTTCTGGGAGGCAGCTTCCCACGGGAACCTACTTTGTGCTGTTCCGTGTCGGAAAGGCAATCCGAAAAATAAAGATTCTGTTTGTCCGCTAATTTTGAAAGTCCTGTCAGCAGTTCCTGGAACTGTTTGGAACGAGATTCTTCCGCATTCGGCGTGAAACATCCGTCCGGATGGGTTCGGGAATTGGCTTTCCAGCAGGCGGTTTTGGAGTACTACCTGCCTTTTCCTTTCGTCTCCGCTGGGCGTTAGCAGAACCCTGCGTGCCAGCTGTAACCCTGTTCGGGTGTGTGGCAGCAACCCGAAAACTGAGAATGGCGCGTTTTGTCAGTGAAGAAGAGGACGCTCCAGGTATTTGACCAGGTAAAAAATAGCCACTCCGTTGATCAGAACGATCAGGCCGTTCATGATATCACCGATGCTCCATACCGTTTCTACCTGAAGAAAACCGAAGAGGATGATCACGCAAAAGAGCCAGCGGAAAATCTTCCGTGTACGGGTCCCCAGTATATACACAAAACATTGTTCTCCGTAAAAAGCCCAGGCCACCATGCTGGAGTAGCCGAACAGAAAAGAAGCCAAAAAAACAAGATATCCACCAGCTGGACCATACAGGGTAGCGAATGCAGCAGTGGTTAACGCCGTACTGGTTTGGCCGGTTGTCCAGATTCCCGTAATGAGAATTAGGAATGCTGTTAACGTGGCCACGATGGTATCTACTACCACGCCGGACATAGCCACGAGACTCAGTTTTTCTGCATCCGTTGAGCGTGCGGTGGCATAGATGATGGGAGCACTTCCGGTCCCCGCTTCGTTGGAAAAGAACCCGCGGGCAACACCGTAGCGGATGGCAAGCAGCACCGTTACCCCGGCGAATCCCCCTGCAGCACCGGACGGACGGAAGGCACTCTCCACGATGAATCGCAACATGGCCGGGAACCGCGTCGCGTTGGCCAGTAAAATGCCGGTTCCGGCAGCAAGATAAAATAGAACCATCAGAGGAGTTAGTTTCTCGAGGGTTCGCGCTATGGAGCGCAATCCACCAATGATCACCAACCAGACAAGCAGGCTGAGAACAAGACAGGCAAGCGGCATGGGAATGCCAAACGACGTTTGAGCGGCGAGGGCAATGGAATTGGATTGAATGGTGGCTGTTGCCAGCAAAGTTTTGAACCCCATCGCCAGGGCAAAAAGCACTGCCAGCCAGCGCCAGCCCAGCAGGTGTTCGATGTAATACATGGGGCCCCCAGAATAGGTGCCATCGGTGGATTTCTTGCGGTATGAAACACCGAGCTTTGTTTCCACATAGACAATAATCATGGCAACCAACGATGCCAGCCATAGCCAGAAGATCGATCCCGGCCCCCCAACGGCGATGGCGGTCGCCACACCTGCGATATTCCCGTTTCCAATGATGCCCCCCAGGGCAGCCATCAGTGACTGCAGCGGTGAGATGTTCCCTTCGCCTTCGCCCGCACGGTAGCGGTAAGCGAGCTTGAGCGCCACACAAAGATGGCGGAATTGATGGGCTCTTAGTCGGACGGTGAAATAGATGCCGAGACCCGCCAGAAATAGCAACATTGGCAGGCCCCAGAGGGCTGTTGCAGCAGACTGTATCAGGTGTTCAAAAAGTGCCAATGGATCATCCGTCCCTTTTGTTCCCGGCCGGAAAATGGGATCCGTGAGGCCAGAGTGCTTTCCTGGCACTTTTCATCTTTTGTTCGGCAATATAGGAAAAAATTAACTTTGTCAAAAGATTTTTCCGCAATTTTCTGGATCAGAATCCTGACGAGGCCGGTTCTTTTTGCTCTGGCCGATGCCGGCAAAATCCCTTCTCGGTACAGGAAAAGGTGCATCCCCGGTAAGTTTGTGCCGCCGCTCTGTTTATCTCGTCACGGAAGAAGTGCGTTTTCGGCTATGGTGCCAGAGGATTCCAATGCGGTGGACCGGCTGGAACTGTTTCATGCTGGTAAAGGCATATTCCATTGCGAGGTTCTTCCATCCGATGCGGAATCCCCCTGCATAGGCGGAACGGGAATTGTAACCGGCCATCAGTGTGAAGTGCTGCAGCGGCATAAAGGAAAAACCGGCCGCCAGAAGCGGGTCCCGATCCCGGGTTTGTCCTGCGGAGCAGGAAAGCGAAAAGCTGGGATGGATAAAGGCAACTCCTGCCTCCACCATGGTGGGAAGCGGGTTGTTCTCACGGACGTAACGTACGGGCGGCCCGATATTCCGCACGGCCACTCCGAAACGGAACGCCCTGATTTGTGCCAGGATTCCGGCATCTGCGGCCCAGCCTGTGGTACTGTAACTGCTGATCGTGCCCCGCAGGATTTTTGCAACCACTCCGGCTTGCAGAAAAGCATTCAGCGGGCGGGCATATCCCAGCGAAAAGATCAGATCAGATGCGGTGTACGAGCCCCGGTACTGAAAATCCTGCACCTCCGGGATATCACCGGCGGAAAAATAGGAAAGCCCGAGCGAAAATGTTCCCCAGGTAGCCGGCAGGGTAAGGGCCAGGTTCCGGCGGGACATTCCCAGCAACCAGAGATTGTAAGAGAAGGCTGCTTGAGCCGATGCCAACCGCGCCGTTCCCGCAACATTCCAGAAGATGGCGTTGGCATCGTCAGAAATGGCCACGTAAGCTCCTCCCATGGCGGCCGCCCGTGCCCCCGCTCCAATTTTCATGCTCTGGAAGGTGGCTGTTCCCTGCGACCAGCCTCTTGGATGGTATCCGGTTACCAAAATCAAAACTGCAAAAATCATGATTCGCTTCATGCTTTTTCTCCGTTTCAATCGCGGAAACGTTCTCAGCGGATAACGGCAAACTTGCCATAAAATGTGCCCTCTCTGGTCTTCAGTCTCCAGATGTAGACGCCGGAAGCCAGAGGTTCCCCCTTTTCGTTTTTGACATCCCAGCTAAATCGGATTTCTTCCGGAGGAACGTACAGGGTTGTTACACGTTGACCCGAAACCGTGTAGATGTTGAGCTGGCCGCCTCCCAGAGATCCACCAAAGAACGTAATGCGGTCATCCCCGCGTGCAGGAACAAACGGGTTGGGATTGACGCCGATTTCCTCCTTGGCGCGGATTTGGACGGTGGCTTCTGCCTCCTGTTTCACCGGTTCCGCATTACCCACATAATCCACCGCCTGAACATAAAAAGCGTACCGGTGACCGTTTTTGCCGATAAACACGGCCTCGTTTGCGATGGTTTGGGTCCAGAGTACGTAATCGCCATCGTTTTCTGCCACATAAACGCGGTACGAAGCCACCCCGGAACCTTCATCCGTACCCGACCAGCTTACCGGAAAGGATACATGTTGCTGAATGGGATCCAGCGGGTTCAGATAGCTGGAAGGCGGTGAAATATCAATGGTATTTAACACGGTTGGCGTAACAATGGGATCATTGTAGTCGAAATAGATGCTGGCACGGTTGGCGATCTGTGCACCTGTAGCCAGCTCCCTTTTGGGCCAGACCACAAACTGAATCCAGCCTTCTCCTTCCGGCGGATTCTTGTTGGGGGGCAGGTTGATCCCTTCGTAGGAAGCGCGCAAAATACCGGCGGTTGAATCAAATTCGAACTGAAGCCCCGGATGGCTGGCATTCTGAAATGAAAGGGTGTTCCAGTCCAGGTTGCTGTCCAGTGTGTCGATTATGACGATATTTTCGGCCGCTGCCGTTGCGGAATCGAGGTTCTCAAAGTGAATGGTGTAGTAGAACGGTCGCAGTTTTTGAACGTACCCCTCCTTGCCGTATCCCGATGGGCCATCTTTGTAGTTGGGATCCATGGAAATGGTAATTCCCAGCAGCTTCCGGAGCCAGGCATAACCGGTAAACTGCCCCACATCTTTGGCTGCGCTGATGAGCGTGGATACCACGGCAAACACTTCATAGGCGAGCACCAGTTCCGGTGCAATAAGGGCCAGGCCGATCTTAACCACGTCCCCAAGGAGGCTAACGGCAAATTTCTCGCCTGCTTTGTGAAATGCGTCGTTCCAGGCTTCCTCCCGGTTTTCAGGCTTGTAGATCTGAATCCGTACAGCGTTTTTGGCAAGGCATTCCAGACTGTTGAGGACGGCTCCACTCAGACCAAATTTGGGAAGCTCGGCTCCAGTTTTTTCCAGCAGCTTGCTAACAGCCACAATGCCTTTTCCGTACATGCGAAAACGCACTACCTGCCCGGGTCTCAAATTGCGGATGAAGAGATAAATCGAATCCAGAGGTACGTTGGCCTGCCGGAGAGAATCGCCATCCAGCAGTTTCCGGTTTTCAGCCACGTATTCCAGCGAATCCAGCTGCCACTCCGGTGGCAGGGTGAGAAGCGGGATCACGTAATTAAGGCAGATGTTGCCGGAATTCCCGATGAGCAGATCAAAATAGATGGGCTTCCGGAAGCGAATTCGGCTATGCCCCAGAATATCGACCCAGAGCTCGGCTCGCCCCTCCTCAATAAAAAATGCGTTTTTTTGGAGAACACTGGTCCCACCGGGATTTGCAATCTCCAGATCCCACCAGCCAGTTGCCGCTCCTTCCAGGTTGAACACGGCCACAATTTCGCTGGAATTGGCCACGTAGGTTTTGAGAAAATGCAGGCTGTCTGCCCGGATGTCCGGATACCCGGCGCGCTTGAGGAGAACGTGTGCTCCGGGTTCGAAATGATCACCGAAGATGCGAACTTCAACCATTCCGGTGTTGCCGCCGCGGTCTGGCCGTAGGTACCTCACCAGAGGTGGAACCGCTCCGGGCGATTCGACACGCACTGTGGATGTCATGGTATCGTTGGCCGAGACCTGATCTCCAGAAATGACGATTTCGGCCCGGACCGTGTAAATTCCGGCCGTCTGTGGCGCCCATTTTCTGAACGAAACGGTTCGTTCCTCTCCTGGATTCAGCTGAACCGACAGAGAGTCGCGGTAGTTGGGCCCAATGGCAAACCGTACGAGGCCCGTTTCTGTGTAGAAGCCGCTGTTTTTCACCAGGGCTGAGGGCGTAATACTCTCCCCAACCTGCACAGTACCCTGCGGTGCCAGAATAGCCAGTATAGATCCGTCAATTTCCACGCCTTTTTGGCCGAACAGAATGGCCACCGAGGGCAGCGGAGCAGTGAGAACGGCCAGATCCGCATGGCCATCTCCGTTGAAATCACCGGCGTGAAGAGGTGCCGGTAAACCGGAAACCATGTACGAAAAATCGCTCTTCCGGAAGGTTGCATCTCCGTTTCCCGAGAAGACGCTGATCCGATTGCGGGCCATATTGTCCTGAACGGCGACATCCGGAATACCGTCTCCGGTGAAATCCGAAATAGCCAGTTCAATGATGGTTTCACTGCCCAGATCGATGGACTGATGGGTCATGTTGCCGCTGCCGTCATTGATGAACAGACCGTAGCCGATGAAACCTTGGAAAAGAATGTCAGGTACGCCGTTGCCGTCGAAATCGCTGGTTCTTAAATTAAGGAGACCGGTTGGGATAGGCGGCATACTGCCTGTTCCGGTTCCGTATCCCGAAAGGAACGTTCCGTCTCCCTCTCCCAGGTAAATGGCAATTGCAGGAAGATCCATCGGTGATTGTGTGAACCCCACGGCCAGATCGGCATGTCCGTCGCGGTTGAAGTCTGCCGCAAGGAGGGCCGCCCCGGTATCCCGCAGCGCCACCGTTTGCAGCAGGGTGAAATTGCCCTGGCCGTTGCCGGCCAGAATCTGGATTTCTTTGCGCAAGCGGTAGAGAACGGCCAGATCGAAAATCCCATCGCTATCAAAATCTGCTGTGGCAAAATCCACAAGAGGGTCAGGAAGTTCGACGGTGGAAAGGAGCTGTGGCAATGCACCGCCTGTACTGACAAAGATGCGGAGCCGGCGTGCTGTGCTGTCGGCCAGGAGTATGTCGAACCAACCATCGCTGTTCATATCGCCCCGACGCAATAAGTAGGCCGGGTAATCCAGAGGAAAAAAATCCACAGGCTCTTCGAAGCCCCCCTCGGGAGTTCCGTAGAGCAAGGCCAGACCGCGTGTATTCCGGGAGGCGGCTGCCAGATCCAGAAGCTCGTCCTGATTCAGATCTAGCGCCAGCAGCTGGAGGGAATCTCTTGCCATCGTGGCCGTGGCCAGGCGGTTGAGCGGCAGCGGGTATTCGGGAGCCGCATCCAACGCCCCCGATCCATCTCCGGTTAGCAGAAACAAACCATCGCCCCCATTCCCGAGGACATCCATGTATCCATCCTGGTTTTCATCGCGGCAGATCAGATTGCGGTACTGGAAAATCGGAAACCCGAGCCATATGTAGGCATCAGGTGCTGTGAACGTGCCGTCACCGTTGTTTTTCAAAACTTGTACCTGAACCGAATCGGACGTAAGGACAACCTCCGGGTAGCCGTCTCCGTCGAGATCCCCGCTGCAAAGGCTGAAAACGCCCTTGCCAGAAATTTTCTGGGAAAAAGGACCGGAAAACCTTCCGTCTCCCCTGTTTAGCAGGTAAGAGAAAGCGGAAAATTCACCCATTGTTTCGTAGTAGCCAGCGAGGATGTCCGGGTAACCGTCCTGATCAACGTCCGCAATTTCCACGTCAGTGGGATAACTTCCCATGGCGTAGGAACTGTCCAGGATGAAGTGAAAGTCCCCTGTATTGAGGTACACGAAGGCGCTATCTGGATTCCGCCCCAGGCTGAAAAGAACAAAATCGAGCGAGAGGTCCCTGTTAAAATCACCTGCAGCGGCCATGGATGCATACAGAGATTTAAGGGTATCCTTGGCGGTGAAGCTGAGGAGTCCGTTGTTTTCATACAATACCAGATACACCCGATAGACAGAATCCTGCTGGACGTCCTGAAAAATGAGATCCGGGAGGCCGGATCCATTCAGGTCGGCCATTGTGAGGAAATGGCTCTGGTCGCTCAGGCGGAAATAATCGGTGAAGCTTATCGGGACCGGGTCTGCGAAGAGGCCGTTCCCCCTGTTCTCAAAAACATGCATCAATTTCTGCTGGGACGAAACCACCACTAGATCGCGCTGTTCATCCCCAATCATGTTATTGAAGAAAAGACCGGCATTTTCCGATGAAGCCGATACAGGCCGGTTGTAGAACAGCCGGAAATTATAGGTTCCATCCGGATCGCGGATGCCCAGATAGAGGTAACCGTTTTGACTCAGTGCTACAAACTCTTCCTGCCCATCTCCGTTCAAATCGGCGGAGTGGATACGGGTAAATCTTTCCGGAAAAGATACCCAGCGTTCCGCCGGAGAAAATAGAATCTGCGAATGGGAACCGGCTGTCCACATGGACAGCAGCAGTGAAAACAAAAGAAAACCCCGTCGGATCATCTGATCTCCCTGTATTCTTTTGGCCTCAAATTTTGGCAAGCCTGCTTTGCCGTTATGACGTTTCCCGGAATTCCTTCGGTTACGCAGGGCTCACCGCGTCCGGATGTTCCGCTTTTTTCAGAGGGACCTTTCGAACCAGTTGCCCGCCTTTAAAGAATCTCGATAAGCGGTCCGTAAGAAGAATCCCACGCCTGGATTCGGCAGCGGAGACCCCAGCATTTCTGGGAATTTAGCTGGCCTGGAAAAGGGGAGGGTTTGATTTCGGAGGCACAGCTGGTACGAATTCGGAAGATCGTAATTCGGGTTGCCGGCTGAATTCCCGTTCCCGCTTTTATGCGCGTATCAAATGTTTATATATTCAATGGTAGCGAATGTTCTTTGATTTGTCAATGGATTTTTGCGGGTAATTCCATTTGTGCACCGCTTTTCAGGAAAATTTTGAAATTCGGCTTTGATTTAGGCGATGGGATTTCCTATATTTGCATTTGCGCTCAGAAAGTTAAGGAAAAGAAGGGTGGGAGGCATATATGCGGAACTACATTACACGGGCAGGATTTGACCGTATCCAGAAACAGATTGAAGAACTTCAGAAGCAGCTGCAGGGTGAAATTGCCAAAAAGGTGGCAGAGGCCGCATCTCACGGCGATCTGCGCGAAAATGCTGAATACAAAGCCATCAAGGAAAAGCAACAGCTGGTGGCCAAACGGATTCAAGAACTGAGCCAGCTGATTGAAGGTGCGCTTATCATTGAGGATCTGAACCTTCCGGACGATCAGGTGACGGTGGGCAAGCGGGTTTATTTACGCAATCTGGAGAACGACCGGCTGGATGTGTACACCATTCTTGGGCCTGCTGAATCGGATCCGGATAATGACATTATTTCATATGAGACGCCTATTGCCCGACAGCTTCTGATGAAGAAAGAGGGCGAAGAAGTGGAGGTGGTGGTCCCCCGCGGTGTACTGAAATACCGGATCGAAAAGATCGAAAAATACCAGCCGGAGTAGAAATCAACCGACGATCACATTGACCGCCGGTTTTTTTGTCCGCCTTTTCCCCCTCATCTTCCCCTGTATGGGACGCCTTTGATCATCCATTCGGGGGCCGGAGCCCCTTTGCAGTAGTGGTCGAAGAACTGCTTCATCCGGATAGCGTAATCCAGTTTGTTGGCATATTTGCGCGGATGATGAGGCTCTTTCCGGTATTGCAAAAAATAACATTCTTTGCCAAGCCGCCGCATGGCCAGGTAAAGCTCAATGGACTGATACCAGGGCACCGCATCATCCTCGTCTCCGTGCATGATCAACAGCGGAGTGTTGATGCGGTCTGCGAAAAAGAGCGGTGAATTCTCGATATACCGTTCCGGGTACTCCCACAAGCTTCCCCCGATCCGGCTCTGGGTTTGTTCATACTGAAATTGACGTGCCAGGCCTGAGCCCCAGCGAATCCCGCCGTATGCGCTGGTCATATTGGCCACGGGTGCTCCCGCAATGGCACAGGCGAAGATGTCCGTCTGCGTGATGACAAATGCCGTCTGATAACCGCCCCAGGAATGGCCGTGCAGTGCAATGGCTTTTGGATCTGCGATCCCCATTTCAATCAGTTTCTGCACTCCAGGAACCAGGCATTTGGTCGAAGAGAATCCGGGCCGTCCCACCTGGAATTTTACATCCGGCAGGAAAACAACGTACCCATTGCTGGTGTAAAGCGGCAAACAGGGCCGATGGTTGATGGCCATCTGAGGAAAATTGTACAGGCGATTGGACATGATCCGGTAAAAATAAACTAGCACCGGATAGCGTTTGCCCGGTTCGTAATTTTCCGGCTTGATAACCACTCCCTGCAGAGGAATACCGTCGGCACTCAGCCATTCAACCAGCTCTGCTTTGCCCCACAGGAAGTCCTTTTGCTGAGGGTTCACGTTGCTCAGCTTTTTGCGCGTGCGAAAGTCCGTCTGGCTTACCCAGAGGTCCGGAAATTCATCGAAACTCTCCCGGATAAAGATCAAGATATCTGCTTTCTTGGCTTTGGCAATAAATGTGAATTTTTTCTTTTCCACGATCCGCTCTGTAACACCGGGACGGCCAATGGTGGCGGTGTAGAATCCGCGGTATTTTTCCAGGGTGTGGGTTCCTGTGAGAAGCACTTCCTCTCCGGGTTCAAACCATCGCCGCTCACGGCTGAGGCGCACAATGCGGAAGCTCAAGTGGCGCTCCCGCCCGTCTGTCAGGCGCATCGGATCGCCGCCCCGCGTCGGAAACTGCCAGATATCGTATTTGTCGTAAATCAGTACATGGGCGTCCTTTTTCGTCCAGCCCGCAATGCCATATCCCGGCGGCGGATAAGGATAGTCGTGATCTTCATTGTGGAACGGCACATTCAGATCCGCCGTCAGGTTTTTCTCCTTCCCTGTGCCAGTATCGATCAGGTGCCAGTTTCGGTCGCGGTAATACACCACATACTTTCCGCCCGGAGACAGATAAGCGGACCGCCCGGCCTTTTCGATGATTTTACGCCGTTTTCCCGTGTTCAGATCAACCAGGTAATAGTCGTAAAGCCGGCCGTACCAGGTGATCAGCTTCAGATAGGGGACGTTAGAGACACCCAGCGCCACATCCGGGTTTTCAGGAATCCGCAGGTCCGGCATATCTTCATCACACAGCGGAACCAGCTTCTTCTTCCGGAGATGGAATACCGCCGTGTAGGTCCGGTCTTTGATACGCTTCCACATTTTCTTCTGGTTGGGAATGATCAGCGGGTCGTTCCAGTGCCAGACATCCACGCCGCGGTCCTTCAGAATGGCATCCACATCGTAAAGGTCGATCTGTTCCGGTTCTTCTTCCTCTGCCGCAGGCGGCTTCACAATCTCTTTTTCCGGTTTCAGGCCCAAAAACAGGCGCTTTCCGTCCCGGCTCCACCGGAGCTTATTTTTGTGGTAGATTACCCATCCGCCGGGCAGCTGCTTGCGGCCCAAAAGAAGGTCCGTTTTGCGGGATCGGAAATCCCACTCGTAAAGCTGGACTTCCGCAGGAAAGCCGTTGTCCTCATAGGTGCCAGCCAGGAAAACCAGGTGGCCCGCTGCCGGGTTCCAGCTCAGCCCGCTGAAAAATCCCTTTGCCTTCTTCATGATGGGCCGGGAGGATAGGGATTTCTGTTTCAGCTCCACAAAATAGAGCCCGTTTTCTTTGCCGGACGTATCCGAAACGGCGTAGACGAGAACGGTGGCCAAGCTGTCAAGAGAAAATTCCGTTACAAACGGGAATTCCGTTTCCTCACCGGAAGCGAGATTTCTCAGAAGGAGCCGCGTGCCGGTGGGAATTTTGCGTTTTTTCCCGGCAGAGCTGCCTTTTTTCTTCGGCGCTGCATGTTTTAAGACAATCCACCGGCTGTCGTTTGAGAAGCGGAAGGCTTCAACATTTTTAAACGTATCGGTCTGGCCGGTGGTCAGGTTCAGCAATACCATTCCGCTCGCGGGTTTGTCTTTTTTCTTCCGCAGCAAATCGGTGGCCGGTGGGCGCAAAAACGTGGCCAACCAGTTGCCGTCTCGGGAGATCTGCGGCTTACTGCCGCGGCCGATGGTGTATTGAACGGTCCCGCCGGTGAACTGTACCAGTGTTTGCGGGTCGCCGCGGTCTGGAACGGCATCGTAGGCCACCCAGCGCCCGTCCTCAGAAACGGCAACATTTCGGATGGTGCGGAATTTCATCACATCCACGAACGTGAGCGGCCGTTTTTGCTGGCCTAGTCCGGCCGTCGCAAAGCCAACCACCAAAACTACAGAGAGGAGGAAAATGCATTCGTGCCTGTTGAAGCGTTTCACCGTTTTTCTCCTTCCGTTTTGTGAACCGCTTTTGCGCTGTGCTCCGCCTTCGGGAATCTGGCGTTTTCGTTACCGGAGGCCGGTTTCAGCCGGGCTGCTCTTCGGGACTGCCAGCCGTTCGCCGGATTTTTGATGTTCCTTCCTGCGCTCTTCCATGATCTTTTTTCCCTTTTCCGGGTGTTTCACAAAGGTGTCCAGCCATTTGATCCACCGGGCCCACAGATCCAGCAGGGTTTCGCGGGTTGCCGGCCCGTGGTGTTCGTAAGGATAGAGATACAGGGCGGCGGTTTTGCCCAGCCCGTCCAGCACGTGGAACATCCGCTCCGAATTGATGGGGAAGGTGCCCACGTTGTTGTCGTCCAGCCCGTGGTACATCAGCAGGGCCCCGTTCAGCTGGTTTGCCCAGAACAGAGGAGACATGCGGATGTATACTTCGCGTGCCTCCCACAATAAGCGGCGTTCCGTCTGAAACGTGATGGGCGTCAGGGACCGGTTGTAATTTCCGTCTCCCGCAATTCCAGCTTTGAAGAAGGGAGTATGAATGAGGGCGTTGGCCGTGCCAAAAGCGCCGTAGCTGTGTCCGCCAATGCCAAGCCGGTCACGATCAATGAATCCCTTTTTGTCCAGGTAATCGATGACGGCCCAGAGATTATTGCGCAGGTCGGGCACGTAGTTGTCGTTCATCCTTCCCGAAGGGCCGATGATGGGACAGTCTGGCCGCACCACCGCATAGCCGAGCTTGGTCAGGATCTCCATGGAGCGCGTGGAAACGCGCGGGAAGCGGATCGGGTTGTGGTAGCGCGCCGCCCAGCGGTCGTAATCTTTCTGGCTGGTATATTCCCTCGGATAAAACCAGAACATGGCCGGAAGCCGGGTTCCCTCCTGATAATCCGGGGGCAGGATGATCTGAACCCAGAACCGGATACCATCCACTCGCTCCACCTTAAACCAGTACCGCCTGGCTCGGGTGATTTCGGGGGCGTAATCTTTGTTCCGGGTAAGTCTGTTGATCTCGCCCGTTTGCAGGTTCCGGGCGTACGTGTCCGGAACCATGGCGGGAGATTCCCGGGTGGTGAATACGTAGGTGAACGTTTCGTCGGCTACGGGCTGAACCGTGGTGGATGGGCCACGCCAGGAAGAATACCAGGTTCCCACAGTAATGAACTGTTCCCAGACCTCCGGACTGCCCATGAACAGCGTATCCCGCTCGCCGGTTTTGAAGTTCACCCTGAACAGGAACTGAACAGGCGGATTCTCGATGGGGTTCTTTGAATAGCGGATTCCCATGAGAAAAATGTGGGATTTATCGCCAGCCATGCGGACCACAGAACCACCGTGCCGGCCAGGCTTAAGTACCAGCGAACCCGGAAAAGTGTAGACGTCCCGGGGTCGGTGTTTGAAGATGGTGTATGTTCGGGACGTATCTGCCAGTTCCACTGCAAAAAGGTGCTGTTTGCCTTCTTCAGTGCGCAGAACAAACAGCGTCTGACAGTCCTGCGAATAATAAACATTGCTGATGCGGATAGGGCTTTCGTAAAGTATGCGCACGGATGTGCTATCGAAGGGCGGAAGCCACTGAATGACCCGGTCTCTTCTTTTGTTTTTGCCGTTTTCCGCTTCGCCGTCACTGTTATTTCCCTTTCGCGGCTCCATCTGCAGGTAGCTGAGTCCCTGCCCGTCGGGCCGCCACTGAACATTGCGTTTCTGGTTCCGGTTCTGCCGGTCACGCTGTCCTACCGTGCTGTAGCGGATTTTCTGCTTCTGTACCTCCGCCACGGTTTCGCCATTGAGGTTCAAAATAATTTGCCGGGTTCCGAAGCTTCGCAAAGGTACCGTATAGGCAAAAGGCTTTTCCAGAAGTGTGGCCAGTATGTATTCGCCGTCTGGGGAGAGGCTAACCTCCCGGTACATGGCCGGTTTGCCAATTTCCTGAACCTTTCTTGTTTTTACGTCGATGAGGGCCAGCTGGCCCGTAATTAGCCATTCCAGAAGGGCCCTGTCGTACGGGGTGCGCAGCAAGTTGGGAAAGGTACGGTTGGGAGTTTTGCCATCGTTGGTGATGCGCACTTCCGGCCCACCGGCCACCTGGGGCCGCTCTGGCATGGGGTGACTGTTGCGGGGAACCAGAACCGTCAGGATGCGGCGGCTGTCCTGGGCCCACTGGAACTGGGTGACCAGGGTGGCCAGAACGGGCCTTTTGGTAATGCGGCGTGTTTTGCCACTTCGTGCATCTGCCACGTAAATGTGCGTGGCTCCGTCCGTATGGACGTAATAGGCCACATACCTGCCGTCCGGGGACCAGCTGGCGCTGGACGTCCAGGCACCTTTGGGAGGAACGATTTTAATCCTTCTTCCCGTTTTCCAGTTAAAAATTTCGAATCCAAGCTGGCGGCGCAGGGTGAAATTGCGGGCCCGTCTGGCTATGTAATCGAACTCCACTTCTGCCAGATTCACAAACGGCTTGGCGTAAATTTTTACACTGGGAAGACCGGCCCGCAAGGGGATAACAAAATGTTCACCGTCGGGGCCCAGGTTCCTTAGGGTTACGTTTTTGTGCCAGGGGGCTGTAACAATCCTGGCGATCTCTTCCGGCGGTTCGATGTACTCTTCCACCCTCAGGTCCACCAACTGTGCCAGAAGAGCTGATGGCAAAATAAGCAGCACCGATAGCAAAACGGTAGCGGTACGTGTGGCTTTCATCCTGACCTCCATCTATTTGGTTCGTTCTGGTGTCCGGATGTCCGGGGAGAGGGACCGTGCTGTGGTCCGGAAAATTTGGTTATGTTCTCCCAGAGCGCCGGCTTGAAACGAATGTTTCAGATCCGGTTTTCAATTTAAAGAAATTCTGGTTGGAATCAATGAAAAAATTTTTCGCGGAGCGGCTTTCTGAAAATCCGGAGCCGGGACCCGGGAGGGAGGGGGCCGGTCAGATAGGACCCGCTGGCAGCCCCGCGGTTATCTGCCCCCCGGTCATCTGCCGCAGCCCCGCTGCTTGCGGAAAAGCTGGACCCTGTAGGCTTTGTCGATCCATCTTAGGCTGGGTGGTTTGGGGGATATCCGGTAGGGCGAGGCTTTGTTTGTGGGGGGTAGGGGTATGTATCGGGGTATTCTTGTGCTGTGTGTTGTGTGTATTGAGTATATTTGGCTGTTGTTTGGGCTTGTGTAGTATGCTCCGAATAGTGCTGAAGCTGGGGGTTCTATTGTGTCGTCTGCTTCCCATAGTATTGTTCCTGGTATTTCTGGTGGTGGTGGGCTGTTGTCTATGATGATTTTTGTATGGAGTATAATCCTCCGCCTAGTTATTGTTTTTGTAAGAGTTGTTCTGCTGAAGGCGGTTCTTGTAGTTCTGATTCTGATTGTTGTTCTGGTTTGAGTTGTGTGGATGGTGTTTGTTATTCTTGTAGTGATGATTCTTGTGAGAATTGTCGTGCTTGTTCTCAGTCTGAGTGTGATTCTGGTGCTGCTGCTGGTTGTTACTGGGATGAGAGTGAGTGCATAAAAGATAGAACTGTGGGCTCTAACTGTGTGCCCCAATCTACTTGTTCTGTCCCTTGTCCTAGTTCTAATCCTTGGTGTGTTGGTTCTAGTGCTGGTTGTGATGATGGTGTGACTTGTTGTTATTCTTATATGTATGGTGAGTGGGGTAATTGGTGTTCTGGTGTTGTTGAGTTGATTGAGTGTGATGAGGATGGTAAGAATTGTGTTGTTGTTTAGTTAGTTCTTTTTTTTACGGGTATGGGCTGTAGTCTGGTGCTTTCCACCATGTTGGTCTTGAGTATACTGCTTTTATTATGAGTCTGTCTTTTCCTGTTATTCTGTCTGGTACTGTGTTAGGATCGTGACTGAAGACGCTTCCTGGTTCGTTGCTGTTCGTTTCTGTTCTGAATAGTACTGATGCTAGTTCGTGTACGAACATGCTTTTGAAGAGGGGATAGTTTTCGTGTGTTAGGTTTGCTTGTATTGTTATTACTGCTCCTATTACTTCTCTGCCTTTTAGTTTTGTGAATCTTAGCGCTGCTGCTGGTAGTCCTTTTTCGTATTGTATTACTATTTTTCCTGGGATGTATCCGTTTGGGTCTCTCCAGTCAATGTATGGTATTTCTTTTTTTGTTACTTTTACGTTTTTGAATGGTCCTTCTGGGTATAGTATTGTGGTTATTGTTTTTACGTCTTCGTTTATTATTTGTTTGATTGTTTCGTAGGCTGTGGTGTCGGGTTGGATGCCTCCGGTTTTTTCTGTGTTTGGGTTGTAGATGATTTCTAGTGTGTCTAGTGTTTGGGTTGTCCATCTGTTTACGTCTCCTGGTGCTTCTATGGTTCTTTCGCCTCGTGCTATTTCGTTTAGTAGTAGCATTGGGAAGTTTTCGTCTAGTCTTGTTTCTTGGATTGTGGTGTCTGGTCCTGTTACTGTGAATGGTTGTGTTATGCGGTCGTAGTAGCCGTTTTTGTGGTATTTGATTCTGTAGGTGCCTGGTGGTATTTGTAGTTTTAGTTGTCCTTGGTTGTTTGTTGTTCCTGTTGTTATTGGTTGTCCTAGTGGGTTTTGGGGGTTTCCTGTGTCTTTGTGGATTGTTATTTTGTCTTGGCTTACTGGTTCGTTTGTGTTTAGGTTTTGTACGTTGATGTAGAGGTCTGGTTGTGCTGTTACTTGTAGTGTTATGTTGCCTGTGTTTGTTGTTATTCCGTCGTTTATGTTTATTGTGATTGTTGTTCCTGGGTGTTCTTCTGTGTTGTAGTCTTGGTGCATGGTTATTGTGAGTGTTTTTCCTTGTAGTGTGGTTGTTACCATTGGGTTGTTGCTTGTTGCGTTGGTGTATGTGTGTTGTCCTTTTTGTTCTGGGTCGTCTTGTGTTATTGTTTCTAGGTTTATGGTTGTTGGTGGTTGGCCTTCTGTTAGTTGTAGTGTTGTGTTTATGGTTGGTGGTGTGTTGTTTTTTGCTGTTAGC
>Ga0209426_1000530_pt1 | contig 36901 bp, 48 predicted proteins | sample Deesub1362B_J571_FD_187697 | JGI IMG/M metagenome (GOLD analysis project Ga0209426, IMG submission 187697) | Deep oceanic, basalt-hosted subsurface ecosystem from Juan de Fuca Ridge flank, Pacific Ocean, CORK Borehole 1362B_J2.571 (SPAdes)... ...
AGTATGAGATCCGTTTATAAGTATACTGTTGTCAATGTCCTTTTGATTGGGATGGTTGTAGCTGTTGGTATAAGAGAAAAGAGAGTCTTGCAGAGGTTGGCTGAGATGTGAGTTGGCAAGTACCTTAAAAGAATTAAAACCTTAAAAGTTTCACAAATGGAAGTAACGAGGAAAAATAATTTAGTAGAATTATATTTGCTACTATTAAAATCTGTAAACAGACTTTTTCAGATATTGCAGAATTTAAGCGAGATTCCAAAAAGTATAAATACAGAACTTCTATTCCCTGATAATCGTAAAACGCTCAGTGAGGTCTGTGAATAAGATATGACTAAAGACCGCATAATGGTGGAATTAAAAGATACTGAGACGAATGGGGGTAATGAGATAGTCTGTCCATACTGTGGAGAGAAGAATCATTTCCTTAATTGCGAGGGAGAGCCAAAAATAGTCAAAAAGTGCCCCCACCTGACCTCGCTTTTTATGCAGGCAGCGTCGCCTGAGGGACTCAAGTATTGTTATTATGCAAGATTTAAAGCAAAAGAATAGTGCCTGAACCCCAATCGTCTCCTGGAAATAAAATTTAAAATAATTTAATTAGGAGAATCTAAAATCCAGCTTTCTTTATCCTCTCTATAGCTTCTCTCACAATCTCTACATCTCTTGTCAGGGCAAATCTCACAAAACCTTCTCCATACTCTCCGAATCCAACACCCGGGGTCACAAGAATTCCAGCATCATCAAGAAGCTTTTTTGTAAAGGACAAGCTGTCATAGCCTTCAGGAGCTCCAGCCCATAAATAAAAAGTCGCCTTTGGGGGGTCAACACTCAAACCCACTTCTCTCAAACCCCTGACGAGCAAATCTCTCCTTTCCTTGTAAATCCTATTGTTTCTTTCGATATCTTTGTCGCATTCGTTTAGCGCGGTTATGCTTGCCTCCTGAATTGCCTGAAAAACTCCACTATCGACATTCGTCTTAACCTTCAGCAATCCTTTAAGTACTTCCTGACTGCCGGCTGCAAAACCAATTCTCCAGCCCGTCATGTTGTATGTCTTGCTCAATGAATTGAACTCAACTGCTACTTCTAAAGCATTATCTACTTCGAGGAAACTCTTTACACTGTAGTCAAAAGAGACCTCGTTATAGGCTGCGTCCTGTGCCAGAATAATCTCATTATCGATACAGAAATCAATTGTTTCTTTAATAAAATCTTTTTCAGCAACAGCAGCAGTCGGATTGTTGGGATAATTCAGGAACATAATCTTCGATTTTCCTGCAACCTCATCCGGCACGTCCTGAAGAGAGGGTAAAAAATTTTTTTCCTTCTTCAGAGGCATGACATATGGTTTGCCACCGGCAAAAATTGTTGAACCATAGTAAACGGGATAGCCGGGATCAGGTATGAGAACGTAGTCTCCAGGGTTAACAAATGCGAGAGGGAGGTGAGCTATTCCATCTTTCGAACCTATAAGCGCAACCACCTCTTTTTCGGGGTCGAGTTTGACATTCTTTCTTCTTTTATAGAAGCTAACTGCTGCCTCTCTGAATGGTAACATACCTTCGTAGCTCGGATACTTCTGGTTCTCCACTTTCTCGATGGCAACTTTCATCATATCAACAATTTTTTTCGGGGTTGGTAAATCAGGGTCACCAACTCCAAAATCGATGACTTTAACCCCCTCTTTCATTTTCTCTGCCTTCATCGCATCTAACTCTGCAAAGAGGTAAGGGGGTAACTGGTTCAGCCTCTCCGAGAACGGAAAAATCATCCTGACACCTACTTCCTTCCATTGAGAGACTTATATTCTCTCGAATCAGCTCCAATATATTGGGCTCGAGGTCTTATCAGCCTGTTATTCTCGTATTGCTCGATTATGTGTGAAACCCAGCCTGAAATCCTAGAAAGAGCAAACATATTAATAAACAGGTCATCCGGTATTCCCAAGTTCGCATAAATACTTGCCGAATAGAAATCAACATTGGGAAGAAGGCCCTTATATTTGTATACTGCTTCAGCAATAGCCTCTGAAATCTCAACCCATTTGGGTTCTTTCTCCTCCGCAAGCTTCTTTGCAAGAACTCTGAGCTCAATCGTTCTCGGGTCCATAACCTGTCGATAAACCCTGTGGCCAAATCCCATTATCCTCTCTCCTCTCTCAAGCTTTTCCTTCACATATGACTCTGCCCTCCAGGGTACTGCCACCTCTCTCAACATCTCCATGACTCTCTGTGAAGCTCCACCGTGCAGGGGCCCCATAAGAGTGCCAGTGGCAGCCACCACACATGCATAGATGTCTGCGAGAGTTGATGCAGCAGTTCTTGCTGCGAATGTTGAAGCATTGAATTCGTGGTCAGCGTGTAGAATCAGGTCAAGGTCGAGGCTCTTCTCCTCCGTTTCTGAAGGCACCTCACCGTGAAGCATATAGAGGAAATTTGCGGCATGTCCGAGTTCAAAATCCGGGTGAATCAGATTCTGCCCTGTACGAATTCTGTGATGGTATGCAACAATTGTCGGAAACTTTGCTATGAGGCTTTTAGCTTTTTCAATACTTCTTTCGTGACTCTTAAAATGAATGTACTTGTCCATTGATCCAAGATATGATATCGCCGTTCTTAAAACCACCATCGGATGTGTGAATGGAGGTAAATGCGTCAGCAGACCGATAATCTGTGGTGGTAAGTCCCTCCTCTCTTTCAATTCCTCTTTGAACAGTTCAAGTTCTTTTTTCCTTGGTAGTTCGCCGAACAGGAGGAGATAAGCCACTTCCTCAAAATTCGAATTTTGTGCAAGGTCGTGGATATCATAACCTCTGTATTCCAGCACTCCTCTTCCGTCTTCAATATCAATTCTGCAGATTGCTGAAGACGTCGCTACCACATCCTGAAGTCCGTCTCCTACTTTCTTTTTTTCCCCACTCATATTAAACCCCTCAAATTATTTTGTATGATGGATATCTTTCAAGAATCATTCCTGAAACTATCACGGGTGGGTCAATGGTCGCAAGCTCAATTGCCTGTTCAAGTTTCCACTCTTTCTCCGCATATATTGTAAACAGGACGTTACCCGCTTTTATGTGATGCCCGCCCTTTTTATGCAGCACTATTCCAGCCCCCTTATCTTTTGGCGCTCCGGCAGCCCTCGCAACTTTCACGAGCTTTTTGTTATCAATCACTGAGACCGCACCGTCGATTGGTGCTATGACATCATATTTCTTATCACCGACAGGTATTTCCTCTGACTTTATACCATGGTCTCCGCCCTGTGCCTCAATAATCTCTTTAAATTTCTCAAGAGCTTTTCCAGATGTTAAAATCTGTTTTGCATACTCTGCTCCATTGGTTGTCTTTCCTGCCATTTCAAGTAAAACTCCAGCCACCCCGATAGCCTTCTCAATGAGACTTTTTGGCGCTTTTAAATTCTCAAGTGCAGCCATGCCCTCTTTCGCCTCCAGAGCTGGCCCAATTGTTCTGCCGACTGGCTGACCTCCATATGTCATGACACAGGAGACATTGAGGCCTAACCTTCTGCCGAGTTCAGCAAAATCATTTGAGAGTTCCCTTCCAACCTCAATACTGGGAACTTTTGAGCCCTCACCAACAGGAATGTCAATGACTATATGCTTGGCCCCGATTGCACCTTTCTTTGCCATCACGCTTGCGAGAAGCTGTGGCTTCGGGTCGATTGAAAGGGGATATTCAACTCTGATGATTCTGTCGTCAGCAGGAGCGATGTTAGTTGCACCGCCCCATGCGATAACCCCTCCAACAATTTCAGTTATCTCCCTGATTTCGTCAATTCCAAGATTGACATCTGCGAGAACCTCCATCGTGTCTGCCGTTCCACTGGCAGATGTGATAGCCCTTGATGCTGTTTTTGGAATCAGAAGGCCACTTGCTGCAATTATTGGAACAACGAGAAGGGTAATCTTGTTCCCGGGAACGCCGCCTATGCTGTGTTTGTCTACAATCACCCCCCTCTCAAAACTCAGAGTCTCACCCGTATCAATCATTGCCCTCGTGAGCCATTCTATTTCGTTGAAATCAACGTCCAGCAGATAATCTGACATTACAAACGCTGTTAACTCCACCTCTGTCAGCATATTAACAACAATATCATTAATGATGGCATAAATCTCATCTTTGGTGAGTTTTTCTCCCCTCATCCTTTTTTTGATGTATTCAACGGATTTTGGTTTTGAAACAGGTTTGACATCAACCTCAACCCCTTCCGGAATATGAATTTCACAGGGTCCCACAGTTTTACAGAGACCTATCTCACCTCTCTCCACCATCTCTATAGCGATGTGAACGTCAGACACACAGAATTTCTTGCCGTATGTGACCTTTACCCTATCACCAACAATCAATCCAAGCTCCGCAGCGTCATCGGGATTCATCATAACTGAGGAATGTTCAAGTCTGAGGGGGATACTCTTAACTTTAAGTCTCATATAGCATAACCTTCATGAAGATTTTTAAGGTTTTTTATCTCAGTCATGAGAATTATAAAATCAGAGCCTGTATTCGGCTTTGACGACTCTGGATTTTAACATCTCAATTCCAAGTTCGTTGGAGACGTCAGAAACAAGTTTTTTGATTTTTGATTTTATAGATTTCTCGTCTATGATGATAAATTCTGCATTACTTATCTCAATGGCTTTTTTTATAATTTTGCTGTTCAATCCTTCAAATGTGTACTTTGCGAAGTTATGGCCAAATGTGAATGTTGTGCTGAGAATGATTTCTGTCTGTCTTGGAGCGTAATGTGTTCCACCAATGCCAACTGCAATATTCCAGTCGCTTCTGCTATCTTTTATTGATTCTATAAGCGATTCTGCAACGATTCTACCTGCAGCCTCATCCTTCCACTCCTCCTCTGTAGAACCAATTTCGTAGAAAGCAGAGGGAGTGCTGATTTCTGAGGGCCCGTGATGTGTCACTTCCATTGTGAAGGAGAACTCGGGTTTCTCAGGTAATTTTTTCTTCAGGGCGAGGCAATAATTTTTCATCCTTACTGGAGAGGGTTTCGCCAGAGAATAAGGCTTACCGCCAAAGTCGGCAGTTGCAACGTTTCCGGAAACATGCGTTGTGAATATTTTTCTTCCGTCTTTACTGCTGTGTCTCGAGGCAAACAGAATTTCATCAAAATTCAGCTCTTTTTGCAGCTTCGAGTCGAGATTATCTGCGTAAATCAGTCTTTCTTCAATTTCAGCAATACCGGTATCTCCAGCATCGTAGAAAGTACAGTATTTTAACTTCCTCCTATCAGGACTGAGAAGCTCGATTAAATGGTTTTTTATGTTCTGTGATGCGGTATCTTTTTTACTGCAAACAATGAGATGCATTCCATCCTCCTCATTTTTATTTTGCTGGAGAATCTCCAACCAGATTATACATAAAAACAATCTCCAGAGTATATCTTCTTGATTTTACTATCCACCTTCAGCAGTAATCCTCCATCAGCATCCAGATCAACCGCAATGCCAATATATTCTCTACCCTTCACCCTCACTTTTACCTCTCTCCCGAATATATCTGATAATTCCTTCCATCTCTCTCTGATTCTGTTCCATTCTCCACTGAACAGCATGGTGTAGTACTTTTTAAGATTTTTGAGCACATTTTCGAAAATTGTTAATAAAGTGATGTCATCTTTTATTTCTCTGAGATAGATTGCTTCATTGAGCTCCACAGGATTTTTTACGTTTATGCCGACTCCCACTGTAACGAGTACTGAATCTGTTTCTCCACCAAGCTCACAGAGGATTCCGCTGACCTTTTTACCATTAATCAATACATCATTGGGCCATTTTAATCTTGCTGAAGCAAACTTCAAACTTTCACACACTGCAACACCAGTCGTGATAGTAATTTTTGGAACTTCTTCGATGCTTATTCCGGGTTTGATATTTGCTGAGAAATACAATCCGCCTTTGTCACTCAACCACTCTCTCCCCATTCTTCCTCTTCCTTTTTTCTGACTCTCAGCGATTAACAGAACCCTGTCCTTCGATAATTCTCTTGCTCTCAGATTCGTTGAGTCTGTCTCCTTAAAATAATGAATCTCGTCAACAAATTCATTAAAGCCAGTCTTCAGACAGACTTCCGCAACAGAGTAGGGGGAGATTTCTGGAGATGCAATAAGCCTGTAACCCTTTCTGTGATAGGATTCAATCTCATAACCCACATTTCTGAGCTTTTCAATCGATTTCCATACTGCTGTCCTGCTAATATTCAGTTTCTTTGCAATAGCCGCACCAGAGATTCCTTCTTTCAGGTCATGCAAAATTTCAAGGGTTTTATCTTCATTCAGACGGATTGCGGTCTTCACTGATAACATTAAAGCAGGATAAGATTAAAATTCTTTATTGTTTACTCAGACTATGGAAAATATTGCTAAACTTTTATTTGAATCTGGAGCGCTGAAACTGATACCGAGGTCTGGATGGTTTAAAATCGGTATTAAAGAGCCTGAAACTGTTGCAGAGCATTCTTTCAGGACAGCATTGATTGCATTTATTATCACAAAAATTGAGACTGGCAGTCATGATAAAGCTGTTAAGGCTGCTTTTCTCGGTCTCATTCACGATTTACACGAGAGCAGGACACTCGACCTGCATAAAATGGCAAAGAGGTATGCGAGTATAGATTATAAAGAAATTAAAGAAGAACATGCAAAAATACTCGGTATTGAAGAGTTTATTGTAGCGGAAAAGAACCTGATGGATTTTGTTGAGGATGCAGATAAGCTCGAATTGCTCATACAGGCAAAAGAATATTCAGAACAGTATCCGTCGGCAATGGTTTATGTAGAGAACCTTGAGTTTAAATTTGATTCCTCAAAGATACTTGCAGATGCTATTAAAAATTCTGACCAGAGGTGGTGGATGGACTTTGAAGTTCATCTGTGACAGAATGCTGGGGAAACTGGCGAAATGGTTGAGAATTGCCGGATATGATACGCTCTATGTTGGAGATTTACCTGTAGAAATTGAGCTTGAGGATGATATTCTCGCTTCCAATTTTAATGACAGAATTTTGCTCACAAAGGATAAGGAACTCTACAAAAAAGCAAAATCGGTGAACAGAAATGTATTTTTGATCAAATCAAATGAGGTTGGAAACCAGTTAAAAGAGGTTGAGTCGACTGGAGTCAGATTCATACCGGTTATGGACAGGTGCAGCGTATGTAATGAATTTCTCCGCATTCCAGCCGAGAGTGAAAAGTGGGAAGTTCTCAAAAAAGAAGGAATTGAGAACGATCTTGCTGAGGAATATGAACTCTGGTATTGCGAACACTGTAAAAAACTTTACTGGAAAGGAAGCCACTGGGAAAACATGATAAAATTCCTGCAGAAACATTCAATTAATTTGAGGAAAATCAATAAATGACGTTAAATTATATGTATGTCGATTTAGTTCGAAGTTCATGAATTTCGAGGAGGAGCAACTCCTCAGAAAATAAAAATATAGTTTGGAGAGTATATTTTAAGCTACCACCCTCCAAACTACCAAACCTCTCCAACCGGCATACCGATTTTTTCTTCATCAGATTTATAGGTTACTATTTTGAACTTGAAAATTAAAAGATGTGTTCAATATAAATCTTAATTATTTCAATCTTTAAATATTTTAATTGCCTTTTATAAACTCAAATATTTTTGAAATCAGTAGGGAGTCCGGTTCAATCGAAATCTCTCAAAGTTTTTATAAAACAATTGAGGTAACCTGTATTGATGCTTGACATTGAACTGTGTGGAATTAAAATGAGAAACCCTTTAATGCTCGCAAGCGGGATTCTCGGCAGTTATTCTTCTTCTCTTAACAGAATTGCAGAAAACGCTGGAGCAGTTGTCACAAAATCTGTTGGGGCGGAGGAGAGGGAAGGTTACAGAAATCCCGTACTGATAAACTACGGGGATGGATTTGTGAATGCTGTTGGATTGAGCTCTCCCGGGGCAGAGGTTTTCTCAAAAGAACTAAAGAACTTTAGAGGGGGGTGCCCGCTTATTGTTAGTTTATTTGGTTCAAGCCCTGAAGAGATAGCACACCTGACTTCATTTTTCCCATTCGCAGATGCATTCGAAATCAATCTGAGCTGCCCTCATGCAGAGAAAGTGGGACTCGCGGTGGGTAGTGACCCCACTCTTGTCAGAGAAATCGTAACTTATGTTAAGAAATCAACTTCTAAACCCGTTTTTGCCAAACTTTCTCCGAATGTTAATGACATTGTGGAGATCGGTAAAGCAGCGGAAAAGGGTGGAGCAGATGGGGTGGTTGCGATAAATACTATCAGAGGTATGAGTATAGATATTTTGAGCAGAAAACCCGTTCTGAGCAATATAAGTGGTGGAGTGAGTGGAGAAGCAATAAAACCCATAGCATTGAAGTGTGTCTGGGATTTATATGAGAATCTGAAAATCCCTGTTATCGGGGTTGGAGGTATAACAACGTGGAAAGACGTGGTAGAGTTCATGCTTGCGGGCGCTGAGGCGGTTCAGATAGGTTCTGCCCATTTTTACAGCTATAAACTTTTTTTCAGCCTCAAAGAGAGTCTTCTTGCCTATGTTAGAAAGAATGAACCATTAAAAGAAATTATTGGTATGGCTCACGGGTGATGAGATGTTCAGTGTTAGAGTCAAGAATGTTACAAAACACAGTAAAGATACTGTTACGGTAACCTTTAACGTTAGCTTCAGATCATTTCCCGGTCAGTTTGTAATGTTAAATCTCCCGGGACATGAAGAGATACCCCTGAGTCTTTCCTCTCCAGACTCAGTTACTGTAAGGGCTGTTGGAGAAACAACAGAAGCTCTGGTCAACATTCAGCCCGGAGAACTACTTGGCATAAAAGGTCCGATGGGCAGGCCCTTCTCAATTCCCAATGGAACAGCTCTACTTATCGCTGGTGGTATTGGAATAGCCCCCCTGATCTATCTTCATGATTATATCATAGGCAGGGGAGGAGAAGTTAAAATTCTGTATGGTGTCAGAACTTCTGAAGAGCTCATCAACCATAGAAGGTTTGAAAACATAAAAATCTCAACAGATAATGGGTCAGCAGGTTTTCACGGGAATGTGATTGATCTTTTGAAGGTAGAGGATAGACCTGATAGATACTCAAGAATATACTGCTGCGGTCCAGAAATTATGCTCAGGAAATTATATGACTTTTTTAAGGAAAATAAGCTTCTAAGAAAAGTGGAATTTGCGCTCGAAAGATATATGAAATGTGGTATGGGGGTTTGTGGCTCATGTGCCCTCGAAAATGGTTTGATGGTCTGTTCTGAAGGTCCTGTTTTTAATGGAGTTGAGCTGGAGTGGTGATGCAATTTTGAGTTCACTTTCTCCATAATACTATTTCTGTCAAACTCGTATTCCATTGTCCACCATCTAACAGAAGATGTGTTTATTTCGACCTCATTTCTTCGAGAATCTCCCTTGCCCTGTCAATCCGTATCGAACCATCTTTTATCAGGATTTCCACCACTCTATCAACTTCTTCCCCAGTAGCACCAGCCATCATGGCTACATTCCTTGCATGCAAGCTCATGTGGCCCCGCTGAATGCCCTCCGCTACAAGAGCCCTCAGAGCAGCAAAGTTCTGAGCGAGTCCAACTGCAGCAATGACTCTTGAGAGCTCATCAGCAGTCTTAACCCCGAGTATTTTCAGACATGTTGCTGCAATCGGATTGACTGAAGTTGAGCCCCCTACTGTTCCCACAGCAACAGGAATCTCGATAGTTCCAACAAGATTTCCTTTCACATCTTTTTCATAGGTTGTCAGGGGTTTATAACCTTTCATCGCCGCGAAACTGTGGGCACCAGCTTCAACAGCCCTGAAATCGTTTCCAGTGGCGATGACCACAGCAGAAACTCCATTCATAATTCCCTTATTGTGAGTTGCACATCTGAACGGGTCTGCTCTTGCAAACTCATAGGCATCGAGAATACCTTCTACGACATCATCTCCACCGATTACTTCGCCCTCAAAAACAGCCTTCGCTCTTGCAAGCCTGAATTTTGCAAGATTGGAAACAATCCTGAGGCGGGGCTTTATTCCCGTGATTTCTTCGATGAAAGAAGACACAGCCTCGCACATGGTATTCACAGCATTTGCACCCATTGCATCCCTCACGTCGACAACCAGATGCACAATAACCATTGTCCCTCTTACAGTGTTCAGAACCTTCACTTCAATATCCCTGCAACCTCCTCCATATTTTATGAGAACTGGATCTTGCTCATTTGCGATTTTAATGATTTCATCCCCGTTTCTCAGTATTTCATGTCGTGTAGAATGTGGGTTTCTTGCGTCCACAAGCTGAATCTGACCGATCATGAGGGGAGGAGTGGATGCTGTGAGGAATCCTCCTCCTGCTCTTGCCATTCTTGCTGCATTGCTTGCTGCTGCCACTACACTTGGCTCCTCAACCACCATCGGAATGAGATAGTCCTTACCATCTATGAGAAAATTTGTTGCAATACCCATAGGGAGCTCAAACGTGCCGATAACATTCTCTATCATCCTGTCTGCAACACCCATATCAAGGCTTCCGGTCTTTGAGATAAATGCTACCTCCTCGTCTGTTAAATTTGCAAATTCTTTCACTTTATTTAGTCTTTCCTGAAATGAGAGCTTATAAAAACCACTGATTCTTGAAGATTTCATAAGACATGGAATCTGGATTTATTAAAAAATCTTTCCAATACTAAAGGAGTTTGATGAGGCCGTTTATGTCTTTTAGCAGCTACAGCTTCGATATATTTCCCTGAAGTCAAACTTTATCTCTCTGCCAATTACATCAACAACTTCACCGAGGGTTCGGGCAAATTCAGTGTATGAGTTTGCAAAATTTTTCAGGCTCTCAAGCCCATTCAGTTCATTTTGAATTCTCGTAAGTTCATCCATTAAATCCTGATCCATCTCACCTGTCATTCTCCTCTGCATAAATTCCTCCTGTTTTCGCTTAAAATCTTCAACAAGTGCCTGAGCTTCCGTATCGTTAGCGAAAATTTCCTCTTTGGCTTTCATCTCAATATACTCTTCACTTTTCATTATCTCGTTTGCGAGATCAAGGGCTTTTTCTTTTATACCATCCGAAATCATATTTACTCACACCTTTTCTGGAAGGATTGTTCTAATGGTATTTTAGTCTTTTCTACATCAGAAGTTACAAATTCTCAGGATTGTTGATGAGAAAAATCGAATAACATCAGTAAGGCTTATAGAAAGTCCATATTACTTGAATTATGAAAGCAGTATTGTCCATAGCAGGTTTCGACACCTCTGGTGGAGCTGGAATTCATGCAGATGTTAAAACTGCTCGAAGCCTTGGTTTTCATGCATGCTCTGTAATTACCGCTCTGACTTTCCAGAATACCTGTGAAGTTTCCGGTGTTAAAATATTAGGGGAGTATGTTGAAAATCAGTTAGAATCCGTCCTCGAAGACGTTGAATTTTCTGCGGTTAAGGTTGGAGTTGTGCCAGATGTCAGAACTGCCAGAATCATCCAGAGTCGTTTTTCGCATTTTAAGCAGCCTGTTGTCCTCGACCCGGTCATTTCATCCTCTACCGGTTACAGGCTCGGCTCTGTAAGAGCATACAGGGAGTTGATGAGTATCTGTGACGTAATCACCCCCAATGTCCACGAAGCTGAGGTCCTGTCTCGAATGAAAATAAAAAATATGCGTTCTGCAAAAAATGCTGCGAAAACAATTTCTGATGGGTTTTCTGTTGTTGTTACGGGCATTAATGGCAGAGATGTTGTTTATGATGCAAAAAAAGAGGAATTTCACACCATTGGCAGAAGATTTCATTCACGTGAGGTTCACGGCACAGGTTGTGTTTACAGCACTGCTTTAGCCTGTTTCCTCGCTGAGGATATGGAGCTATATTCAGCCTGTAAAAAAGCAAGAAGGTTTGTTATTGGTGCGGCAAGAAAGTCTGTCGAGATTGGTAGGTGCTTGCCTGCTGTCAACCCGTAGATGTGATTTTAAAGAGAACATCACTCCAGATTCCCGGAACTGATGGCATTAAGGATAATATCAACAATCCTGCCCGCCTCAAAGTATCCAGAATTCAAAATAAGGTGATATATACTCCAGTCATCGATGTTTATCCCGTAAAACTTCCTGTATCTTCTTCTTTCGTATTCTTCTCTCCTGAGGGTCTCGTCCCTTGCCTGATTTATATCCTTGCTTTCTCTTCTGGCAATTCTTGAAAATCTTGCATTATGGTCGGCAAAAATAAAAACCTTGAAAGCATCTTCAATCATCCAGCCTGAGAGTCTGCCTTCTACCACAACATTTTCCTCTTTCTCTGCCATTTCCTTCTGCATTCTGTCTATGTAAGTATCTATCTCTGAGTCCTTCTCTGCAATCTTGCTGAACTGCTCAAGGGAATAGTTTTTCTTCCTTGCAAGCTCTCTGAAAATTTCTCCTGCTGATATCAACCTGTAATCGAGTTGTGATGCAAGCATTCTGGCAACTGTGGTTGTACCGCTACCCGGTAAGCCAGAAATTGTAATTCTCATCCAGCTATCCCAGCCTGAATACTTTCTTTATCACCTGACTGATTGCAATCGAGCACAGAAGATACCAGAAAATCCACCATGGAAACGGCAGAAAAGGAATAAACGGGTCGCTGATGTGAATTGCTGTTTTATGGAATGGAACTAAAATACTTGCATTATTCTGTGTTTTAATCCATAGCCACATGAATATAGGTATTGTGACGATTCCAGAGTAGAACATTGGTTTGAATTGCATTCCCATCATTTCTCCCTGAAGCTTCTGCATTTCTGCCTTCTTTGGTTCAAGCTGCTTAATTTTATACTGATTGTTCTTTTTGACTGCATCCATATACTCTTTATTGAATTCCATAACTTTTTTCTGTATTTCCTTGAATTTTGGAAAATCGATTGAATATCTCTGAATCACTGTCGTGTAAGTGGCAGTAATTATCGCAAGAATGAAGATGACCGCATGAATGGGCAATGCTTCGTAAACAGGATCAAGAACTGGAGAGACTGCCTCAGCCAGACCATTTCTGAAATCCTCACTGATGATAATTCCAAAAAGGAAAACGATACCAAGGCTGAGGAAAAACCTCTGGATAAAGTCCTTCGCCATCTTTTTCATCATTCCTCACCCAGTAATTTCCTGATCATAGGATGCATCTCTGTCATCTGTTCTTTGGCTAAATCCTGATACAATCTATAGGCTATACTGATTGCAAGAAGCAATCCTGTTCCACCTACACCGCCTATCGTTCCAAGCATGTTTGCAATCAGAGTTAGCAAACCAACAGCAATACCTCCGAGAATAGTCAATTTTGGAATGTACCTATTGAGGACTTTTTCCAGCACAACCGGATTCTTTCTGAAACCGGGAACCTGCATTCCGGAGCGTGCAAGCTGGTTTGCTACACTTCTCGCATCCATTCCACTCGTCTGCACCCAGAATATCGCAAATACAGCACATCCAATCGCAAGAACCATTGCGTTGAGAATTAAACGTGCGAAAATCATCCAGTCAGGCAATTCTGCAAAATACGGATTCTGTCTCACCAGGGAGGGAACCCAGTCATGTGGACTGTATATGGGTGAGACAAGGTACATGATACCGGATATTGGTTGAGTGCCAGCATACTCTCCCAGTACCGTTAACCCTCTCTCATACAGGATAAATCCAAATACAGTAATATTAGCCTGCAGAGCGCCAACAAATATCATTGGAAGAACGCTCGCATAAATCAGTTTTATAGGAAATCTTCCTCTTGCCCCCCTCACAAGTGAGTGAGCGAGCGGGATTTCAACCCTTGTACCCTCCGCAAAAACAACAAGCAGAATAATTATGACTGTGGTAATCAAAGCAAGGATTCCACCTTCTACGAATAGATACCCAAATCCATTAAAGGACATTAACTGCTCGGTCGGTATATTCTGTGAAATCCAGTACCACCTCGGAATTAAACCGGGCGGCATTCCTTGATCGGGCGCAACCCAGTTGAATAGTCCGGTTATTATTCCCTGAGAAATGCCTGCAAGAATGAAAAGGCTAACACCACTACCGATACCCCATTTTGATACTACCTCATCCATATACACAATCAGGATACCTCCAATAAAAAGCTGAAAGAAGATTATAAAAGATATCAAGCCCGGAGATATACCTAATGTAGATGCGATGTCAAGATTCGGTAAAAGAAAACCACCCAGTATCTGGGGTATTGCAGTAATGATAATCATTACTATAACAAGAAATCTCTGAAAGTCCTGATATGCTGCTCTGTCATCAGGTTTCGTGAGGTCGAGTTTAATTATTCCAGCTCCAACCAGTAACTGGAGGATAATTGATGCAGTGACTATGGGACCTATGCCGAGTGCGATTATAGAACCTGTCGCACCAGCAAAAAATGCACGATATTGCTCAAATATATCAATAGACTCTGGAGAGAGACCAAAAACAGGAACATTAGAGAGAACAAAATATAACAGTAGAACTCCAATTGTCCACGAGAGCTTCTCTTTAAACGATACATGCCCCTTGGGTCTCGCCACACTCGGAATTCTCTCGAAATAAGGTTGGAGTCCTCTGATTACCTCATTAATCATTCTTCCACCGTTATTACTTTCCCTCCAGCTTTTTCTATCTTATCAATGGCTTTCTCAGTTGCATTGCTGATTCTAACATTTATTTCTTTTGAAATATTGCCATTTCCGAGCAGCTTCTGGAATCCAAGTTCTGACAGGTTCAGGGTTAAAGTACCTCCTTCTTCAGTAACGAAATCAGTGTCCTTAAGTTTCTCCAGCACTTCTTCAATGTCCCCAACATTTAATTCTGATTTTGATAGCAGATACCTGTAAAGGTCATAATCAATCCTGCCTTCCATACGTAAATCCCTAAGAACTCGATAAAGATTCTGCCTGTATCTGTATTCTTTCTTAACAACTTCAGGCCTTGAAAAGCCATATTTTCCAATTAACTGCCCTGATTTTATAGTTCTCAGGTAATTGTGCTTGAGGTGGCCAGAATTCCCTGAGCCGCCTCTGTTACCTCGCCCCCTTCTATTTTTTCTTGAACCGCCACCACAGGAACCAGATCCCCTGTACTTCTTAACTCTCTTCTTTGGCATAAAATTCACCTCATTTTATTGAGGAGTTTATTGATGTTTTCTCCCTGATATCCAAGCTCTCCTCTGCTGAACTGCCACTTTATATTTTTTAGACCGCCTCTCGGCGGGTGCAACCTTAAAACGGGTTTTAAATCAGGCAAATCTTTAAATGATATCTTACCATCAATAATTGATTTTGATAGCTCTTCCACTGACTTGAAACCTCTCTCTTTTATATACTCTTCTGTCAGAGGCTTATTTCCGGTAAGCCTGCCCCTTTTTTTAAGTAGATTGCTTAAAATTTCAGGATTTATTTCACCGAAAGCGACATAATCCTTAACAATCTGCAACATGCCTCTGTAATCCGGGGTATCTGGGACAAGAACACAATGATTGATTTTATGAAGTCTTAACATGGCAAGAGTATCCTTTATCTTTTTACTGACTCCAACTTCCCCTCTCAGTCTTATGACAGCAAACATCTTTATCACCTCTTGATGTACATCGTCTTCTTCAGTGCATCATACATTGCTCGAGCAAAGTTGATTGTTGACCTTGTATTTCCGGTTGTGAAAGTCCATACATCTTTAACTCCAGCAAGGTCAAGAACCTTTTTTCCAATATCTCCCGCAACAAGTCCAAGACCTTTTGGGCCCGGAACAAGTGTGATTCTGACACTACCAGAATTTCCCTTTACCTTAAACGGTATGCTGTGAAGTCCCCCGCATCCACACTCCCACGAGCCGCATCCCCTCTCGACTCTGAAAATATTTAATTTTGCATCGTTTATAGCCTTCTGGATTGCTGGAGCGACCTGAGTCGCTTTTCCTGTGCCGACACCAACGTATCCATCTTTATTTCCTACAACCGCAGTTACCCTGAATTTTGTTCTTCTACCACTATCGGTCATCCTCTGAACCATGGATATCTCAAGCACCTCGTCATCGAGGTCGGGAAGAAGAACATCAATTATTTCAGGCTCTTTTAGAGGTAAGCCACTGGCAACAGCCTCGTCTATGGTTGTTATCTTTTCTTCTGCAACCAGTTTTCCAAGCTTTGTTTTTGGAATCCATTCCTGAACCATTCAATCACCTTAACCTGTAATATTTGCTTTTATTTCATCAAAATGTCCCGGCAAATCTGAGGGTTTGAGATTTCTCTTTTCATATTCTGAAAACCTTTCTGCAGCAGACCCATAATATCCTGCGATATGCTCGCCTCGAATTCTTGATTCGTCCGGAAACACATCCGGGTTGTGAGGAACGTTAAGGCCGCTATCTACCGCTCCTTTCAGGACTGCAAAGACTCTTGAACCCCTCACGGGCGACTTGAGGCCAATATCCAGCACCGCTTCATTTATTCCCTTCTCAACTGCTTTCTTTCCTGCAAGAAGCCCAGTCAGATAGGCTGCTGGGGTATTGTTGAGGTCTCCTTTCCATCCAGAATCTCTCAACATTGACGAATCAACTGAAAGAATTATTTCATCACCATCTGTCTGATACTCAATAATCTGGGCAATAACTCTCCTGTTTGTGATTCTTATAACAAATCTCGGTCTTCTGGAAACAAGTAACTTTAATCTTTTAGCGTAATTCGTCTTTCCTTCTCTTCTTCTTCTGAAACCGACTCTATACCTTGGACCTTTAGCCATTTCAATCACCTTACCTTCCGGCGGAACCCTCAGGGGTAGAAATCAAATTCTGTGCCTCCAGATAGACATTCAGATGAGCAACATTTCTGAATTCTCCACCTTTTGCCTTTCTGTAGAGGATTCTGTATGCTCGTCTGTCTATCATCTCTGAATCTCTCAGATACTTCAGTCTCCTTCTCAATGCTCTGATTCTTATTATCCACAATCTCTTCGATGGCATTCTTGCGCCCTTCTTTCCTTTTCTTGAACCATGTCCTTTTCTCCTTCCTTTAGATTTCTGGATTCTTTTTTTGTTTATTCTTGCACGGCTGATTCCCCTCACAGGTTTTCTTTTGATTGACTCTCCAATCAAGCCTCTGACATCTTCTTTGGTTGCTGCAGACGCCACATCCTCAATTGCATCAGGGTCGACCCAGACTCTATTCACACCGCATTTCAGTATTTCTGCAGCCATTCTTTTCTGTAAGCGTAAATCCATCTAAATCACCTCTGTACAGGGTTAAGAACTTTCAGACCCATTTCTTTAGCCCTGTCTTCGATAAGCAGTCTCTTTTTCAATCCAACTCTTGATGCGATCCTGACTGCCTGCTTATTCCCGTCTATCAATTCAAGTTCAGCAGGGCTGTGGACAAGAACATCTTCAAAGCCACTTGGATGTAAAAATCTGACCTCTTTTGGACTGCCATAGCCTGCCATAACAACCTTTCTGCCACCATATCTTGTTCTCAATTTACTGTGCCTCCCCCTGGGCCTTCTCCAGCTCTTATCTCTTAATCTCAATTTTTTATGAGCCTCGTACCTTCTGAATTCAGGTTTTCTTGCCTTCTGTCTCCTTCTGAGCTTCAATAAGCGTGAATTACTTTCCATGATATCACCCTTCAACAATGTAAATCCCATCCTGAAACACACGGGGGTCAAGATTCTTTACTTTAGTTGTCTGCTCAAGGTTTGCGGCAGTCTGCCCGCATTCCTCTTTATCAACTCCAGAAACAATTACTTCATTTCCCTTTACCCTAACTTCCGCTCTGCCTGCAATTTTTGATCTCCTCGGATATTTTTCACCGAGGAAATTCTCAATTATTACTTCTTTGCCTTCCACTCTGACTTTTATCGGAAAATGTGAATACAGGATTTTTAATTTATATTCAAAACCTTCATTAACCCCTTTTATCAGGTTATTAATATGGGCTGCAAATGTCCTCACCATCGGCTTTAACTTCTTCTCCTGCTCTGCATAAACCCTTATACTGTCATCTTCTTTCACAATATACATCCCTCTGAACTTCAAATTCCGGGAATTTTCCCCCTTTGGACCCTTTGCAGTGATAGTGTATCCTGAGACGGTATCTCCTTCAATCTTCACTTCAACATCTTCTGGAACCTTCACTACCCATTCGATCATCTTTTACACCTCAGTAAACGTAAGCAAGAAGGATTCCACTCAATCCCCTCTCAAGTGCTTCCCTCTGCGACATTACTCCGTCGACCGTTGATACCACCATTATTCCAAAATCTCTTGCCGGGAGGTAACGCTTCTCAAATTTCTCGAACTCTGCCTTCTTAACTGAAAATCTTGGCCTAACAGCCCCACAATCATTTATTCTACCGGATAATTCTATTCTGTAAGTTGCCCCCCTCTTATCGTCAATATATTCGAAACCCCTGATATAACCATAATCTTTGAACACTCTCAGCACGTTTCCTATTAACTTTGAAGCTTTGACTTCGCAGACGCTGTGGCCACTTCTCTCAGCATTTTTAATTGCGGTCATTGCATTTGACAGATTGTCATTGAGCATGATATCACCAGTTCTTCCTGAAACCAAGCTCGAGTGCTATTTCTCTGAAACACTGTCTGCACATGTATATTCCATAACGTCTTACAAGACCGTTTTTCCTGCCACATCTTCTGCACTCATTTGCCGCTCTTCCAAATTTTCTGGTCATTTTATTCAACCTCCACACCAAGAGTTCTTAAAAAATCAACTGTCTCATCTCTGGTGATTCGATGATTTTTACCAATCTTGCTTTTTGCAATTTTTCTTCTATTTACGCGAAAACCCTTTCTTTTAAGTAAAACGCTCACATCCATCCCGTACATGCCTATATCAGGGTCGTACGTAACACCCGGGAGGTCAATGTGCTCTTCAATTCCGAATGAGAACTCTCCGTTCCCAACTTGCCTCTTCTTCAGTTTATTTTCTTTAACCACGAGAGCTCTTTTAAGAAATTCCATTGCGTTTTCCCCTCTGAGGGTTACCTTTCCACCGATTGCTTCGCCTTTTCTTATTCCGAAGTTCTTGATTGTCTTCTCGGAATACGTTACCGTTGGTCTCTGACCTGTAAGCTGCTCAATAACTGTCAGAGCTTTTTTATGTCTCTCTCCACTCTCGCCCACGCACAGATTAACGACAACCTTGTCAAGCAGCAGTTCTCTCATTGGATTTGTCTGTTCAGCCATAAATCACACTCCCAGATCAATTACGGGTTTGTCTTTACCAACAACAAAAACATAATCCTCAATCGTCGTATATTCCTTTCTATCTCCCTCAATCGTGACAAGATTTGGGGCTGCACCTCTCATTATCCTGTGTTTCTTCAGTTTACCCATCTCACCTGCATGGGTACCGCCTGTAATCATGACCAGCACTCCTTCTTCGAATTTAAGATGATTGACTATTTTTTTCTCCGGTAATTCCATTAAAATGCTGTCCTTAACTCCAAATCCAGAGGCGAAAATATTTGTTCCATCAAAGAGATTTAGCTGTTCTTTTCCACCCCTGACTATTGTTTTTCCGGTTATTTTATAGAGTTTGAGTTTATCATCGTCTATCTCTTTGGGAATATACCTGCCCTGATCATCGAATAGAATCCTGTAACTCTTCTTCAATTCTGGAATGCTGATGACATCAAACAAACCAAGAGGAAAACGGTAATCTTTTCGCCTGACTCCGTCAACAAGAACCGCTCCACTGGCAATTATTCTCTTAGCCTCCCTTGCAGTATCAGCCATCTCAAGAAAGTCTCTGACTATAACAAGAAGAGGGACTGCCTCCTTATTATGGGGTCCCGGGGAAGTTCTGACTACCCATTTTTTGGTTTTTCGCTGGATTTTAATTGTCTTAGGAGCTGAAAGTCTTTTTTGATGCATTTATTTCACCTCTCAAGAATTTTCTTTCTCACGTCATCTACTTTGATGTCGATAATCATAACATTTGATGGCTGTATTATCACCGCTACTTCTGTACCATCAACTTTTTTCACATTTGCTCCATCAACTTTTATCACAAGATTCTTCATATCCACATCAGTCACCTTACCTTCATGACCCGTAAAATTACCTCTCATGATTCTTACTTTATCACCTTTCCTGATTCTCAAGCTTCTCTTTCCATATTTCTTTCTGAGGTCTTTTGAAAGAGTTGCTTTAAGCAGGCGATGTCTTTCATGAAGATTTGAGGTTTTGAACCGCCACCTTCTCTGTTTCTTTGGTGAAACTGATTTTGGTATCATCTTAAACACCTCACACTATTGAAGATGCAATTGAACCTATTTTCCCAAATCTTTCTGCAGCTTCCTTTGCCACAACTCCACGGATTTCTGAACCCTTTGGATTTCCTTTTTCGTCAGTAATGACCGCTGCGTTGTCTTCAAACTTTACTCTTGTCCCATCAGCTCTTCTGAACTCTCTTCTCTGTCTCACAATCACTGCAAACTGTATTTGCTTTCTGACATCAGGTGTTCCTTTCTTCACCGAGACAACAACGATATCGCCTACTCTTGCTTCCGGATACCTTCTCTTAACTCCTTTGTAACCCTTTACTGCGATAATTTCCAGTTCTCTTGCACCTGTATTATCTGTGCAGAATAATCTTGCTCCTTTTGGTAGTGATTTGGTAATATTACCCTTGACTCCCTTCATCTCCAATCCTCTCCACGATTACAAATGATTTTGTTTTACTGAGTGGTCTGCATTCTGCTATTGTTACCATTTCTCCGGGTTTTGCATTAATACAGCGTGGGTTATGGGCATGGATTTTTGACTTCTTTTTCAGGTATCTTTCATATTTTGGAATCCGCCTTAACATCTCTTTTTCAACAACAGCGGACTTCTTATACGTTCTTACAACTTTTCCCTTGAAAACCTGTCCCCTTACAGGTAATTTACCGTGAAATGGACACATATCATCTTTACATTCCTTTTCAGGTGGTTTAACATCAATACCGATATCTCTCAAATACATCACCTCTTTGCCTTTCTGAGAAGGATTATTCCTCTTTTTATCCTGTCCTCAGGTCTGAAACATAAGTAATTACCGTTAATTCTCAAATTTTTTTCCTGAAAATTAACACCAAAAACCCTGTTCTTTTTTGCAACCTTTTTCAGGCTTTTTTTGGTTTTTATCAGGAAAGTATTCATGGTTTCATCAACTACTTCTCCACATATTCCAACTTCAGATTTGTTTGGACTTTCTTTAACAGAGACTTTCAGCCCAATCCATTCATGGGCAATCACGTATTCAGGTTTTATACCGGATTTTATGCTTTTACTTCTGTTCTTCATTCTAAAGCTCCTTTAAAGCAGTTTTAAGCCTTGCAATATCTTTACGAATTACTTTTATCTGTCCGGGATTCTCCACAGCCCCACCAGATTTGACGAGTGTTCTGAGTCTCAACAGCTCATTTTCAAAGTCTGAGAGCTTTTTAACGATCTCTTCCCTATTCATTTCACGTATTTCCTTCATCTTCATTTTCCTTTCCTCCAGCTACTCCCTCTGTTTCTTCAACTGTTTCTACCTTCGACTCTTCTTCAACATCTGCTTCAGTTATTGCTTCTTTCTCATCCTCAGCTTCAACTTTTTCAGGCTGAAGTTCTTTAACCATAAATTCATCCGGAAGCAATGTATCTGACGGAATAATCCTGATAGAAACCCCCAGAACTCCAAGTTTCTTAACAGCGACGTCAAAGCCTTTATTTACAAGATTGAACGCGGGATCACCGGTATGAACCATTGTCCCATCAACAAATTTTTCAGTTCTTGCCCTCTCACTCGTAAGCTTACCACTAATCTCAATTTCGCATCCTTTTGCTCCAGCTTCCATTATTCTGTAAAGAAATCTATATCCAGCTTTTCTGAAATACCATCCTCTCTCAAGGGCACGGGCAAGAAGTGAAGCCATTAATTGAGCGTTAAATTCAGGTTTTTCAATCTCATCCACACTGACCTGTGGATTCTCTATTCCAAATTCTTTCAGCTTCTCCGTGAGCATTCTTATTCTCCTTCCACCTTTTCCAATTACAAGACCGGGTCTTTCAACAAAAAGTGTTACCTGTGTTCCAAGAGGAGTTCTTGTGATGTCAACTCCACCGAATCCAGCATTTCTGACTTCCTGAATCATCCATTCCTTTACACGAAGCTTTTTAATCCTCTCTTCGACAAACTTTCTTTCTACAGCCATTCTCTCACCGTACCTCTGCAATGAATTCGACTGTTGTTAAAATTCTGAACTTGGGAGTTGCCCTTCCGTATGCCCTTGGCATGTACCTCTTCAGAATTCTTCCCTTTTTTGCCTGCGCATGAACGATTACAAGGTCTTCCTTCTCCAGCCCTTTATATTCAGCATTCGCATCCAGATTTCTCAAAACCTTCAGAATGTGTCTGGCAGCCTTCTGGGGATACCTGCCGGCATACCAGCCATCAAGCTTCTTATGTGCAACTTTCTTCTTGTGATTCCTGAACGGGACTGGCTGTTTCAATTCTATTACTTCTTCAAGATACTTCATAGCATCCTCAATTTTCTTGCCCTTCAGAGCTGAGCAGATTTCAACTGCATGCTTGAAGCTGATTGACATCTCATACCCCATTGCCTTTGCAATCCTTGTTTCATCCTCTGGTTTGAAAGAATAATCAATTCTTGCCATTTTATCACCTACTTGAGTGGTACATACTTGCTGCTTCTTGTAGCTCCGACTCCTGGACCACTGTGTTTCAAAAATGTTCGTGTAATCGCAAACTCTCCAAATCTATGACCTATCATTTCGGGCTTTACTTCAATTCTGACGAATTCCTTACCGTTATACACCTGAATGACTTTTCCAACCATTTCAGGCAAAATAATCATGTCCCTGCAATGAGTTTTTACAGTATTGTTCCTTCTCAATTTCTTCAGAATTTTTTCTTCTTCCTGCGTGAATCCCCTCTTTAGTTTTCTTCTCTCCCTTGAAGGGAGGAGCTTTGCGAGCTCATCAAGACTCATTTTCTGGAGTTCCTCGAGAGTATGGCCTCTCAACCTGAAATCTCTGGGTCTGACAACTTTACTTTTTAATGCCATGGTTATCTGCCTCCTGTCCTCCTTGCAGATATACTTCCGACTTTTCTGCCGGGTGGAGCGTTCCTGCTTACTGTTTTGGGCTTACCAGTATGCTGATGCTTCCCCCCACCAAAAGGATGGTAGACAGCACACATGGCAACACCCCTGACCTTTGGATATTTGGATGCTTTACTCTTCATTTTGTGATACTTTTTGCCAGCCTTCACAAACGGCTTGTCAGTTCTCCCGCCACCGGCAACAATTCCTATCGTTGCCCTGCATTTTGGATGGAACCATTTTAGCTGCCCGGAAGGCATCTGAACAAGTGTTCTCTTTTCTTCATGGGCAATGACGAGACCAAAGGTACCGCTCGACCTTGCAAACTTACCGCCATCTCCCGGCTGGGATTCTATATTACATACAGGCGTCCCTTCAGGAATGTTTTTCAGATAACTACTGTTCCCGGCCGATATTGATGCTTTACCGCCCGATTCTATAATATCTCCTACACCCATTCCCTCAGTTGCGATGATGTATGACTTTCCTTCAGGTATTTCAACAAGGGCGATTGGAGCGTTTCTAGCTGTATCATGCTCGATATCAATAATCTTTGATTTTATAACCTCATCAGTAATTTTAAGATGTCTTATATCAGCTTTAAATTTATGGGACGGTGCTTTATGAGTTGGAGTTCCTTTTCCTCTCACCTGTGCTGTTATACGCTTACCCATTTATATCACCTCAAAATACTCCAAGATTGGCAAGGATTTCTTCGGCAGAATACTCTGGATCGATCTTAATGTATGCTTTTTTCTCTCCTCTGGGAGTTATCGAGACATTCACCTTATCCACCTTCACATCGAATTTTCGTTCAATTTCTCTTTTTATTTCAGGTTTTTTCGCACGGATATCCACCACTGCTGTGAGTATATTTTTTTCAAGCTCTGCAGTGGTTTTTTCAGTTACTATGAAGTATTTAATCATAACCACCCCTCCAGATACTCGATAGCAGATTTTGTCCAGACTGTCAATCTTCCGGGATGGGTTCCGGGAGCAAGCAATTCTACATTCAAGTCCTTAACATTTACAGCGTCCACACCGGGAAGGTTATTTGCAGCCTTCAAAATTCCGTTATCATCACCAACAACGAGCAGAACGCTTTTCTTTCGTTTATATCTCCTGCCTCTCATCTTTCCTTTGCCTGCTCTCTTTCTCTTTCTCTCTTTTGCCCTCTCAATATCGGAATAAACTCCAATTGACTTCATCAAATCAATCAATTCTCTTGTTTTTGAGATTGACTGGGCATCATCAACAATAATTTTGGGCAGGTCGCCTTCAAAAATGTGATTTCTACTGGCTACTATTTCAGCTGAGGAGGTTGCGGCAATAGCTGAGCGCAAAGCCTTTTTCATCTCTTTCCTGTTGATCTTCTCGTCCCACTTTTTCTGCACCTTAGGAGGATGTGCCTGTCTGCCCTTAACTGCCTGTGGAACCTTTGCTGCTCTTCTTCCTCCACTCTTCAATCTTGGAAGTCTTGCAACACCTCTCCCCGGACCCCAGTTCTCTGCAGAATAATTGATGCCGGAAAGAGGATTTACACCATACGGTTGTCTCCTGTGACTCTGGATTGAATGAACAGCCTTCCTGATGATATCGGGTCTGAATTCTTCCTCAAAAACCGATGGAAGCTTGATTTCCTTCTTTTTCTTCCCATCCACACTAAGAACTTTAGCTTTCATATTAATCACCTGCCCTGTTTTGAAGAATTGCTGACATACAGCAGATTTATTCCTTCAAATTTAGCTTTTAAAGGTCTTATAGCATCTCTAACTCTGACAAGTCTCTTTACAGGTCCGGGAACGCTTCCAGAAATCAGGACATAATCGTTTCTCACCACACCATAATTAACAAATCCACCATTTGGTGTTACCTCCTCTCCATTGCCCCCTATCTTCAGAATTCTTTTATTGTATTCTGTCCTGTGATGGAAACCCATCTGCCCTGCCTGAGGAACTGTTGGTCGTATGTGGTGAGGATTCCATGGACCAAGGCAACCAATTCTTCTTCCTTTACTGCTTCTTGCATACTTCTCGTTCAATGAGATAACGCCCCATCTCTTTACAACACCCTGAAGCCCCTTTCCCTTAGTTATTGAGGCTACATCAACGAGCGTTCCTTCCTTGAATACCTCTGTAATGCTGATTTCAGAACCGAGTTTTGAAAGTGCATAATCCAGAGCTTCTTCAATGCTGCCTCCAACCTTAACTTCCATGAGATCAGGAACTTTTTTCGGAATGCTCGGGATTTTATATGGTTGAGTATAAACAATAACTCTTACCTCAGCTATATTTTCAATACTCTTAAGTTTACTTACATCCCCGGATTTTCCGGGCAATCTTATCCTTTTTCCAAGTTTCTCATCAAGTTTATCACTCCAGACCTCACCAGCAATTTGCAGACCATACTGAGTTTTCTTATACACTCTGATTCCTGCAATTTTAACAGGAGGTACTTCCAGAACAGTAACGGGTATTACAATTTCCTCTCCATAAGAGAGGGAATTTTTCCTGTCGTCAATCATCACAACATGCGTCATCCCGGCTTTATAACCGGCAAAATCAAGTAACTTAGGTTCTCCATCATATTCTGGCCAGCTTTTGAATTTTGGGATGATGCTGGCTGCTCTCTTTCTTGGAGAAAATCCCATTGACCCTCTTCTTGGCCTGTGTGTTTTCATCTTAACTCACCTTCTTACTCACTCCTGTTTAATGAAATTTATAACCGCAAGACTTGCAAATATTGCTTCTTCAAGCCTTACAGTCTCAGTACCCTGCGCAGGTACCATGTTCCAGCATTCTGCTTCTATCTTTACCCTGAGTCTCTGTGCAATTCTATGGACACCTTCTTCAGGATTCCCGAATATTACGAGTATTCCATTTCTGATTTTCGCACTGATGGAACGATATTCCGGAGTTTTACATTTTCTTGAAGCTATTACAGCTCTGTCATCGCTGAGGAGTTCTTCTAAACTGGCTTCCTTTACTTCATATCCCCAGTAATCCAGGGGTTTGGTTTCTTCAACGACCAACGGCTTCTTCGAACAGACCCTGACGGCCAGACGGGCACCCATCTCGCTTTTAGAGTTCATGAGTGCCAGGGCGTCAGCACCTATATCCACCCACGCCTTACCATCAGTGACCTTTCTTACAACCCCTTCCCTCACCTCTCCGATTTTTAAATGTTTTGCTCGATGAGATGGTATCTGCAACGGTGGTAAAACTCCGGCATACTTCAACTCACCCTTCAATGGAAAGAGAGTTTTTCGAAGATACTGTGGAGTGTTGAGGTATTCAAGAATTTCTATGATAAACTTTGATTCATCAAGTTTTGGATCATTATAGACGTATACATCGTCTATCCGAAAAACTGCCAGAGCTCTCGCTATCTGACCAACTTTATATGTTTTGATTTTCTCATCACCCTCATTCATCAATGATGAAGATGGAATTGCTATCGAGATTGAAGACATAGGCAACAGATTACGGTGAGTTTAAAAATGATTTTTGTTTGTTTTTCCTTGTAATTCATCTATTCATTTATTGTGTTACTCAGATAGAAGTTAATCTTTAGGATTTAAATTTACTGAAAAATGGATTCAAGCATAACTCCAATTTCAGAACCCATTGTGTATCTTTTCTGTAAACTATTTATATGCCGACCTTATACGAATTTACATGAATAATTGCCTGTTCGTCTCCCAGCTAAATATTGAAGAATTTAGAGGTATAAAACGTTGTAAAGAGCCAATAAAATTTTCAAAATTTACTGTTTTGGTTGGAAGAAACTGCTCGGGGAAGTCGACAATACTTGAGGCGTTATCTTTTTTACCTGATCCCGATATTAACGATCCATTCAGGAAAACCTCCAAATACACCTTTGTTAAAGACCTTCACAGTGGTAAGCCATTAGTATATGGATATTCTGGAACTGCAAAATTAGAATACTTGAGTTGCAGTAAAGATATCACAAGAAATGTTAGGATAAATATACGTGACGAAAAATCTCCAGACTTATTTATCGATGAGAAGGAATTTGGAGAACCAGTAGGTAAGCTTGCAGAGCTTATGAAAATGAATAAAGAAGAGATTCAGAATTGTGTGTTTTTCATCCCTAACAGCACTGATTTTATGAGAAAAATTGAGAATCTTATAATTAATGAAAATTTCAGGGATAAAATAAACAAGATTGGTGCAAACTTAAGTGTGGCAAGGGCTGTCAGCAACTGTATCCATGAAAAATTTACGGAAGTTATCGTTGAAACTTTGAGTGTAAGAAAAGAACTTCCAGATAAGGTTTTTTACATAAAACTCTCAGATCTCGGAGATGGCATCGAAAAAGCCATCAAGATAATGCTCATCTTAGAGACTTTAAAACCAAAATTAGTTATATGGGATGACTTTGAATCTTCTGCCCATCCATCTCTCATAGAAATCCTGCTTAACTGGTTAATTAAGAAAGACTGGCAGGTTGTGATCTCCACACACAGTATAGATGTTTTATATGAACTTATAGACATGAAAGATGGTAAGAACGTCAATACAGAAGATGTGACAGTTCTGCTGCTTGAAAAAATGGATGATGACGTTTTAGTTTACGAAAAACTCAGTTTTGACGAACTTGAGGATTTAATAATTGCAAATCAGGATCCAAGAATTGTATCAAAGGTTTTGCAATTAAGGTGAAGTTATGCATGTCATCAGAGAAGCAGATCAAAAACCTGACTTCATAGTTTTAACCGGTGATGGGAAGAGAGAATTTGACGTTTTGAGAGCTCTTGGAGAAAAATATGATGGAAGAAGAACATTGTGGTTTCCTAAAGCACCATTGTCCTACTTAAAATTAAAAATGAAGGAAAAACCTGTCAGACTATCGGGTCAATCTGTTTATAATGCAATACGAACTTATGCTGGAAAAGGATACTGTAAATTTCTCGTTCTCTACGATAAGGAGTATTACGAGGATTTTAACAAAGATAAAATGTACTTGGAAAACGAAGTGCGAATACAAATTATTGAAATCATTACTTTAATCGAGGATAAAGCATTCCAATTGAGAGGAAAATTCGGTTCAAGAGATATTGAGATCTTCATATCGATTCAAGGGGACAAAAAAGATATAAACGAAGAAATTAGCAGGTTAATAAGGCTGAAATACAATGAAGGAATAGAACCAGATGATAAAATAATCAAGATGTTTCTCAGAGAAAAGGGAGAAGATGTTAAAAAACTGATAAAAAACAGCAACAAAAGACATTTACAAGAAGCATTTAAAGGAATCTGTAAAATCTTGGATGTGTTGCATTTCTCGTAATTTTCACAATTCTTTGGTTTCTTAAGCTATCTATGGTGCAATGACAATCAAAAAAGAGAGGAGAGAAAGCAGAAGACAATAATCGGGATGGTAAATGAGAGAACTAAATACACTACTTCTATTAATTAGTATGATACTGCATAACTACCGGACTGTTATAATCTGCTCAAAAAAGTCCCCTCTTAATCCTTTGTTGCCCATTGTTCAAAACTTGTCTTAATAAATCACTCGTCTTTTTCTTATGAAGCACTACATCCCCCGCATTCTCTGAGAGCAGGTAGATAGTTATTACATGCTCTCCAGTTTCTTCTGCTTTAACTGACCAGGAGACATCAGCTTATCAACGGACCATAACTGATAGATTCCAGTCTCAATCCATTCTTTTGCCATTCTTCAAAACCATAACGCCCATAAAACCATCCAAAAAGATACTCTTTCCCCCCGTATTCGCACCGAATTGTATACGCTTCTGCTACTCGAATCAATCCCTCATCATCTATCTGCGGTTCAATGAAAGTATTACCTGAATCGAGAGGATAAACAAGGTCTTTAAGATAGCCATTTGCAGCAGAAACCGAAATCTCTGTATTGGAAACTGTAACACCAGAAAATAGATCAGCTTTGACAGTATTGATTTGAATTGCCAAAAAGATTAAAAGGAGAATCAACTTAAACCTGCCCAACCTCATCCGATCCTCCGGCTGAATCTCCCCAGACTAACAGACCTCCTTCTTGAATTTCCTCTAAATTATTGTAAAATGGATTATTCGGTAAAAACAGGTAAACAATAACTATTCCAAGTTCTGTGTATTTGCCAAACAGATTTTCAGAAACATAACAGCTACAATCCGGATCCAAGCAGCTTATAGAGATTACTTCAAGATAAACTTTATTTTTAAAGATTACTCCTTCGCTCCAGATTACTGAAGATATCTCGCTTTCATATTTTTTCACAACCCCAAGAACCTTAGGGCCAGCAGACTTCCATCCCTCCTCAGGAACATGTGAAAGAAACTTCTCCGCAAGAGATCTCCCTTTCAACTTCGGGTCTTTGATGTAGATTCTTATCTCTCCACCAATTAAATCTCCAGTTACTCTATCATACCCTATGTATGCCCTAAGATAAGCATCATCAGTTGACCAGTTTGCAGCATAATGACTTGCGTACCTTCTACCAAATGGAGTAGGATATTTGAGATTCTCAATCTCAGACTGGTTAATAATGTGGTATTCTGCAGGCAGAAACTCCTCCCTGATGTACTTCTCAACGAACATGGGTAAAGCAGACTCAGGAGGAGTTCCTTTAGAAAACGTAGATGTATGTACCTCATTTTTTTCAATACATGAACAGAAACATAATACTACCAGTATTAATGCAAATAACATAGCTGAAATCCGCATTTTGATTGCTGAAGATTCTAAATAATTAAACTTTGTGTTTCTCTATCCTGTAATTTACTTTAAAAAAATTAATTCAGTAAATACACAATTAAAATGTATAGATTTACAGACACTTATCACACACAGAGAATATCAATTCACCACACTTTGGACAGAATCGATGATTGTAGCACCTCTTTTTGCATCGAATACATGGATTGGGCTCGCCTGTGTGTTTTATTTCAAGGCACCTTGCCCAGACGTGATACCATCTCCCACACCCGGGACACCTTACAGCAGGCTCATCATCAGCAATGATCTCATAACAGCCCTGACATACCTTCATATAATCCACCTTTCATGATACAAACACCTGTTCTTTGCTCTGGATAACCTCAGCAGTTATCGCATTTATTGCGACAATATACACTTCAATTCTGCCGTTTCCAGCTTCAGGAGGGTAAAAGACCACTTTCCATTGCGGGTCAGAATGAGGTGGAGCTGTCAGAGCCATGTTGGTGCATATGTAACCTCCCTTCCCGTTTCTCAATGCAAATCTCTTGGCAATGTGGAAAGCATCAGTACTGTCCAGCTTCCAGTCTGATAAGGAAGAGTGACTGCTCTGCAAATCGATGTTTTTGTAATTGTATGCTCGCGTAATCTGACTTCCATCAACGGATGCGTATCCATCAATCAAAAATTTTTTATCAGGCGATAGATATGAAAAAAACCAGTCAACGCTCTTACCTTCCTTAATCTCACTTTCTGTACTCCATGAGCCAGCTTCCAGTTTGATTAAATATGCGTCCGGGTATTTTACACTGATTTCCTGCCAGGAAATAGCATATGCTTCCTTAGCACTGATTTGAGCGTGTTCACTGCAACATGATAGAATCAATGCAATTGTAACGGTGAAAACTAAAAGAATTCGCTGCAATCTCAGGCTACAGTGTAGAGAGTATTTCATAGACTTACTCGGACTAAAAACTTAAATATTTATTTCCAATTTTCTGAGTGGTATCAAATGATAACATTGCTTGACTACGGAGCAGGAAATGTAAGAAGCGTAAGAAACGCCATAAGAAAACTTGGCTACTCTGTTAAAGATGTGACAAGCCCTGAAGACATCATAACCGCTGAGAAACTCGTATTTCCCGGAGTTGGAAGTTTCGGGAGTGCCATGGCAAGACTTGATAAGGATGGATACATTGAACCTCTTAAAAAATATATCAATTCCGGAAAGCCTTTTCTGGGAATCTGTCTTGGATTGCAGACTCTTTTCGAAGGGAGCGAAGAATCGCCCGGAACTACCGGATTGGGAATCCTGAAAGGATATGTTAAGAGGTTTGATAATGCAACGCTTTCTGTTCCATTAATCGGCTGGAATGGAATAAAAATCAAAAAGAACTCAAAGTTGTTTTCAGGATATAACGGAGAAAAGCTGTATTTTGTACATTCATACCATGCAGTTCCATCTGGTGAGAACAAGGAGTGGATACTGACAACAACAGACTACGGTGAAGAGTTCCTGAGTGGAGTTCAGAAGGGAAATGTTGCAGCAGTTCAATTTCATCCCGAGAAAAGTGGTGAGGCTGGTTTGAGAATTCTGAAGAACTTTCTTGAATCAGATAACCTTGAGATACCGGATTCTCCAATCCCGCCTCAGAAGAAGACAACACTTGCTAAAAGAATTATTGCCTGTCTCGATGTAAGAACAAATGACGAAGGAGACCTTGTGGTCACAAAAGGCGATAAATACGATGTGAGGGAAAAAGGCATAGTCAGAAACCTCGGAAAGCCAGTTGAACTGGCAAAAAGATATTTTGAAGAAGGTGCGGATGAAATCGTTTTTCTGAATATTACAGGATTCAGAGATTTTCCGCTGAAAGACCAGCCTATGCTCGAGGTGTTGCGATTAACCTCCGAGAATGTATTTGTTCCTCTCACGATAGGTGGTGGAATCAGAGAATATACTGATTCGGATGGGCAGTATTATTCTGCCCTTGATGTTGCATCCGAGTACTTTAGATCCGGAGCAGACAAAATCTCAATTGGAAGTGATGCTGTTTACGCGGTGGAAGAGTACCTGAAAACTGGCAAAAAAACTGGCAAAAGTTCAATAGAACAGATATCAAGAGTCTATGGAAATCAGGCAGTTGTAGTATCCATAGACCCCAGAAGGGTTTATGTTGACTCCCCTGACGACACAGAGCATAACACAATAAAGACCGTACTAAAGGGACCTAATGGAGAAGAATATTGCTGGTATCAGTGCACAGTAAAAGGAGGGAGAGAAGGCAGAGATGTCGATGCTCTGCAGTTAGCGAAAACTGTTGAAGAACTTGGTGCTGGAGAAATACTGCTTAACTGCATCGATAGGGATGGCACAAATATGGGATTTGATATTGAACTGATCAACCATATAAGGAACAATGTTGGAATTCCCGTGATTGCTTCAAGCGGGGCAGGAAGCGTTGAGCACTTTTATGAGGTTTTTACAAAAACTTATGCCGAGGCAGCACTTGCTGCAGGCATATTCCACAGAAGAGAAGTACCCATTCAGGAAGTAAAAGAATTTCTTAAAAAAATGAATGTTGAGATTAGATAATGGGGTGCACCCCTGAAAGTGGATAACTGGTTAAGCAATAAAATTAAGGGATGAATAATGAACAAAACCAGCAAAAGGAAAAACTTTTAAGTATGCTGATTGATAGTAATTTACCCCCAAGGATAGATTGTTCAATTTCCTCAACCTGCAACCCCTTATATACTCTCCAACCAACCGGCTATCCTTGGGGTCTCTTCTAAAAACCTTTAAATATCGAAAAAGGTATTGACAGGAAGGTTATCAACATGAACAGAATAAATACAAAAATTACCGGAATACATGGAATTTCAGAGCAGGGAATTAGCATGAATGACCTTCTCACCCCAAAAAAAATATTCTTTACTTCAGGCACTGGAAGACACGAAGATGAACTTGTTAGTTTTGAGCTTGCTTTAAGGGATGCAGGAATCGAGAAGTTCAATCTTGTGACAGTCAGCAGCATTTATCCGCCGGGATGTGAAGAGATTGGAGTTGATAAGGGAGTTTCCATGCTAAACCCCGGACAGATTGTCTTCTGTGTAATGGCAAAGAAGACGAGTAATGAAGAAGGCAGGGAGATTTTTGCAAGCATTGGTTCTGCAGTTCCCGAAGACCCTTCGTTAAATGGTTATCTTTCAGAATATAGCGGCTACTGTAATGAAGAGGATGTTGGCAGTTATTCAGAAGAAATGGCTGCCTTAATGCTCGAATCTGCTTTCGGAATAAAACCTGTAAGAACCTTCAACGTTACAGAGAAGGCTGTGGTTAAGGATTACACGACTGTGGTTGCTGCTGCAGTTCTCGTCCTGTGATTTATTCTATCAAAAATTCCAGAAAAGCTTATAAGGTTTAATTTCATTATTATCATAATGGACTCATCCGGTAAATTAGGCATAGACATGATTGTTGGAGTTGCCATCTTTACAATCAGTTTCATTTTTGTTGCCCAGTATGTGCCTCAAATCTTCTCCATAGAGAGAGGTACGTTAAACCTACAGCCTTTTGCTTACAGAACTGCTGCACTTCTTACAGAAGATGCAGGATACTGGACGAATGGAAGTGCAAATGGTACGGACTGGTGGAACCATACGGAAGATAGCATACGTATTGGGCTTATCAGTGGTGAAGCTAATAAGCTTGATTATGATAAGATTCAGGAACTTGTTAACTTTTACAACGATTCTAATAATTACTCAGTGATTCAAAAAGCTCTCGGGTTGACAGTGCCAGAACGTGGCTACGATTACAACATATCCCTGCAATCATTCTCATCTAACTCAACCTATCTCGATTATGTTACCCACAACGGTACACCCGTCCTTCTCATCGGCAAACCCATTCCAAGATGGACGGACGTGGCAAAGTATGAGAGGTATGTGTCATATGAGGATCCGAGAAGTATCACAGAAAATCACAGCAAGCTCGATACATCAAATACTGTGTTATATTCCTTTGGTGTAGCCCCACCTGTAAGAGCTTTTGTTATAATTGTTACCGGGGTTGGTGACAATCAAACCGCAAGTGACCCGTGGATGCAGGTCTGGTTTGATAGCCCAAACAATCCGAGAATTATCGACGTTTATGGGGAGAATGAGACAATCGGCTCATTTGATTTAACTGAGAGGGTCAATTCGGACATGCCAGACACAGTTTTTGTAAATGTGCACAATCTGAAGGGTTATGTTGTTAATACGAATGCCGGAGAATACGTTGGGGGCAGATTCGGAGCAAAACTTGTCATCAACGTGTGGTAAGCTACCATGAAAGAGGTAAAAGAGTTAAAATCAAAAAGGAAAACAGAAGACGATGGAATTTCACTTATTCTGGAGTATGTAATGATTGCGGGAGTGTGTATTGTATTTGTTTCTGTCATACTCACTTACACAAACACTCTTTTCATAGACAAGCCCACTAAATCGACGCTGAGCAATCAGATGATGGACGTTGGAAATCAAATTTCGAACAAAATAGTCGATGTTGCTTTAATTGCACCCCAGAACGGGGAGGTAAAGGTTAAGCTCTTCATGCCGTACACAGTAGGCGACAATGACTTCAAGGCTGGGTTTGTACAGATGGGGGGCAGATACATACTCGAGTTGAAATCCGAGAAATTGAACAGGACTGAGCATATACCTCTCAGCAATATTGTTCTTCAGGTGATACCAGAGGGGAGTACCTACAGTCTCAGCATCAACCACGAGTTCACGTATTCCAGTACATCACATATAACACCAACCGCAGTTGCTCTTGCTTATCCTTCAACCCTTACTGCAGGAGGTAATACTACATTTGATATGACATATTCAACTGGAGAAGGACAACTATGGTTTACATGGGAGTTTGGAGATGGTGACACATACACTGGGAGTTTTACTCCTGGAAATCCTGATGGCGCACTTGTTGAACATAGATATTCATCCCCGGGCAACTATACTGCAAAACTCACGGTCTGGGACAGCCTTGGGTACACAGATACAGATTCAATAAACATTACAGTACTGTCAAGTACACCTGACCCCTTCATATATATCGATAAAATCTTGAATCCAGAGGTTGTTGAGCCATATGAGGATGTGAAAGTAACTATTTATATAAGAGGTGGCGGAATAGTTCAGGAACCAAGAAACGTAAGTGTAATGCATGTGATTGACTGTTCGGGAAGTATGGATCCCGATAAATACAGCGATGGTTATACTTTTTATGAGTTAATTACAAGTGGCTCAGTTTCTCCGTCAAAGTGGAATGGTAATGTTACCGTAGATGGTTGGCAAAGTATGATTGTTGATGCATATTCAACGGGCGAGGACGTTGATTTGTGGGTTAAATCTCCTGACGGAGATTTTGCAAGGGCACAGTACTGGATTCTTAATGGAGAGCGATACTATGTCTCCAGTCCAATCTCAGGAATATGGGAAATAGCAGTTGTAGCAGACTATCCAACTGCAACAGATAGCATCACCGTACAGATATGGAAAAAGGATGGAGAATGGTCTATTTACGCAACTTATAATTTCCTGCTTTCCGGAAATGCATTTCCGATACCTCTTACAGTACCGAGTGTTGAGAATCTGAAAATTGATGTTGACGCTGTTAATGGCTCGAAAACCCTTCATCTCTGGGTTGATGATGGTTCATTGCATGGCCCATATTCCGATTCTTCTGGATACACTGAATCGAATGCGGGTGGAAGCTATACAGCATATGTCGTCGCAGACTTCCCGTATGGTAGTCAGGAATTTGAATTGAAGACCTATATAGCTAAAATTGATGCTGCAAAGATTGCTGCAAAGACGTTTAACTCATATCTAAAAAATTATGATACTGTCGGTGTTGCTTACTTTAATGGAACTGGATCATATGGAAGTATCAGACAGGCTGAAGTTGTTCAGACGCTAACAAGCAACACAGACCTTGCAAATTCAAGCATTGATGGATTAACAGCCTATGGCGGCACTCCAATGGGGGACGGAATTTATGTTGCACAGGAGGAACTTGTTGCCAACGCTCCTGCAAGTTCCACACCCGTATTGGTTCTGCTCTCTGATGGAAACCCGACCCTACCCCAACCAGATAGTGATGCAATCCAACTTGCCTTGAATAATGCAACAAACGCGAAGTCAACAATAGTAAACGGAGAGAACATTCTGATTTATACGATTGGTTTTGGAAGTGATGCCAATGAGACCCTTCTCGAACAGGTTGCCACATCTCCAGATTATTACTATCACGCAGCGTCTGCCAGCGAACTCGAGGATATATATGAGCAGATTGCAAAGGATTTAAAAGAAAAAGCAGCCACGAATATCACCATAACAGATGTTTTACCAGAAAACGTTCAGTTATCAAGTATTCCATCAGGAGCAAATATCACTTACAACGATGAAAACACAATAATACAGTGGAATATTTCTGCAATCAGAATAAATGAGACGTGGACTGTCAGTTTCTATGTTAAACCAGAGGTTGAGGGCAGGGTTAATACAAACATATTTGGTCTCTCCAATGTTACTTATTTGCCATATCCTTTCACAAATGTTTCTGTAAGTACTGTGAACTTTCCGTGGGCTGAAGTTAACGTTGAGAATATTGCTGATGCAAGAGTGAGTTTGAGTTAAAGCACTGGTGCAGGTAGCAAAGACAGATTAAAAGATTTATATATTCAGCATACTCTCGTAACAATTCCGTCAAAATCGGAGTCAAAGCTTGCAATGTACTTAATTTCGTATTCATTCATCAATACAATGGATGTGCAGTCTGTGAAGCTAAGATTATGGTATTTGAGAAAAATCTCCTATGCTCTGTTAAACACATTCATGTCTATGAATAAAATGTCCATAAACCTTGGAAATTCTTTTAAGGTACTTGCCAACTCACATCTCAGCCAACCTCTGCAAGACTCTCTTTTCTCTTATACCAACAGCTACAACCATCCCAATCAAAAGGACATTGACAACAGTATACTTATAAACGGATCTCATACT